>Ga0056122_10000008_pt1 | contig 60407 bp, 69 predicted proteins | sample WorMetHEROISLAND_4_FD_55032 | JGI IMG/M metagenome (GOLD analysis project Ga0056122, IMG submission 55032) | Marine gutless worms symbiont microbial communities from Max Planck institute for Marine Microbiology, Germany - Olavius sp. 2 HERON ISLAND ...
GCGGCCAACGCACCTCAACGTATCGCTACGGTGGCGCCAAGCTCAACGTTCAAGGCCGCGGTTTCCTAGGTTTTGCCTGGATGGAATCGACCGACGCCGACACCGGTATCGTCTCCACCACCAACTTCCGCCAGGACTTCCCGTTTACGGGCATGGTCGAGAGCACCACGACGGTACTCGGTACCGCCACGCTGTCGCAGACCACGAACAGCAACTTCGTCGACACCACCAGCGCCGGTGGTTTGTCCCACTTCCCTCAAGCGCGTCGCAGCATCCAGGAAGAACGCGAACTCGACAACAGCCCGGTCAAGACCGTTACCACCGACTCGGTCTACGACGATTACGGTAATCCCACCGCCATCGTCGTCACCACCGCCGGTAACGGCCAATCGTTTACCAAAACCACCACCAACGCCTACACCAACGACGAGCCCAACTGGTTCTTAGGGCGTCTGACCAGCGCCAGCGTCCTGCACGAGCACGGGACCAATCCGTCCATCACCCGCACCTCCAGCTTCGACTACGATGCCGTCACCGGATTGCTGAGCAAAGAAACGATCGAACCCTCAAGCACCGATCCCAAGCTCCGGCTCACCACCGCCTATGGGCGCGATGGCTACGGTCACATCACCACCAAAACGGTCTGCGACGGCGCCATCGATCCCTCGCTCTGCACCCCCGGTTACGCCGATCCCCTGGCCCGCACCACCACCACCACCGGCTACGATTACACCAATCTCACCCTCGACGGCACCTACAGCGTCACCACCACCAACGCCGTGGGCCTCACAGTGAAACTAAAGTGATCGACGCCCGTTTTGGCGTCACCCAATCGCTCACCGGCCCCAACGGCTTAACCACCACCTGGAGCTACGACGGCTTTGGCCGCAAGAGCGATGAAACCCGCGCCGACAGCACCACCACGAACATCGCCCGCGCCTGGTGCGATGGCACGACCTGCCCCGGTGTCACGAACGCCAAGTACAAAGTCACCAAAACCGCCAGCGGCAAACCCCCCGTCACCGTCTACTACGACGCGCTCAATCGAGAGCTTCGCAAAGAGAGCGTCGGCTTCGACGGCACCGCGGTCTACGTCGACACCACCTACGATTCCCTGGGCCGTGTCGCCACCGTCTCCAACCCCTACTACAGTGGCGGGGCTCAATACGACACTACCTACGTCTACGATGCCGTCGGCCGCGTCACCCAAGAGACCGCCCCCGGCAACCGCATCACCACTAAAAGCTACGCAGGTCTCAGTACCAGCGTCACCAGCGCCCGCACCGACCTCACCCAGACCACCACGCGCACCAAAGACGCCCTGGGTCGCCTGGTGGAAGTGACCGATGCGCTGCTCAACGACACCCACTACGCCTACGACGCCGTGGGTAATCTCCTCCAAGTCACCGACGCCGCCACCAACACCATCCAGATCAGCTACGATCTGCGCGGACGCAAGCTCACCATGAACGACCCCGACATGGGGCAATGGGAGTACGCCTACAACAGCTTCGGCCAACTCACCTACCAGAAAGACGCCAAAGGCCAGGAGAGCTGGCTAAGCTACGACGCCCTGGGCCGCATGAGCCAACGCATCGAAGGCGAAGGCACCACCACCTGGACCTATAACGACGGCACTGCTGCCGTCGGCAGCCGCGGCAAACTCCAGCAAGTCACCAGCCCCGGCGGGTACCTGCGCACCCACAGTTACGATGGCCTGGGTCGCCCCACGACAGTGGCCACCAGCCTCGACGGCAGCACCTACACCCACACCACGGGCTACGACACCCATAGCCGGCCCGACAGCCACACCTATCCCGGCGGCTTCCAGGTCCACCAGGCCTACAACGCCCAGGGCTACCTGGAGAAAGTCTACGACCCGGCCGACCCCACGGACCCCTACTGGCAGGCCAACAGCGCCAACGCAAGGGGCCAGATCACCCAAGAGACCCTGAAGAACGACCTCATCACCACCCGCACCTTCCAGGCGACCACGGGCTATCTCGACCAGATCGGCACCGGCACCAGCGCCAGCTACTGGAACGTCCAGTCCTTAAGCTTCAGCTTCGACGAAGTGGGTAACCTCACCCAGCGCAGCGACGACATGCAGTCCGCCCCCGGCGGCGGCTCCTTAACCGAAGACTTCGGCTACGACGCGCTCAATCGTCTCACCAGCGCCACCATCGCCGGCGTCGGCAGCAACAGCTACGCCTACGACGCCAACGGCTCCATGACCAGTGGAGGAGGACGCACCCTCGGCTACACCAGCTTCAACAAGCCCAACGCCATCGCCAAAGGCGCCACCAGCCTCACCTTCCTCTACGGGGCCGATCGGGCACGCATCAAACAGGTACGCACCGACACCAACGGCACCCAGACCACCTACTACGTGGGTCACTACGAAAAGATCGTCAAGACCGGAGTGACCATCCACCGCCACACCATCACCGCGGGCGGGAGAAGGATCGGGATCTACACCCAGAGAAGCAACGGCATCAACGACACGCGGTATCTGCACACCGATCACCAGGACTCGCTCAACGCCATCACCGACGAGACGGGCACGGTCACCGAACGGTTCAGCTTCGACGCCTTCGGAAGGGTGAGGCAGACCGACTGGACGTACGACCCGGTGGGGAACCTGATGAGCAGCGTCACCACGCGGGGTTACACCGGACACGAGCAGCTCAATGACGTGGGGCTCATTCACATGAACGGGCGGATCTACGACCCGACGCTTGGACGCTTCGCCAGTGCCGATCCGTTCGTGCAGGCCGCGGCGAATCCGCAGAGTCTGAATCGCTACAGCTACGTGCTCAACAACCCCCTCTCCTACACCGATCCTAGTGGGTATTTCTTTAAGAAGTTGTTTCGGGGAATTAAAAAAGCACTGAGAAGTAAGTTAGTGCGTGCAGTAGTAGGGATTGCTGCGCTTATCCATGGTGGCGATCTCATGGGTTGGGCGGGCAAGCTGTTCAAAAGCGAAGCAATTGGAAAGGGATTGGTTGGTGGTGCGTTATTGGGCTATGTGTCTACAGGAACACTCAAAGGTACTCTGTCTGGTGGGTTATCTGGGGCTATGTTTGGATGGATAGGGGATCAAGCATTGGCAACGCCCTGGAAGACACTGGCGCATGGCGCTGGTGGTGGTGTTATGAGTGAATTACAGGGAGGAGAGTTCAAGCATGGTTTTTGGGGTGCGGGAATCGCCCAAGCGATTAGCCCCATGTACAAAGGTATGGATCCCGTTGCGCAGGGAATTGTAAGGGCAACTGTTGGTGGCACAATGTCGAGGCTAAGCGGTGGGAAGTTTGCAAATGGAGCAGTCGCTTCTGCGTACGGATACCTGTTTAATGAACTTAGTCATACGAGAGCTGCTAAACTTTATATAGAACGTCTTCGAGCGGGATCACCATTAGCAAGGGAGATATTGGATGCAATGGCAACTGACCCAAATACAAAGTACCACATTGATGTTGGGTCACTACCTGATAGCACAGGTGGAGGGTTAACCAGAACACAACAACCATCTCTCTCCCTGTGGGATCGGTTAATGGGAAAATCCTCCCCTATAGCAGTTATTATGAGTGTTGACGCGTCACCCTCAGTTCATTTTGTCGATGTGAATGGGTCTTCATTTCTCCCTTCTACTGTTAGGCTTCTAGCGCATGAGTTAGGCTATGGGTACACTTTTCTGAAAGGTGGATATGTAGGTTCTCGTATCAATTATGATGCGGCAGTTCACTACGAAAATGAAATTTCGCAACAACTAAATCCAAGCGCTCCTGTTCGTGCCATAAGCGATCATGGAGGTTGGCACTAAACAAATGAACGTCAGCAAAATTGTACTGATAACTAGGCCAAGTGTATGGGTATTGGTTTTCGTATTGTTTGATTTGGCTTGGTTGCTAAGCATGCGCGTTGCTGCTTGGATCAGAAGTGCTGATAAGCTAACGTCAAGTTCAATTTGGTGGAACAATCTAGATGCGGGGGTGCAAATGTGGAACTTCGTTCATTCACCAATTAGGTGGATTATAGAACCTATTTTCTTTCCTGTTACAACATCACATCCGCTGTCGCCAAGTGCTACGATGTTTATTCTCTATGAGGCAGCATGCCTCCTACAGTTTGCGATAATGGGTTATTTTATAGGGCTGCTAGTTCGAAAGTTAATGAGCAATAGGGGATAGACCGCGTTTTAATTAAAGGGGTCAGAGCCCTTTTCCAACCTCGGGTGGCGTGTAAGCGGAAAACTGAGATACGGAATATATTCTGAGTTGAAGTACGAACACTAGTGATTGTCTAAAAGCAACTCTTGCATCGGATCACTAAGACGGGGAGCATGTCGTAATTTCCCCGTATTAGAAAAGAGCACCAATAACTGCTCAATATCAATTTGTTGTAGCGATATCAGGAATGTATTGGCTAGCAGGGAGTGGGAATGTTTTATCGATTACTATTCGTAGCAGTTTTTGCATTTGTGTTGTCAGCTTGTGTCAGCGTTGACAAAAAGCGGGTTAAAGATTTTTCTGCAGTAGCGCATAGCTACAAATGGAATGAGGCGTCTCAGAAGCTCGATATTCATATCGTCAACAAGTCGGGCCATTCCATCGCGCGCATCTTTGGGGAAGCAGATTATCAGGACGACTACGCCAATCGTTTCTTAAGCATGATGAGAAGCAGAACGTTTCGAATGAGAGTGTTTGAAGGCGTTAGTGTGGGCGGAATCGTGAATATCGAACTTCTCCCAGTGCGGGTCACATTTCACTCGGATAATCCTGTAAAACCCAATGTAAAGGTGATGGAGTGCCATTGTGACATTGTTTCATTGGAGTCATGGCGGTGTCAGTACGAAGCCGAAGGTGCTAGAAGGTGGCTTCCGGGACCCAATAGACGGAACGTCAGGCACCGTATTCGTGGGATCATATAGTTTGTAGTGAAGGTCTTCGTACGAGATTGAGTAGTAAAGATTAACGACAGTTCACGGAAAGAGAAAAATGAATGGGATGAAGAAAGTAATATATGTGTTGGTAGGTATCGTATTGCTCTCCGGCTGCAATACCCTCACTACAGTCATCAACAAGAACATGGAAGAAAAGTACTATGTTGGCGCCACTCTTGAAGAACAACGCGTTGTGATTGGCAACTACGACATCCCTCTTCCAAAAGGCGAGTGGTCCGTTATCTGGAATAACTACCGAGAGAACGCGATGAACAGATCTGATCCAAGATCGGCTAACGTTCGCCGTAGTCATTCGGATGTAGACATTCTTTTAAAGTCTTCGGACTCCGCACCAAAGTTCGTGTTTATACACGCGTTGTTAAGGGTGAATCAGGGATTCAGGTACATGAATGATAATCCCTGTGTACCGGATAGATTCCGTGGAGAATCGATAGTCGATAAAGATACTTTGTACGATAAAAGCTGCGCTCGGTTGGCAAAATACTCTTTCGAGCGGTTCTTTAACAAGAACCATGATGCCGCGGAGACGGTTAGCGCGCTCTTCAAGGGAAAGACCTTTCAGAAACAACACTATGTGTTTTCGCATAAGAATCAAAACGGCGGGAAGATTTCATTTGTCACGTATGCGTTACCTACTACCGGTATCAGTTTAGACAAGGCGAAGAATATGCTTGCGCAGCAGAAAGAAAGAGTTACCGAGGCTTTCTAGTTAGCAGTCAGCCGATCTGGGAGTTGAATAGCGATTGGGTAGTAGCGCCAGAATCAGACGTGATCCTGTAATTCAGAGCTAAAGGGGTCAGAACCCTTTTCCAATCAAGCACCAAAACGTCTAACTGGTTTGCGGCCGACGAGAAAAAGCTAACAACAGCCCTAGACAAATCAGCGCGGCCCCGGACACCCTCTCAAGCCACCCCAGTATGTTGAACTGCTTCGCGATAAGACCAATACGATCGCCCGTTGCCGCGTAGATGCCGGCACCTATCAACTCGAGAAAAATCGAAACAGTCACCATTTGCGCGAACTGTTGTATGTAGTGAGGGGACGCGGGATCGATAAACTGAGCGTAAAACGCCGAGGCGAATAGAATCGCCTTGGGGTTGGTTATCGCGATAGTAAATTCTCTTTTTGCGAGGGAAAGACGCTTAATACTGGAAGCGGCTTCGGCCTCGGGGACGGCGACGCTCTTACTGGAACGAATCAGTTGTATACCGATCCACACCAGATAGGCGCCCCCGATCCATTTCAACGCAACGAAAAAGTAAGCCGATGTGGCCAGTACCGTGCCCAAGCCAATGGCCGAAATGCCAAAAAAAGCCAGATAAGGGGGGAAGCGGCCCAGCGCGCTCAGATGTCCGGTGATGTAGCCATGCCGGGCGCCATGTGCGAGCGCTAGTATGTTGTTTGGGCCGGGTGCCAAGTGTATCGGTATCGAGGCTGCAATGAACAGAAGCCAGAATTCGTACGTCATTGTAGGGGCTCCAGGAACACGATCTAACAACACTAGTACACCTTTTTAGGAATGCAACTGCGTTTAAACGGGGTCGGTGCCCTCTACCCCTCTTTCATCTTTTTTCTCCTCTGCACATCGCAGTAAGCAGAGAGAAAAGGAGTTCGACGCGATGTGGTGAACACCATCTCGCCGAACCCCTTTGTTGGTGATACTCCTGGTAAATATAGAACGCTAACGCGTATGTTTAAGCGAGCGTCAAGGCGGCGGATGGTCCGCGGAGGTTTGCGCACGTTCCCGCATTCGCGCCATCGTCTGTTCCACTTTGTCCGGGTCGGCTCGCAGATTCGCGGCTTTGATTCGAGCATCCAGCGCCGTCTCAGACAAGCTCTTCTCCACCTGTTCCAAAGCCGCTAACTGGTCTGTCTGGCCCTGCTGGTCTGTCTTGATCCGGTCCAGCGTCTGTTCGATTTCTCCCAGGCGGCCACGAATCGTCCCTTTCGATTTGCTTAGCCGGTAGAGTGCTTTGTTGGCGCTGTCGTTGGCGCGAGCCAAACTCAACTCCCGGCAGTAGTCGCCCACCTTATCGATGGTTTGCTGTAGGGAGTTGTGCAGCGTTGTCTCCCGCGCTTTGAGCTTGGCAAGTCTTTCAGATTGAGCCTCGAGATAGGATGCCTTTTCGGCAATCAATTCGGCGATCTCGAGCGCCAGGCTCTCTTCCCCTTTTTCCAGCGCTTTGGCGCCCTGCTTTTCGCGTTGCTCGATACTGGTTTCCGTAATGCTGATCTCGCGCTGCAGTTGTATTCGCTCGGCGACCACGGCGGCCAGATCCCTTTTGGCCGCCTGTACCGCGAGTTCCAGTTCATAGATCTCCTGTTCGAATACGCGCAAGGCGTTGGCGTCGACGAGGTGCTCCGCATTCTCACGTGCCACGCCCCGGACGATGGTGAAAACTTTGCTGAATACGCTCAGTGTCAGGTTCTCCTCTATTCGGTGTATTCGCGCAGAATCTTGTTGGTTTTGGCTTCGCTGATTTTGTGAACCAGCCGTTGCGCCTCGTGCTCGTCGCGCATGGTTTTGGAGAGCGTGATGGTCGAACTCACCAGGAAGAGCGAGCTAAGTGCGAAATAGCCCTGTACCAGCAGCCCGCCGGGCATGAAGAGAATGCCTGCGGCCATGGCGACGACCGCGATCGCGAATGAGACTTTGACGTAGAACTGCCAGCCGCTTGAACTGCTTTGGATGTTTTCAGTGGTCATGATCGATAACTCCTAGTCACGTGGTTGAAATGGGCCCTGCCGGGCGTGTACGTGGGCTAAGAATTGTCGATAGTATTATTTATCGCAACTACTATAGAAATAGTCGATCCGTATAGTACTAATAGTATCGCTATTCGATACTAGTAGGCGTTATTTGAATTTATAGTAAGAGCCGAAGGGGCCGTATTCCCACTGTCGGATGGCGAGTACCATACTGGTCCACTGCCTCTGGTTGATGGGTAAACCGGCGCAGTCTCCATTGAGTTCATCGAACTCGGAGGCCAGGTGTTCTATCTTGCGTTCGAGCACTTCTCGCGAGCTCACGGACAACATCCCCGTCATGAACACTAACTGGTCGGTTTCCGGATCGAGCCGATCCTGGAGAAAGCTGGCGGCGACGGTATCTTGAAAAAAGCGCTGTATGGGCCCGTTTTTCTGCCAGGCAAAATTGGGCGCGACCAGAAGTTTGATGCGGTTCTGCGGAAGAAGCTCGATCAGTTTCAGCCGGTCGAGTTGTGCCAGCTTCTGTATACAGAGCGTCTCCGCGATGGCGTAACGGCTCAGAATATCGTCAATGGTCCAGCGGTTGAGCACGCAAATCGTCACCAGAAGCAACTCCAGGTCGCTGACGATCTCCTCCTCCTGCTCTTCCGTCAACTGAGAGATCTGGCGCTGATTCGTCTCCCTCATCATCTGTACCAGATCGAATATCTCCATGTTCATCATCTGACAGATCTGATCGAGCCGATCGAGGGAAAACTTCTTCTCCGAAAAGAGCCGCTTAACGCTTGCCTCCGTCAGTCCCAATGCGTTGGCAACGTCTTGGTACGTTTTGCCGTTGGCTTTTAGCGCTTTCTTTAATGTCTGAATGAGCGGTGTGGTTTGTGCCATTTTCCCGGACTCTTGTTGGTTCCGTTTCGAAGGTGGTCGGTATTCAGCCCATATCGTAGCAGCGTGACGGTCATAACAAGGCTTCAGATTTCAGGCGCGCGAGAGGTCGCTGCCAGCAAGGCCGTCCTTTGGATATTTGATAATGATTTCACAAGAGGTCCGGACAACGTAAGACAATTATTCCACGTATTAACCGGGAGGTAGTCGCAAATAGGCGATCCGCGAGATACCTTTTTGCGCAAACTTGGGAATGGCGCGCAAGAGGGTGATGGGAACCAACACCAATAGGTACAGGAGTGTGGGAAGGGCGGTCGAAATTCCCATCCAGATAATGACCAGCCACAGTCCGCTGACCTCTTTTAGGGTTGCGCTAAGGGTGGGTTGCAGATAACGCGCGACATCGGAGGCGCGCTCCTCGGGTGAGTTTGTCGCCTCGGTTGCATAGATCGCGACGTTTTGCCAGAGCTCGTCGTAGTAGAACTGAATGACCAGACTCAGTATCGCGTAGGCCCACAGGCAGGCGGCGATGGCGATAAGAATGTCGAGCAGCAGGTGGGCGCTTAGTGTTGAGAGATTTTTCGATCGACTGGCCCAACCCAATAGTGTGAAGGTAACGCCGAGGGAGAGCAGATCGAATAGTGTCGCCAGCAGGCCGACGAGTAGGATCAGCGTCGCGAATATCGCCCAGTCCGTGCGTTCGATGGAATCGTGGAGCTCCTTAAAATCCCACTCCGAGAACCAGAAGTATTGGTTGATGACATCCATGGTGACCAACACAAATATGGCGACGTTCAAAACGAAGCTCGCCAGGCAAAAAAGACCCAGTGCGGTATATCGGCGTTTGAAGAGCGCACGAACACCCTCGAAGAGCCTCACCAAGACTTGGTGCCCGATACCGTAGAGGCTTAGGTCATCGAGAAACACAAAGAAATTGTCGAGATTCGCACGATAGTAACGATCCGATTCTGGAAACAGCCATGCCAGGAAACCGAAAAGAGACTTGATGAGTACGAAGGCGAATACCGCCGTGCCGAGTACCACGATAACCGAGTCCATGTCAGCCCCTTGTGTGAGAAAGGATTTCCATTGTTAGCGCCGGAAGCAGGGGTGAACCAACGTAAACCGGTCCCGAAAACAGTCGTTTGTTCGAGTCGCCGTTACCCAAGAAGATTAGCATAGGGGTGCGAACCCTGGACGATCCTGCACTGTATCGATCACCTTAAGTGCCCGTAGCACCTGCCGATTATTGAGAAGAACCGTTCGGTGGGGCGGACGAGCGGTGAGTTTTCCGGGAGATAGCGTCATCTCCACGCTCGGGATTGAGGTGTTCACGATGATTGTTCGATGGATGGTGGGACTGCTGTTGGTAGCCGGTTTAAGCGCCGGCGGCCTGAAGGGTTATGTCTGATACAAGGTCAACGACAGCGCGGAGAAGCTCGTTCAGACCGCCGGTCCGTTCGTGGAAATATCCTACGATGGCGTCAGTACCTCGATCTTCGGTAAATCCGTAGCCATCGAGAACATGGTGTTCAAGCCGCGGATGATTGCGGATGAGATACACCTGGCAGCCCTTAAGTTTCGCGCACCGAGTTTCATGTTTCTCCTCGACATCGAGAAAGAGATGAAAGGTGGCGGCGCGCCCGAACGCTTTGGACTCTCGCTGGAGGGTTTGAAACTGAGGGTCGACGGACCGATCGTCGAAGCGATCTATCAGCAAAATCCCGATCAAGCGTTACGTAACGACTACTTCAGTCTTGGCTGCGGCGATAAAGAGGTAATCGGTCCGCTGGAGCTGCTCGAGATGGGCTATCTGGATGTCGTGATGAACATCCACATGGACTACCAGCTCAAGCCGATCGAACAGGAGTTGTTTTTCAGCATGGTGATGGAAATGGTCGATATGGGCGATGTCGAGTTCGAGGGAGGGTTTGTCAACGAAGGTGGGAAGCTCACGGTACAAAACTCCCAGAAAGCGGTCGCCACGCTCAAACATGCGACGATTCGCTATCGGGACAGCGGCTACAATCAACGCTTACAGACGTTGTGTGGCAGCGAAATCGGCACGGACCGTAGCGGTTTCATCAACCGACACATGGAGGCCATTCTCGCCGAACTCGAAAACGCGGGTATCGAGCCCAGCGAACAACTCGTGGGTGCCTATCGGAAATATTTGGAAGGTTCCGGGGAGATCGCCCTCAACGTCAATCCGAGCAGCCCGTTTCAGTTGGCGAGCCTCGCACTTTACAAGCCAGAAGATGTGCTCTACCTGCTCGATCCACAGTTGACCATGGGCGGGCAGCAGATGAGTATCCAGAACCATCTTAAACTGAGCGAAGCAAAGCGGCCCGCCAAACCTCAACCCGATGTGGCGGTTAAGCCAGAGTCGAATGTGGCGATCACGAAGCCTTCGACGACCATCAAGAAGCGTCGTCGCGCCAGTTCCCGGGACAAAACTCAATTCAGACGCATCGCGCCGTCAGAGTTGGCCAATCACATCGGATCCGTTGTTTCTCTCCGTACCAAGTCGGGGAAACTGCGAAAGGGTGTCCTGAAAACCGTACGAAAGGGCTCGATCGAAGTACAGATTAAAATGCGCTCCGGTACGATGGCCTTTCCCGTGCTCCTACGAGACATTGCCGAAGTGGAAGTTGCTACGAAGTAATGTGATTTGTACTCAGCGGAACGTCCGACGCTCGAAGCACAAACTGTTTACCGCTATTCCGTGCGCCAACGCGTTTCGGACTACTCCTGCATGATATCGCATTCCAGCGCACCGATGATCTCCTTCAACGTGTCGTAAGTCACGGGTACACCGGAGGCATCGGTCCCTGCAGCAGGATAGATGGTCTCGTACTGTTGGAGTCCAATGTCGATGAATCGCTCGATATCGTTGACACCGAACGGACAGACCGCTCCGGGTCGAAAACCGGTTTGCGCTTCCGTCTCCTCCGCGGTCGCCATGCGGGCATTGACACCGAGTACCCTTTTCAGCTTTTTGTTGTGCACCCGTTTATCGCCCGGGCAAACAACCAAGCGGAACAGACCATCCTTACCTTTGAAAAGCATCGACTTGGCGATTTGACCCACGCTGCAGCCGATCTTTGCCGCTGCCAATTCGGAGGTAGGCGTGCTGCCCGGTTCGAACTCCAGCGCCTTTAGATCGTGTTGGTCCAACAGAGTCTGCACCTTGGCGGGGATCATCTTCATCTCCTGACGTGAAAGGAAAAAGATAGTGAATCCCGCTCCGGTTGCCAATAGGGAATCAAGCCGTTTCGACTATTTCGTCCTTTTCATCGCCTTCACGTGAGCCACTTGATTCTGTTGGTCGTATTGGACGTGAAAGGCCATCTCTTCGCCGTCGAAGTAACTTTCCGTCGGTGTAGCGACCACCTCCCACATCCCCAGCGATATGAAATCGAGCATACTGTGTGTGACGACGCGACCGGTCTTGACCACGGGGTGATAACCCTGCGTGAACCTGAACAGATCCTCGCGACTCCCGTCGTCGCTTACCTCGGATTGGGTGGGCGGGCCGAACTCGGCGATGAGCGCCGACCGGGGCGTGCCGGTGGTAAAGAGCGAGAGATCTTTCTGATCGGGGAGCTGCATCGCTTTTTGGACCGAGCACCCGACGACAGAGAGTGAGAAAACCAAAACGAACAATCGAAATAGAGCCATCATTTTTAAGCCGCCTTCTTAGTGTGAGTGGTTGATGCGCGAGGAGTGGTGTTTCGCTTCATTCCGGTCACTACTCATACCGAAGCGCTTCGACCGGGTGGAGGCGCGCCGCACGCCGTGCCGGGTAGAACCCCGCCAGAATGCCGACCGTCATGGCGACGCCGAGCCCGAGTGCACTGGCTTGGTGAGAGGGAATCAGCGTGAAGCCCGACAGTTGCTCCAGTATTTCATTGGCGCTGATACCCAAAACTAGACCGATGAGGCCTCCGAGGGTGCTCATCAATACCGCCTCGAACAGAAACTGAAACAGTATGTCGTGCTGACTGGCACCCAGCACTTTGCGCAGCCCGATCTCCCGGGTCCGCTCTAACACCGCGGTGCTCATAACGCTGACGATGCCGATTCCACCCACCAGTAGCGACACCGAAGCGGCCACGACGCCGATGAGTGCGACGCCCCGCAGGATCTTTTCGAAGTTGTCGATATAGCTGGCCATGGTGATCTTGTTGTAGCTGTAGTTTCCGCTGTTGCGGCGGGTGAGGGAGGCCATGATCTGTTGCGCCGCTTTTTCCGCCTGCGTGATCGCTACCGCTTCACCCTGCAGATAGAAAACGCTGTTGTGGCCGTTCAACTGTTGGGCGATGGTGTAGGGAATGAGAATGCGATTGTTGGCGTCTTCGCCGCTGGTGGAGCCGATGCTTGAGAGAAAGCTGCGGCTCTTGGCCTTTAACAGCCCGATGACGGTGAACTTGCGTCCCTTGATGCGAAAGCTGCGCCCCACCAGATGGGTCTGGGCGCCAAAAAGATCCTTTGCGGCCGAGGGTGCGAGAAGCGCGACGGCGCGTCTCCCGCGGATGTCCTGGTTGCGGAAACTTCGCCCGGCGCTCAGCCGCTCGTTGTTGATGGCCAGGAAATCGTTGTCGACACCGATGATCTCCGGATTGCCGTAACGGCTCCCCTGTTGCACGATCCAACTGTCGGACTGCTCGACGACGGCGCTGAGTCGTTTCAGCGATGCGCAACAGTGTAGCTGCAGGTGTTTGAAGTCCTGGTTGTCGATACTGGTTCCGGGCCGCACCAAACGGTGCGGATCTTTGTCCTCGAAATTGCGGAACACCCAGACCGATTTCAGACCGAAGGTTTGCAACTCCTGAAACACCATCTCGCGTCCACCGGAACTCACGGCGCTGACGGCAATGACAGCCGCAACGCCCACGGCGATACCCAGCATGCTGAGAAAAGTGCGTGGTCGGTTGTCGCGCATCGAGTAGGCGGCCTGCACGATAAGATCCCAAAAGCCGATGCTCGCGGGACGTGTGTTCACGTACGACGATCTCCCGCGAGGCACCCGTCTTTCAATGTGATGATCCGGTGCGCGTAAGAGGCGATCTCCTTTTCGTGAGTCACCATTACGATGGTCGTGCCCTCGGCGTGCAACCGTGTGAACAGCTCCACAATCTCCCGACTGGTCAGCGAGTCGAGACTACCCGTCGGTTCGTCCGCGATGAGCAGCCGTGGCTCGTTGACCAGGGCTCGTGCGATCGCGACCCGCTGTTGCTGACCGCCGGACAGTTGGTTGGGCATGTGGGTGACGCGCTCTTCCATGGCCACTTGGGAGAGTGCTTGAGCGGCCCGTTGACGGCGTTCCACCTGGGGGATGTGCGAATAGATGAGCGGCGGTTCGACGTTGCGCAGCGCATCGATGCGCGGAATGAGATTAAAGAGCTGGAAGACGAAACCGATGTGTTGGGCGCGCAGTCGTGCCAGATCGAGTTCGCTGGCCGCCTCGATGGGTTGACCGTTGAGGCGGTAACTTCCCTTGTCGAGCGTATCCAGACAACCGATGATGTTGAGCAGGGTGGTTTTCCCCGAACCCGACGCGCCCATGATGGCGACGAACTCTCCCTGTCCGATTTCGAGGGTGATATCCTTTAGCACCGGCAATACTACATTGCCCACCGTGTAGCGTTTGTGTATTCCGCGTAGTTCAATCATCGGTTAGCGTCTCCTTACGTTTTACCCAGGTTCCTTCCGGTAGCCTCTCTTCGCCGAAAAGCACCACTTCATCGTTGGCCTGTAAACCCTCCCGCACTTCGACGTGCGTGAAGTTCTCGATACCGGTGACAACGGTTCGATAACGAATGCGATCGTTCTCGATCACCGCGACGCGCTTGTTCTTCGCCTCCTCATGGAGCGCGGTGAACGGCAGCTGCAGGGCGTGTGTCCGTTCGGCGGTCAGGATGTTGACGTCCACCTGTTGACCGATGAGCAGGGGCGGTGCGTCTGCGCCGGGATCGATTCGCACCGCGAAGGTATTGAGGTTTCTCTGGTCGTCGCGGGAGACGGCAGGTCCGATCCAGTGTATGGTCGAGCGCCACTCCCTGCCCGGATACGCGTCGCAGTTCAACGTGACCGCCTGGCCCAGTCTTACCGCGCCGCTGTCGGCGGCATCCACGTGGGCTTCGATCTCGCGACCCTTTCGAGCGACCACCTTGAGGAGCGTGGTGCCGGCCTCCAACCATTGACCCACCTCCGCCGTTTTCTCCACGACTACGCCGTCGAAGGGTGCGGTGAGCTGAAACTTCTTGATGTGTATCTTCGCCAGGACAAGGTCGCTTTCGGCCACTTTGAGATCGGCCTTGGCCGTCATCCAGGCCGCTTCGGCGGCGTCGATATCCTGAACGGAGGCGCCACCGTCGGTGCGTACGTTCTTTAACCGAAGATAACGTTGTCGGGTCTCGTTGACCGCGGCCTCTTCGCGGGCGATCAACGCCTGGGTACGGAGCATCTGTGCACGTGCCCTCTCGTCATCCAGTTGCGCCAGGAGATCGCCTTTCTCGACCCGATCTCCTTTCTGCACCGACAGCGTGCCGATCTGCCCGTCCACCAAAGCCGTCAACGTCACGGTACGGTCGTTGATCACCTCTCCGGTGACGCGAATCCGCGAGGTCATCGCGTCGAGTGTTACCCGCGTTGTCCTGACGACGTGATGGGTGTCGCCGTCCAGTACCCATGCGGCGGTTCCCACCACGCCGAGCGCGACCACGCCGAGTACCCATTTCCATTTCGTCGAGCGCTTCATAGCGAACCAGGACGGCGCTTTTCGATGACATAACCGGAAAAACGCAAGCGTGTCGCGTTGCTTTCGCCGACGACGCGTAGCGTCTCTCCGGCACCCCGACCGGTACCCACGGTTACCGCGTGCGAATGGTCGACGGGGAGAAACAGCCAACGCAGCTCGTCGGACTCCGGCACCTTGATCTCCAGCAGCCCCTGGTGCTCGTGTAGCGTGACAGCGGTCCCTTGCTCATCGGGGGATTCGCCATTGACGATCCGGTAGGTTCCCAGGTGACTCTGCCACTCCGGGGGTAGGGGGTGATTCGGGAGTCGCTGGGCTATCGGGTACCAGACACCCATCACTCGCTGCAGCAGCAGTGGTGCCTCTGCTTCTGTGTGGACCTTAATGCGCAGGTCGCGCAGCTCCTCCTCGCCCACGGAGATTAGCCCCAACCACTTGGCCCGTGCGCCGGAGCTGCCGTCGGAGAGCGGATAGAGTTCCAGCTTGGGACCGAGACCGGTCAAGTAGTAGTGCTCCTCCTTGCGTACCAGCTCCACCAGAAGGCTGGGTGGACCGGTGATTCCGTAACGCCCCAGCGCCTTCTCCGGTAAGGGGATGGGTTGCGGGGCGGGGGCGGTGTCCCGCGTGGCACTATCGGGGGAGATGTCACCCCCCTGCTTTACGGCGACCAGCATCTCCAACGCCAGCTGTGCAAGCTCCACCAGAGGCTCGTGCAGCCCTGAACTGTTGGCTAACAGCACCACACCGACCTGCTCCCCCGGTGCCATGGCGACCAGGCTGGAGAATCCGTCGATGGAGCCGTCATGCCAGGCGATCTGCGGTGATTCGGGCGTTCGTTGCAGACCGTCCAACATCCAACCCAGACCGATCTGCAGGTTGAAGTCTCTGGCGATATCGCGGTTTTGCCGCATCACCATCTGTTGGCGCCAGGGTTCGGGCATGATGCGCTCGGCGCCCTCAGCGGGGCGTCCGTAAGACCAGCGCAGGAAGCGGCTCAAGTCGACGACGTTGCTCTGGAGCGAGCCGGCGGCCTGGTCGCGGATACGCGCGAAATCCTCCCGCTCGCCGTCGGAGTAACTGGCAGCGACCCGATCCGGGGTCTGCTCGAAGGTCGAGCGGGTCATGCCCAATGGTTGCAACAGCGCTTCGCGCATGTGCTGGGTGTAGGAGTGTTCGGTGACGCGGGAGATGATGTGCCCCAACACGCCGTAAGCGGCGTTGGAATAGGCCCACTGCACGTTGGGTGGGCGGGCGGTGTACTCCTCGTTGAGATGGGTCAGGAGATCGGTCGAACGATCCGTCTCCCGGCCATTGAGTACGTCGGCGGGCAGACCGGAGTGGTGGGTAATCAGCTGGCGCGGTGTAATGGCTGCTTGAGGTGTGTGCGAGCGGATCTTGAATTCGGGCAAGAGATCGTGGACCGGCGCATCGAGTTTCAGTTTGCCTTGGGCCGCCAGACGAGTGACCGCCGTTGCCGTGAACAGTTTGGTGACGGAGCCGACCCGGTATTGGGTGTCGGCCGATGCGGATTCGTTTTGCTCGTGGTTCGACTCGCCGAAACCCTCCGACCAGACTAATCGATCGCCGGACGTCAACGCGATGCTGAGTCCGACCATATCGTTCGCCTCCATCTGCTGCCGGATGCGCGATGCGAGCTCGCGCTTTACCTGTTCGTAATCGTTGCGTGCGATGGTTAGCGGTTGGAGAGGGGCAGCGGCGCAGGCCGCGAGTCCGAACAACAGGGGGATGAGTAGGGGAAGGCGCATGGGAATACTCCTGGGATCGCGACCGATACGCTAGAACTGATACAGGCCGGCCAGATAGAAAAAGGAGACGCTCTTTTCATCGACGATGGAGCTGTCTCTCATGCCGTCGCCCGGTCGCTCGTAGCCGATTCCGGTGACAAGGCTCCACTGCTTGGTCAGTTCACGGGTGGCCTCTATGGAGAAAGAGCTGCTGTTCGTCGCGCGGCCGGTGTAGGCGGCGCGCTGCGCGGTCGCCTCGCTGGCCCGAACGCCGTAGTAGTAGTCCACCAGCTTCTTGCTCTGGTGGGTGATGCCCAGCGAGGGAACGATCTCCCACTCACCCGCTTCAAACGGGACACTGTAGGAGAGGGTGGTTTCGAATCCTTTGTGGGTATCGCTGACGTCTGCCAGAAAAGAGGCCCCGAAGATGCCCCAGTCGAACGACATCGTGGCGCTGAGCCCGAGCTCAATGGCGTCGTCCCGCTCCTTGATCCCGGCGAGTCGATTGCTGTCGTCGGGATCGTAGGCGGGACCGCGTCCCGATACCACAAGGTGTAGTGCAGACTCATCGTCACCGACCAGTCGATAGCTGATGTCGTCGATACCGAGCGAGAAGCGTTCACCCTCGTAGACGACGACGGGAATCGCGGCGCTTTCGTTGTCGATGCCGATGAAGGGACTGCTGCTGATCTCCCCACCCAAGCCCACATACCACTCGCCCGCCAAGGCGTTGGTGTGACTGCCGAGTAGTGCCAACCCGAGCGCAAGCGCCGGCTTGCGGAGATTTCCAGAGGTGTTGAGTTGCATGTCCGTGCCCCAGTGATGTTTGTTGTGGGGGCCATGCTACGAGGGAGCGTAAGAGGTGTCTGTGAGTGTTACGTATCGCGGTGTAACAGGCTGTAACACCGCGCGCGTTGGAGGGGTGGAAGATCTACGTTGTGTAGCGGATTCGTTGGGTACGACCCGGTATCAGGAACGATTGAGGTTGCCAGCCGTCAGCCTCCAGAGACTCCAGTTGCGTAAAACAACACGGCACGCCCAATGCGCTGCGCAGATCGATTCGATCCATCAATTGGAAATGGAGATGCGGGGCAGTGGAGTTTCCCGTGTGTCCGACGCGGGCCAGCAGTTGTCCGGTGTGTACGCTGTCACCTGGCGCCACCTCCAAGGATCCGGGGTGGAAGTGGGCGAAGAAGGCGAACAGCTCCTGATCGGCCTGTTTTAGGATCAGGTAATTTCCCAGCAGATGCGACAGCGAATCATTGGTCTCGCCCGGGGGTAATTCCAGGCGTAAGCCGTTTTTAACCACGCGCAGCAGGTCGACCACGGGGTGCAGCCAGGTTCTCTCTTCGACGCTGTCGCACAACTCGACAACTTCGCCGGCAAAAGGGGCATGCACCGTCTCTCTCCATCCGTAACAGGTATCGATGGAGACACCTCGGGTCCAGTAGCGGAAGTGGGAGTCCGCGTAGAACTGGAATCCCTTGCGGGAAGTGTCGATGCGCAGAAAGTCGTACGCGTATCGTTGACCGAGTAGGTCGACACCGTGGCTGGGAATGCGATGAGCGGGAGTATTGGCTGCAATCCACTCCCCGCGCAGCGGAAACTCCACTGCGATGGCCTCTTTGCCTTTCAGGCAGGGAGCAGAGCTCATGCTCGATCGAGAGTGCCGGGTCCGTCGATGGGCCAGCGGAGCGTGAAGCGCGCTCCGCCCAGCGGGCTGTCGCCGATGAGCAGTTCGCCGCCATGCCACCCGATGACCTGGCGGGTAATGGCGAGCCCCAGGCCGACGCCGCCCGATTGGCGGTCGCGGCTTTCGTCGATGCGCGTAAACGGTTCCAGGATGCGTTGGCGATCTTCTTCCGGAACGCCGCACCCGTCGTCGTCCACGCACAGCAGGCAGTGGCCAGCAGAGATTTCGATTCGGATCGTGATTGTTTTATTCGCGTAACGACGCGCGTTGCGCAGCAGATTGTTGATCGCTCGTGCCAGCAGGCACGGATCGAAGGCGACGGCTTGGTTTACGACACTGGGATCGCAGTGGCTGGTGAGTTCGAGATCCCCCATATCGAGGCGCGCGTGGTCGAGCCGTTCGGGCAGCCAAGGTTGGATACGCGCGCGAGTAAACTCCATGTGCGGTTGCGTTCGATCGAATCGCGCGTAGGCCAGGAGTTCCGCCACCAGTTCATCCAGCTCAGTTATATCGGTCTGCATGCTTTCGAGGTAGCGGGCGCGATCCGTTTCGTTGGTCGCTGTTTCCAACATGTCGACGCCGAACCTCAAACGGGCGATGGGTGTGCGCAGTTCGTGCGAAACGGCATTAGTGAGCTCTTTGTGTGAGTTGATCGGCCGCTGCACCCGTTCGGCCATCTGGTTGAAGGTGGTGGCGATGGGGATCAGCGCTTTGCGCTTCTTCAGGTGGATTCGCGCATCGAACTCGCCGCGGCCGAGCGCGGCGGCTTTGTCGTCCAGTTGCGCCAGGTCGCGCCAAACCGGCCGTAACCAGAGAAACACCGCTAACGCGACCAGTAGCGCCAAGATCACGAGAACGATCCAACCCAGATGAACGAAGATAAACGGGTGCCCCAGGGGGCCTGCCTGAAACACCCAATCGCTATGGTCGATGCGTTGCAGGTAACGCTCCTGCTCTTCCTGAACATCGAAGGCCAGCATCTCCCCCGCTTCCAACGCGCGTCGTTGCTCCTCATCCACCGGGGCGTCGTTGAGCGGCAGTAGTTTGATCGGGAAACCGAACGTCGGTTGCAGCTCGTTGACGAGTTGCGGCCATTGAGCTTGAGGACGGGAGGTGAAGGCCTTCTGCAGCAGGTGGGCGGTACCGCTGGCGGCGCGCAGACCATCTTCGGTGTCGGTCTGCTCCAGCGCCATGGAGATCATCAGGTCGGTCTCGGGCAGGCGTTTGTAGAGAATGACCGCGCCATCGATTTCGCGGTGTACCACCTTGCCGGTATTGAGCGAACGGGTATCGGCGGTGTCCAGTTCCCCCGAGACAACGGAGATGAGATTCAATGGATAGCCGAAGTGAGGTTGCAGCTCCTCGACCACTTCCGACCACTGCTCTCGCGGCCGGTCACGCAGCTCTTTCTCTACCAGCAGAAAAGAGCCGCGGGTGATCTGGTGGAAATAGTCCTGCGTCGTCCGCTTCAGCGCCCACTCCGGTATGGTCTCTATCCCGACCACGAACAGCGCCAGCGTCACCACCAGGACCCCGTAAAGCGTGAGAAACAGGCGGGTCACGGTGGCTACTCTCAGGCGTCCGGTACCAGGAGGTAGCCGCGGGTACGCACGGTTTTGATCCTGGCCGGCCGGTCGGCGTCATCGCCCAGTTTGCGGCGCAGGCGCGAGACGCCGATGTCCACCGAGCGGTCCAGTCCGTCGTAGCCGATCCCGCGCAGTGCGTTGAGGATGGTGTCGCGGCTCTGTACCTCGCCGACGTTGCGCGCCAGAAACCAGAGCAGATCGAACTCGCCGGTGGTGAGGGTGACGGCCGGTTCACGGAGAGAGACCGTACGCGCCAGCGGATCGATGCGCAGTGCGCCGATCTGCAACGGTAGACCCTCTCCGTTAGCCAGTGGCGGTTCGCTGCTATGGGTGAATTCGAAGCGGCGCAACAGCGCGCGGATCCGTGCCAGGAGAACCCGGGGTTGGACCGGTTTGGTGACGTAGTCGTCTGCGCCGATCTCCAGTCCGACCACCTGATCCACATCTTCGTCGCGCGCGGTGTGCATCAGGATCGGCCCTTCGAAATCGCCGCGTACCTCGCGACAGATTTCGAATCCATCGCGCACCGGTAACATGAGGTCGAGAATAACCAGATCGGGCTGTTCGCCCAGGATGCGCGCGGCGGCCCGTTCGCCGCTGTGCTCCACGCGAATCTGAAAGCCGTTGTCCTCCAGGTACTCTTCGACCAGTGCGGCCAGGCGGACACCGTCCTCTACGATCAGGATCAACGGGAGGTTACTTTGTTGGGTGGCGATTTCCATGGTTGTGGCGCGTGGTAAGTCGGATGCCGATGACGCCATTGTAGAGCCATGTCGCGATACTGGAGTAACGGTTTGTAACCCTGGTAACGCGATGATTCGATGCGCGGGGACTTGCGTTGCGGGGGAGAGCCAACCTAAAGTGGATTTCTTCGAATCCTGTTTGCGGGGTGACCCATGCATATCGACTTGCGCGATCTTTCGCCCAGTCAGGTCTACTTCAACATGATCCAGACGCTTATCCCACGCCCCATCGCGTGGGTGCTGTCGGAGAATGCCGGAGGTAGTTACAATCTGGCGCCCTTCTCCTACTTCAATGCGGTCTGCAGCGATCCGCCGCTGGTCATGATTTCGGTGGGCAAACAGATGGATGGCAGCCACAAAGATACGCGGGTCAACATCGAGGCGCGCAAAGAGTTCGTCATCCATATTTCCCACCGCGAACAGCTCGAAGCGATGAATGCGAGTTCGGCCACCTTGCCCCCCGATGTTTCCGAGGTGGAGGAGTTGGGCCTGGCGACTACAAGCATGGAAGGATCGCGCCTGCCGAGACTGAAAGAGAGCCGCGTCGCATACGCCTGTGAACTGCACGAAATCCTGGAGATCGGCAATGGTCCGCAGTCGGTGATTCTGGGCCGCGTTAACGGAATCTATATCGACGATTCCATCGCCGCCGTCCACGAAAAGGGGCGTCTGAAGGTCGACGCGGCTGCCCTCGATCCCATCGGCCGCCTGGGTGCCAGCGAGTACGTCACCTTCGGTGATGTGGTGCGGGTCGCGCGACCCAAGTAGTGCCTTCGTACTCGGCATGAGTGACGAAATCGATCTGGGGCGATTCCGCGAACTGCTCGAGCAGCGCCGTGATGAGTTGCTCGATGTGGCCGCCACCGGCGACGATTCCGCCAAGGCGGTGGAGCTGGATCAGCAGCGCGTGGGGCGGCTTTCGCGCATGGATGCGCTGCAGTCGCAGGCCATGTCGGTGGAGGCGAAGCGGCGTCGCGAGCTAGAGTTGAAGCGTATTGCAGCCGCCCTGCGACGCATTAAAGAAGAGGAGTTCGGTTACTGCGAAACGTGCGGCGAGCCCATAGCGGAAGCACGTCTGGGGATCGATCCTTCCGCGTTGCTGTGCATACGCTGCGCCAGCGATGCCGAGTCCAAATAGCGGGGTAGTCGGGATGAAGCGCAGCGAAATCCGGGAGAGGGTTACGTTCCTGTTGGAACTCCACTAATTGAGTTACTATACGCCGCCATGTCCGGTGGTTTAACACTTAGCGAAATCGAGCAGGCGGATCACGCCGGGGTCCTGACGTTGAATCAGGCGTCGCAACCCCACGTCAATGGCCTCTCTCTCGATGAGCTTCAGCAACTGATCGATTGGTCCTGCTATCGTCGTGTGCTGCGCGATGGCGAACGGATCGCCGGTTTCCTGCTCGCTCTGCCCACCGGACTGCCCTACCAGAGTCTCAACTATCGCTGGTTCAGCCGGCACTACGACGATTTCGTCTATATCGATCGGGTTGCCGTTTCGCCCCCCTACCAGCGTCGTGGTTTGGGTGTGCAGCTCTATCAGGATCTTCATCGTTACGCCGAGGGCCGTACCCGAAGAGTCGCGTGCGAAGTCAATTTGGAACCCAGAAACGATCCTTCGCTGGTATTTCACGACCGGCTCGGCTACCAGGCTGTAGGGAGTCAAGCGACGGAAGGGGGGGCGAAAACCGTCTCGCTGCTGGTGCTTGATATCGAACCCGGGGTGGCAACCGCGAGCGGAGAAGCCTACCCTTAAACGATATTTCGGTGGACTAAACTCTGATAACTACGATAATGACCGAGCCCTGAATAGTGAGACCGAATACCGGCAATCGCGATTCCTCCAACGGCGCTACTCCGGCGCTGGAGGTGAAGGATCTCCATAAGCGCTTCGACCAGCTCGAGGTTTTAAAAGGCGTTTCCTTGACCGCCCACGACGGCGATGTGATCTCCATTCTCGGCAGTAGCGGTTCCGGTAAGAGCACCTTTTTGCGCTGCATCAATTTTCTCGAGCAGCCCGATGCGGGTCGAATTTGTGTCAACGGTGAAGAGATTCGGATGCGCGAAACCAAAGCGGGCGGATGGGAGCCGGCCGACAAACGCCAGGTCGCAGCCATTCGTTCGCGTCTCGCCATGGTGTTCCAGAGTTTCAACCTCTGGGCGCACATGACTATCCTCGAGAATGTCATCGAAGCACCGGTGCAGGTGCTCAAGGTATCCAAGGCCGAAGCGGTGGAGCGTGCCGAGGCGTTACTCGACAAAGTGGGTATCGCCGATAAGCGCCACCTCTATCCCGGCCAGCTTTCCGGTGGCCAGCAACAGCGCGCCGCGATCGCACGGGCGTTGGCCATGGAACCCAAGGTGATGCTGTTCGACGAACCCACCTCTGCACTCGACCCGGAATTGGTCGGTGAAGTGCTGCGCGTGATGCATTCGCTGGCCGATGAAGGGCGTACCATGATCGTCGTTACCCATGAAATGGGATTTGCGCGTGAGGTGTCGAGCGAAGTGATCTTTCTGCACGAGGGGCAGATCGAAGAACAGGGGAGTCCGGATCAGGTGTTCGGTGCGCCCAATTCAGAACGCTGTCGCCAGTTTCTGGCGAGTCAGTTGTAGAGGAAAACCGGTCAACCGCTATTGCGGCCGGTCGTGTATTGTCAAAAGCAAAAACCGCCAGAAGCGGTACGGGGAGGAAAGAGATGAAACAGTTCAAACTACTATTTATTTCCCTGTTCCTGTTGGTGGCCGGTACATCCGTCGCCACTGCGGACGGTATCAGGATCGCCACGGAGGGTGCCTATCCTCCGTTCAACATGAAAAACTCCAGCGGACAGTTGGTGGGATTCGATGTCGATATCGCCAAGGCGCTCTGCGCGGAGATGAAGGCCAAGTGTGAGATCGTCGCGCAGGATTGGGACGGCATCATTCCGGGCCTGCTGGCCAAGAAGTACGATGCGATCGTCGCCAGTATGTCGATCACCGACGAGCGCAAAAAGAAAGTCTCGTTTACCGGTTCGTACTACTCGAACTATCTGCGCTTTGTGTCGGATAAGAGTAAAGGGTTGAATGCGACCAAGTCCGGGCTCAAGGGTAAGAACCTGGGTGCGCAGCGCGCCACTATCGCCGCGCAGCATCTCGAAGATAACTATCGTAAGAGTGCCAACATCAAAGTTTACGATACCCAGGAAGCGGCCTATCTTGATCTGAAAGCGGGTCGTATCGATGCGCTGTTGTCCGACATCTATCCCGCGTACGATTGGCTGCAGCAGTCCGGTAATGCGGGCTATGGCTTCATCGGCGATTCCATCGACATCGACGACAAGATCGGCATTGCGGTACGCAAGGGCGATAAGGATTTGAAGAAAAAGCTCGATGCGGCACTGAAGGCCATTCGCGCTAACGGAACTTACGCGAAGATCAACGCTAAGTACTTCCCGTTCGATATCTATTAATAAGAATCAGAGCTGTGGGGCGGGTCGGTAACCGGGTTTACCGGCCTACCACCGCAGAGCCGTGCTGACATGTGGGAGTCACTCAGTTTCGGCGATCAGGGGTTTGGTGACGAGATTCTCGCTGGCGCCTGGTTGACCATACAACTGGCTGTCGCTTCATTGGGAGCCGGTATCGTCTTTGGCCTCCTGGCCGCTACGGCGCGGCTCTCGCACTCCCGCAGTGCCAGTGCCATTGCGCGCACCTACACCGAAGTCATTCGCGGTATCCCCGAGATGCTGGTGGTGCTGGTGGTTTTCTTCGGTGCTTCGGCGTTGCTGCAGGAAATCGTCGGCTGGTTCGGTTACGACGACTATATCGAGGTCAACGCCTTTCTCGCCGGTACCGCAGCGCTGGCGTTGGTGTTCGGCGCATTTGCCAGCGAGGTGTTACGCGGTGCGTTTTTCGCCGTTCCGCGCGGACAGATAGAAGCGGGAATCGCCTGCGGGATGTCGTCGTGGCAGGTCTTTCATCGTATCCGCCTGCCGCAGATGTGGCGTTTCGCGCTGCCGGGATTGGGTAATCTCTGGATGGTGCTGCTCAAGGATACGTCGCTTATTTCGGTCATCGCACTCGACGAGCTGCTGCGCTGGTCCAAGGTGGCTGCGGAGACCACCAAACAACCCTTCACCTTCTACGCGGTAGCCGCGCTGATCTACCTGTTGCTGGCCATCGTATCCGACGGCGCCCGGCATCGTATGGAGCGCTGGGCTTCGCGTGGTGTAGTGAGGAGTCACTGATGGATCCGATGTTGCTCGCTAACTACGGCGACCGGTTTCTCGATGGGACGCTCATTACGTTGAAGCTGGTGGCGCTGGCGTCGGTAGTGGGACTATTGATCGCCATCCCATTGGCGCTAGCGCGAGTATCGCGGCGCTCCTGGCTGTGGATGCCGGCCTACGCCTATATCTACTTTTTTCGCGGTACTCCACTGCTGATCCAGCTCTTTCTTATCTACTACGGATTGGGACAATTTGAATCGCTGCGCCAAAGCGTTGCCTGGAATGTGCTGGGTAGCGCGGAGTGGTGCGGTTTTCTCGGTATGACGCTCAATACCGCGGCCTATGTTGCGGAGATCTTGCGCGGCGGAATTCTCGGCGTACCGCGCGGCGAAGTGGAGGCCGCCAAGGCAAGCGGTATGCCCTATGGGTTGATGATGCGACGCATTGTTTTGCCACGCGCGGCGCGTATAGCCTGGCCGGCGTACGGCAACGAAGTGATCCTGTTGCTCAAGGCCAGCGCACTGGTGAGCACGATCGCCGTGTGGGACCTGATGGGTGAAACGCGGTCGATCTTCTCGCGTACCTATTCGCTGGATACCTTCATCTACGCGGGCATCGCCTATTTTCTGATGGCGTTCATATTGACGCGGGTGTTCTCGCTAATCGAAAAGCGCATTAATCGTTACCTCTTGGTGGGTTGAACAGGGATGAGTGAATCGGGACAACAGCGTCACGGTGGGCGCGCTATCGTGGACCAGTTGCGAACGCTGGGTTGCCGACGCGCGTTTTTGGTGCCGGGCGAAAGCTTTCTCACCATCCTCGATGCGCTTCACGATACGCCGGAGATCGAAACAGTCGTCTGTCGGCAGGAGGGTGGTGCTGCCATGATGGCGGAGGCGCACGGCAAACTGACGGGTGAGCCGGGCGTGTTGATGGTGAGTCGCGGGCCAGGTTCGACGAATGCCAGCGCGGGCGTACATATCGCCCAACAGGACTCCACACCCCTGGTGGTTCTGGTCGGTCAAGTGCCGCTCTCCATGCAGGGGCGCGAGGCGTTCCAGGAGATGGATCTCGTGCAGTTCTTTTCGCCTCTGGCCAAGTGGGTTACGCAGGTCGCGGATGCGGATCGTCTCCCGGAGTATTTAGCGCAGGCGTGGCAGCGTGCGGTTTCCGGGCGCCCCGGCCCGGTGGTGCTCATTCTCCCTGAGGATGTACTGTCTCGTTCAACGCCCGCAGCGACGGTTCCTCGTACGAGCAAAGCTTCGAGTCACTGCACCGAACATCAGCTCGACGAAGCCATCACGCATATCGAATCCGCTCGCCGGCCGTTGGTGTTGTTAGGTGGCCCGGGCTGGAGCCAGCAGACCGCCGATCAACTGCAACGGTTCGCCCGACAATTCCACCTCCCGGTCGCAGCGACATTCCGTTGCCAGGACTATTTCGACAACCGCCACCCCTGTTACGCGGGTGATGTGGGGCTGGGAATCAATCCACTGCTCGCCGAGCGAGTGCGAAGCGCGGATGTGATACTCGCTATCGGCACTCGCCTGGGAGAAGCGACCACATCGGGTTATGAGTTGTTGGTTCCGCCCGTACCGCAACAAAAGCTGATTCACGTCTACCCCCAGGCGGAAGAGTTGGGCAGGGTCTATCGGGCAGCCCTGGCGATTCATGCCGACTCGGCCAGTTTCGTCGCGTTACTTGCGCAGCGTTCGCTGAAGGTAGGCGACGGCTGGGCCGAGATTTGCAGTGAGGCGCGCGACGAGTACGAGACCTGGTGCCAACCTCAGCCGACACCGGGTGCCTGTCGTTTGGAGGCCGTGGTATCGCACTTGAGTGAGGTGTTGCCGGATAACGCCATCGTTACCAATGGCGCCGGTAACTATGCCACTTGGGTGCATCGCTATTACCGTTACCCGCTATACGGTACACAGCTGGCACCTCGGTGTGGCTCCATGGGATACGGCGTGCCCGCGGCTGTCGCTGCAAAGTTGGAACATCCGGACGGGCCGGTGATCTGTTTTGCGGGAGACGGTTGTTACATGATGCATGGACAGGAGTTGGCGACCGCGGTGCAGTATGGCGCCAATATCGTGGTCATCGTCGCCAACAATGGAATGTACGGCACGATACGCATGCACCAGGAGAGACACTTTCCAGGCCGGGTCTCAGCCACAGATCTGACCAATCCCGATTTTGTCGCTTTGGCGGAGAGCTACGGTGCACTCGGTTTGCACGTCGAAACCGATGCTGCCTTTCCGCCAGCACTGCAACAAGCGTTGCAGTGCGGCAGACCGGCGCTCATTGAATTGACTATCGATCCCGACGCACTCACGACTCGCCAAACGCTCTCGCAAGTGCGCGAGAATTAACGAGATTGATTCCCCTATGGTCGAGAAGGTAGATTCGAGAGTAGAATTAGTTGAGGGATCTGTTCGGGTTAAGGGATCGGTTTTCGACAACCTGGTAGAGTCACATGTCAGAACTATCCGCTAGATTCTGTCCTCAGTGCGAGAATCCCTTTCGTTGCGGTCGTGACGACGAAGGCGGATGTTGGTGCGCACGCGATTTTCCCGTGATACTCGAAATACCTGCGCCCGAACTCGACGGTTGCCTCTGCCCCTCCTGTTTGACGCGACGGGCAACGGTCTATCATGGCGAGTCCTGAATGGAGGTTTTCATGTCCTGGCTACAGGGTGTTCGTCTGTGGAAAGCCGCGGTTACGATCGCGGTGCTGGGTGCCACTGTCGGCTTGGCGACGGCAGGCGATGCGAACGCGGCAAAAGGTTTGGTCGCTGATCGCTGTGTGAAGTGCCACGATACACCCTACACGAAATCGGGTGAGCGTACCGAGGCGGTCAACGCTCCATCGTTTCAGGCGATGGCAGACGATCCCGCGAGTTATTCTCCCGTCAAAATGCGTGCCTCTCTGCGTCAACCCCATTTCCCCATGCAGCGGTTCACGCTGTCGAAGCGCGATATCGAAAACATACTGGCCTATATCGATAGCTTGAAGAAGTAGATGCCCGATGGGCAAAGTGGTTCGATTCCAGAAACCCAAGCCGAGCGAAGCAGCCAAGGGCAAGACCCTGTGTCGCCACGGATTTCATAAATGGGAAGTGGATAAGCAGAGACGCTTCGACGTTAAGAAGGGCAAGTTGTTGACGGCCTATCGTTGTGTGCGTTGCGGCGTCGTTAAGCATAAGGCCGAGTAGTGGTTACACGTTTTCGACTCCATCCTCGTCTGCAGGCAGACACCATCGACTTAGGGCGGCTGCGCCTGTGTCGTCTACTGTTGATGAACGACGTGCGTTTCCCCTGGTGTATCCTGGTTCCGGAACGCGTAGGAATAACCGAAGTCCATCAACTCTGCGATGATGATCAAGTTCAGTTGATTCGCGAACCCTCGTTGCTCGCTTCAAAAATGGCCGAGATGTTCTCGGCGGACAAAATGAACATCGCCGCGCTGGGAAACGTTGTACCGCAACTACACGTTCACCATGTGGCGAGATTCGAGAACGATGCTGCCTGGCCGGGACCAGTGTGGGGATGTGGGACGGCCGTCGATTATCGTGGTGAAGAGTTGGAAGTGCTACGTTCGCGACTCGAAAGCGCGCTGCAAGGTTTTATCGAAACCTAACCCAACGGTAGCCGTAGAGTCCTCTGCCCAGGGTAAGCGCAAGTTCTTCCGGCTCCCTCTCCAATATCGTCGCCTATACTTGTGGGTATCCCGTAACGGAGGGCTGGGCAATGCTAACTCATGGAACGACTCTGCGGACTCTCCTTCTGTCCATCGTCTCTGCGCTGTTGTTGGCGGGCTGCAGTGGCATCGGTATTTCCCAGCAACCGTTGTTGGGGGAGGGTGGCTACGGCGACTCCTGTTCCACCTGTGATCGCTTTCATCTCGATCAGTCACTCTGATACGGGCGCATCGCCGCTTGTATCGAGCGCGAGATGCAGTCCTACATACCCTGTGTGGGGATCGACCCCGCCAACGCGACTGCAGCAGATGTGATTGCCATCGCCCGCAGCGACAAGGAGGTGTTGATTCATTGCGCCGGCGGACGCGAAGGTGGAGTCGCCTCTGCCAGGCTCGGCCACTTCAGCGCCACCGGGAGCGAAGAGTTGAGCTTCGATCGTACTAACCTCGACGAAATTCTCTCCGCTGTCGGACGACCGCTATGTTCACCCAACGATCTCCCCATCACCTGCCGTTATCCCCACTGGCCGTACGCGCGCTTCGCCGGAACCATCTGGCACGAGGCGGCACATAACTGGGGCTTCAGTCACATCGATACCGAATACCAGTCGTGCGGGAACGCGTAACCGTTGGAGCATAGTGTCGGCCACATCCTGGCAACCTGTATGCAAGAGGTGCTCTACGAATCGGGTTATACCTGCGGCGAAGCGACGGCGTGCGGAACCAATGGCATCATGATCGTCGACTATCGCGGTGCCACGACCTGCTTGTGTGTTGAGAATCCGGGACCACGATTCGATCCCGCCGACAACGACTGCATAAACCAATCAGCCGACAACTGTCCCGCCGTCGCCAACGCCGATCAGGCGGACGGTGTCGGCGACGGTGTCGGCGATGCGTGCGACAACTGTGCGAATCGCGCCAATGCCGATCAGGCGAACGGTGATGCCGATACTCTCGGAAACGCCTGTGACAATTGTCCCGGTATGACCAACGAAGATCAGGCCGACGACGACAAGGATCGCATCGGCAATGTCTGCGACATCTGCCCCAACCATTACGGGCAGGATCCCGATCGCGACGGGATCTGTGACGACAACTGTCCTTACACCTTCAATCCCCAACAGAACGACGCCGATCAGGATGGCTTGGGTGATGCCTGTGACAAATGCGATATCGTGCGCGGAATCGCCTACGGTTGCAAAGAGCGCTGGTTCGAACCCGTCGATGCGCGGCTGGAGTGTATCGCGGAGATATTCCGCGACCGCGGGTACGATTCGCCGTGGGGCAGTTGGGAGCCTGCCACCCCATGCCGGATCCGCTCGGAATCTCACCGACGCACTGAATTCGGATGCGATCGCGCCCGAGCGTTGGCCACGCAACTCGAGGGGCGCGCACTGACAGAGTCCGACATTGTCGATTTGCTGATCGATTTGGCGCCGCGAGAGGCGTTGGTCGAAATACTACGTCTACGGCGGCTGGAGCGGCCGGTGCCGCGTTGGTGAGCGCCCGGGCTGAATTCGATCGCGGGATCTGCCGTCAAGAGGTGAAACGTGAATATTGACGTACTGCGCAAAGCGCAAGCGAGCTTTCTCGCCAACTACCCGGGTGGTTTCAATAACCCGGAAATGATCGCTATGGGCAAAAAACACAAGATGGAACAGTTGGAGCGACAGGCGCGGGAGAGTTTCGCTAAAAAGTGTTTCGACAATCCCGGGTGCATTGCCGAACAAGCGGCTAAGCTGGTGAGTCGATCGAGCATGGTGTCGATGTTCGAAAAACCCAGGTTTAGCGACTTTGCGCAATCACTCAACTCGAAAGAGCGGCACCAATTTTCCGATGCGCTTTACTCGTTGGTGCACGGTAAACAGGAACAAGGCTTCGACGGTATGCTGGAAGTGCTTGGCAAGCAGAAACTCGCAAAGTGGACGTTGGTCAGCGTTCTTCCCGCTTACTACAACCCGCAAAAAGAGGTCTTCGTTAAACCGACGACCGCCAAGCTGATCATCGATAGGCTCGAACTCGATCTCGCGTATAAAGCCACTCCTTCGTGGGCTTTCTACAAGGGATACCGCAAGGCGATCAACGAACTGAAAAAGAGTGTCGACGAGTCATTGGCCCCGAACAATCCAGCGTTTTGCGGTTTCCTGATGATGTCGTTGTAACACTTGGGGGTGTCTCTTTGAGATGAATCACGCGTTGGCGGTAGTTAGCTGTCCGGCGTGATCTGGCTAGGTGGGGATTCGGGTGGTGAGCGAATATCGATCCCTTGGCTCACTCGTCGTGTGAATAACAGGGAGCGGCTATGTTCGGAGAAGGGTTTCAATCCCTCGATATCGAAACCGATGAGGTGACGATCCATCTAACGCACGGTGGATCTGGCGCACCATTGTTGCTGCTTCACGGTTACCCGCAATCCCATGCGATGTGGCACCGGGTAGCACCACGCCTATTCGAAACGCGCCATGGCGCGGGATATGGTTAGCGTAATGGAGCAGTTGGGCTATGCGCAGTTCAATGTTGCCAGTCATGACCGCGGCTTGAGAGTGGCGCATCGAATGGCGTTGCATTATCCGGGCCGAATCATGAAACTCTGTGTGATGGATATCGCACCGACACACCACATGTTTCGAACGACGGATCAGGAGTTTGCCACTCGCTATTACCATTGGTTTTTTCTGATTCAACCCAATGAACTGCCGGAGCGCATGATCGGCGCCAACCCGGAATATTTTCTCACCGAGAAACTGGCGCGGTGGAGCGGTGCAAAGGCGACGTTTGCTCCGGAGGCGGTGAAGGAGTATCTACGGTGCTTCAGCGACCCGGACACCATTCGAGCCTCCTGCGAAGACTACCGTGCCGCAGCCACTATCGATTTGGAACACGACGAAGCGGATCGGGGCAGAAAGATCAACGGCCCTTTGTTGGTCCTTTGGGGATCGGAGGGCTTTGTAGCGCACAAGTACGACGTGGTCGAGGCGTGCAGAGAGTATGCGGTTGAGGTGAGTGGTCGGCCATTGGCGTGCGGGCACTTCCTGCCCGAGGAGTGTCCCGACGCCGTCATACAGGAGCTAGAACTGTTTTTCCAAACATAGATCGAGTATCGGATTCCCGGTGCTTCTTAGAGCGATGCAGCTGCCCGGGCTGCCTGGTCGTACAGCCCGGATAAGGTACGCAACACCTTCGCCAGTTCACCGATCTCTTCATGGTCTATTCCCAATACTTCAAGGCTGGCGATCAGACACTGTTCGCGTACCTCGCGGTAGCGTATGCAGAGGTCGGCGCCCTGCTGCGTGGTGGCGTAGAAAATTTCCTTACTGCGGCGATCACCCTTAACCAATCCCAGTTTGGTCAGTTTGCGCAACGAGTAAGAGACGGTGTGGTTGTCCTCCACGTTGAGCGCAAAGCAGATATCGGCAAGACGTTTGGCACGCTCTCGATGGTTGACGTTGTGCAATACCAGAATGTCCTGCGCCCCGAGACTCTTCTCACCAGCCACCGCCATGCAGTGAAGCATCCAACGCTGAAAGGCATTGTTGGCTATGGTGAGTCCGTACTCGAACTCGCTGAGCTCGGCGCTTCGCTCGGAGACGAGATGAGCGGAAGAGACGATTCGAGGTGCTTGTGGTTTTTTTGACCCGGTCATGTTCGAGATCTCGAAAAAAGTGTGGTAGCCGCTGTTATTGACGCTGTGTGGCAATCATACCAATACCCAAGCCGACAAAGGTTCCTCCCGATACGCGTTGAAAGAGCTTTCCGTTTCTTGGTTTGCTCAACCAACGGCGCGCCTGGTTAGAGAGCATGGCGTAGGCCATCAGGAAGGCGAACGAGAAAAACGCTTGTTGAAACAGTTTCAGCGAGGAGGTCGAAGCGTGGTGCGTACAGCGGTCCGCCACACCTTCATCGGAGACCAGTGTTTTAGAACGCCATATTTTGATGCCCAGGTATACTAGGTAGATTCCTCCAACCCATTTTATGAGTGTGAACAGCGTTGTGGAGGCAAGCAACACAGCGCCCAAACCGAGCGCGGAGACGGCGGCCATCGCCATGAGCGCGGTGACGTTACCTGCAATCGCGACAGCGGTTTTCCGCAGACCATGCATGGCGCCATTGGTGACGGCCAGCAGCACGGCGGGTCCGGGAGAGAGCGTCGTGATAATGACGATAAGCAGGAAAGTGAGGTGTTCGTTGATATTCATTGCGTTACCTTATGCAATTGTCGAGTGTTGTTTCCCTTTGTCCCAAAGGGAAGGGGGTTTGCAGTCGGAAGCCTCTTATATTAGATCCCTCTCCCTCTGGAAGAGGGCTAGGGTGAGGGTTTCCAATACGTCTTCGATATTGACGAGTACCTCATTGTTCCAGAAGCGAACGATTTTAAATCCTTTTGTTTCAAGATAGCGTGAGCGAGCCAAATCTCTTTCTGCTTGCTCAGCGCACTGCCCACCGTCTACCTCTATGATCAGCTTTAGCTCCCAACAGACAAAATCAGCGATGTATGGACCGATGGGGACTTGTCTTCGAAACTTAAATCCGTTGAGCTGTCGATTTCGTAACTTGCTCCACAATAGCCGCTCCGTATCGGTTGAGTTCCTACGTAATTCGTTGGCGCGTGCATTCCTTTGCATGCTACTTTCTCCATTGTTGCCCTCACCCCAACCCCTCTCCCAGAGGGAGAGGGGCTTTAAGGGCATCCGTCTGTTGTTCCCTCTCCCTCTGAGAGGGTTAGGGTGAGGGAGACTCTCATACTAACTGCTCCTCCCATATCCCCCACCCCCAGGCGTCTCGATCACAAACAGATCACCCGGGTGCACCGTCGTTTGCCCCTGCGCGCCGAGTCGCTCTTTTTGCCCATCGCTGCGCTCCACCCAATTGTTCCCCACCGCCCCCGGTTCGCCACTGGCCAAACCGTAAGGCGGTATCCGGCGATGTCCGGCGAGGATGTTCGCCGTCATGGTATCGAGAAAACGTAGCCGGCGCTCCGTGCCGTCACCACCGCGATGTCTACCGCCTCCTCCAGACCCTCTACGTATCTCGAACGCTTCGAGTCGCACCGGAAAGCGCCACTCCAAGACCTCAGGATCGGTAAGGCGGGAGTTGGTCATGTGCGTGTGTACGGCGTCGGTACCCTTGTCGTCCTTGGTCGCGCCGGCACCGCCGCAGATCGTCTCGTAGTATTGATGCTGTGCATTACCCCAGGTGAAGTTGTTCATGGTGCCCTGGGAGCCGGCGGCGACACCAAATGCGCCCAGCAGGGTATCGACAATGACCTGTGAGGTTTCAACGTTGCCCGCCACCACCGCTGCCGGATAGCGGGGATTGATCATGGAGCCTTCGGGAATGATCACCTCCAGCGGTTTCAGGCACCCCTCGTTGAGGGGGATTTCGTCGTCCACCAGGCAGCGAAACACGTAAAGCACGGCAGCCCTACAGACCGCGGAAGGCGCATTGTAGTTGTGGGGATGTTGTGGACTGGTACCGGTGAAATCGATGGTGGCGCGACGGGCCGTTTTGTCCAGGGTGATTTTCACGCACACTTTGTAGCCGTCGTCCATTTCGTAGCAGAACTCGCCGTCGTGGAGCACGTCGAGCACGCGCCGCACCGACTCTTCCGCATTGTCCTGGACGTGCCGCATGTAGGCGTGTACCACATCGAGTCCGAAGTGATCCACCATGCGCAGCAGCTCCTGCATGCCCTTCTCACAGGCCGCCAACTGCGCCTGGAAATCGGCGATGTTGGTGTCGATGTTGCGTGCCGGATAGGGACTGTCGGCGAGTATCCGGCGGATGTCGTCTTCGAGAAACCGACCCGCCTCCACCAGCTGCACGTTGTCCAGCAGGATGCCCTCTTCTTCGACCGTGGTGGAGTCCGGCGGCATGGAGCCGGGGGTCTTGCCGCCGATGTCGGCATGATGGCCGCGCGAGGCGACGTAGAAGATCACCTCTTTTCCGGCGGGATCGAAGACCGGTTTGATGATGGTGACATCGGGTAGATGAGTACCACCGTTGTAAGGGGCGTTGAGGATGTAGGCGTCACCTTTTCTCATGGTCTCCGCGCGCTCGCGAATCACCGTCTTGATGCTCTCGCTCATGGAGCCGAGGTGCACCGGCATGTGCGGCGCGTTGGCGATCAGGTCACCGGCCTGATCGAAGACGGCGCAGGAGAAATCGAGCCGCTCCTTGATGTTCACCGAGGCAGCGGTGTTCTCCAACACCATGCCCATCTGTTCGGCGATGGACATGAACAGATTGTTGAAGATCTCCAACATCACCGGATCGACACTGGTGCCGATGGCGACGCGTGCGGGTAGCGGAAGGTAGCGCTCCAGAACGATGTCGTTGCGCCGGGTTACCGTGGCCTGCCAACCCGGCTCGACCACGATGGTGCTGGTAGGCTCGATGATGACGGCGGGGCCGGAGACGGGCTGATCCACATGCAGATCGTCACGCTGGTAAAAGGGGGTCTCGTCGGATTCGTCATTGACCACCATCGGGTGGGTGGCGATGGGCTGCAGTGCGTGATCGGGATCGGTACGATCGCTAGCCAGATCCGGTGGATCACCGGCACCGATCACCTCCACTTGAGCGGCTTCGACAATGAGCGGTTTGTCGGGGGAGATAAATCCGAAGCGTTGGCGGTGCGCCTTTTCGAAGGCATCAACGATTCGCTGCGGTTTACCGTAGTCGACACTCAGTGCCGTGTCCGAGCCCTGGTAACGTAGATGCAGTTTTCTGATACACGTTATACGCGCACTCTCGACACCCTGGTCGCGCATCTCCCGCTCGCCTTCCACCTGCAACGCGTTCAGTGTCCCTTCCAGGATGGGAATCAGGGATTCGTCGAGCACCGCTTCCACGGCACTGTCCTTCATGATGCGCAAATCCGCCAATCCCATGCCAAACGCCGAGAGCACCCCGGCGTAGGGATGGAGGAAAACGCGTTTGATGGCGAGTGAATCGGCCACCAGACAGGCGTGTTGGCCGCCTGCACCGCCGAAACAGCACAGCGTGTATTCGGAGACGTCGTAGCCGCGCTGCACCGAGATGCGTTTGATGGCGTTGGCCATGTTCTCCACGGCGATGGCGAGAAAGCCCTGGGCCACCTGCTCCGGGGAGCGTTTATCGCCGGTGGCGTCGTGAATATCTGCGGTGAGTCGCGCGAACTTGTCGCGCACGATGTCGGCATCCAGTGGCTGATCGCCGTCGGGCCCGAAGACAGGGGGAAAGTGTTGGGGCTGCAGCTTGCCCAGCATCACGTTGCAGTCGGTGACGGTGAGCGGCCCACCGTTGCGGTAGCAGGCCGGGCCGGGGTTGGCACCCGCCGAATCGGGCCCGACGCGATAACGCGCACCGTCGAATTGCAGGATCGATCCGCCGCCCGCCGCTACCGTGTGGATCAGCATCATGGGTGCGCGCAGGCGCACACCCGCCACTTCGGTTTCGAAAGCGCGTTCGTACTCGCCGGCGTAGTGGCTGACATCGGTGGAGGTGCCCCCCATGTCGAAACCGATGAGCTGATGGAAACCGGCGGCCTCGGCAGTGCGTACCATGCCCACCACGCCGCCGGCCGGGCCGGAGAGTATGGCATCCTTGCCCTGGAAGCGGTGGGCGTCGGTGAGTCCGCCATTCGATTGCATGAACATGAGGTGTCCGCCGCTTCTCCGGAGTCCGTCCAGATCTCCGGCCACACGGTCGACGTAACGACGCAGGATGGGAGAGAGGTAGGCGTCGACCACCGTCGTGTCGCCGCGGCTCACCAATTTCATCAGCGGGCTCACTTCATGGCTGACCGAGACCTGGGTAAAGCCTATTTCGCGGGCCACCGCAGCGACGGCCCGTTCGTGTTGCGGATAGCGATAGCCGTGCATGAAGACGATGGCCACGGAACGCTGACCGTCGTCGAAAGCGCTCTGCAAACCCAATCGTGCCTGGTCGAGATCCACGGCCTGGACGACTTCACCGCGTGCGCCCATGCGTTCGTCTACTTCCAGAACGGAGCCATAGAGCATTTCGGGGAGCCGGATGGTGAGTTCGAACAGCTTGGGGCGGGTCTGATAACCGATGCGCAGCGCATCGGCGAAACCGCGGGTGATCACCAACAGCGTGGATTCACCCCGGCGCTCCAGCAGTGCGTTGGTGGCCACGGTGGTGCCCATTTTTACCGCGGAGATCCGATCGGCCGGCAGCCGTTGGCCGGGATCGACGTTCAACAGGCGACGTATGCCTTCAATAGCCGCGTCGCGGTACCGGCTGGGATTTTCCGAAAGCAGTTTGTGGGTGATCACGCTGCCATCGGGATATCTTGCCACTACGTCGGTGAAAGTGCCACCGCGGTCGATCCAGAATTGCCAGCGCTGTGAGACATCTTGATTCATGGTAAAGCTCAAACCTTTTTGAAAGTGGCGGCGGTGCAGGCCGCCAGCGTTTTCTTAGCCCCGCGTCATCTGCTGTGGTAACCACGTGGCGATCTCCGGAAACAGGGTAACCAGAACCACCGCCAGCAACAGCAACAGAAAAAAGGGCAGCGAATAGAGCGCGATGCGCAAAATGTTCTTACCGGTAAGCCCCTGGATCACGAACAGGTTGAAGCCGACGGGAGGGGTGATCTGCGACATCTCCACCACCAGCACCAGGTAGATGCCGAACCAGAGCAGATCGATCCCGGCCGCTTCCACCAGCGGCAATACCACCGAAGTGGTGAGCACGACCACGGAGATGCCGTCGAGAAAGCATCCTAACACCGCGAAAAAGACGGTCAGCGCAACAATCAACCCGATGGGTGATAAGCCCAGTGTCGCAATGTATTCAGCCAAGGCACGCGGGATCCCGGTAAAGCCCATGGCGATGGTGAGAAAGGCGGCACCGGCCAGGATAAAAGCGATCATGCACGAGGTTCGGGTGGCCCCCATCAGTGCCGCGGCGAAGGTCTCTTTGCTGAGACTGCCCGATAGCCAGGACGGCACCAGAGCGCCCACCACGCCAAACACGGCAGCCTCCGTCGCGGTCGCCAGGCCGGCGTAGATGGAGCCCAAGACAAACAGAATCAATCCCAATACCGGGAACAGTCGCCAGGAGGCCTGTAGTTTGTCGCGCAGCTCCAGGTGCGGTTCCGCGGCCGGCATGCGCTGGTGGTTGAGTAGCGACCAGACCACGGTGTATCCCATGAAGAGCACCACCAGCATCAGCCCGGGGAGCGCGCCGGCGATAAAAAGACGCGCGATGGAGACCTCCGCCGATACGCCGTAGACAATGAGAATAATGGACGGTGGTATCAACAGACCCAGAGTGCCGGAGCCCGCCAACGTGCCCAGGGCCATCCGGTCATCATAGCCGCGTTTTTCCAACTCCGGTGCCGTCATGCGCCCGATAGTCGCGGCGGTAGCGGCCGAAGAGCCCGAGACTGCCGCAAAGATACCGCAGCCCAGAATGTTGACGTGCAACAGACGCCCCGGCAGGTGGTTGAGCCAGGGGGAGAGACCCTTGAACAGGTCCTCCGAGAGTCGGGTACGAAAGAGAATTTCGCCCATCCAGATGAAGAGCGGGAGCGCGGTCAATGTCCAGCTCGCCGAGGCGCCCCAGGTCGTGGTCGCCATGATCAGGCCGATGTTGCCGGTCTCGTTCAGCATCAGGCCGAGAAAGGCGACACTGAACAGTGCGGCTGCCACCCACAGGCCGCAGGCCAGCAGGCCGAAGAGGGCAATCGTTAAAATGGCGGCGAGTGCGATCTGGTCCATCTCGGTCGCTACTCACCGCTACTGCTTTGAGCGAGTGGAGCGACCGCCGAATCATCGTGGCGCATGTAGTGGGGCTGGTTCCCCCGCAGCGGCAGAACCAACTCGTCCAGGAGCGCGATGGCAAGTATCCCCAATCCCAGGGCCATGGGGATTTGCGGAATCCACAGCGGTACCGGTACGTAGCCCGAGCCCACCTCGCCAAACTCGTAGGATTCGATGACCAGTAGGGCGGTCCACCATGCGGTGTAGAGCGCCAGCGCGAGCCCGATGGCTAGACTGAGCAACTCCGCGTAAAAACGTTTGCGGACATGAAGGTGAGCGACCAACAGGCTGACGCGAATATGGCCTCCGCTGCGCAATGTGTACGCCAGGGCCAGAAAGCTCGCTGCCGCCAGGAGAAAACCGGAGAAATCCTCGGTCGATGGGATGATTACATTGAACCAGCGGCCGATGATTTGGGCGAGGATCAACAGTGCCATCAGGGCGATACAGATCCCGGCGACGACGCCGGCGGTGAGGTAGAGACGGTCCAGGGTGTGTCTTAGCATGGCGGTTGATTCTTGGTGGGTCGCCCTCACCCTCGATCCCTCTCCCAGAGGGAGAGGGGTTGGGGTGAGGGAAAAGCGCTCTCTATTGCAACGCCTTCAGGATCTTCATCCCGGTATCACCGGCCTCCGTGGCCCACTCGTCACCCATGGTTTTACCGATACCCTGCAACTGCGATTTAAACTGCGGCGTTGGGGTGGCTACCTTCATCCCTTTGTCGCGCAGAATGGCGGTCTTCTCGGTGGTCTCCTGCATGGCCATCTGCCAGCCGCGCTCCTCCGCGTTGGACGCTGCATCGCGTACGGCCTGCTGCAAGCTCTTCGGTAGGCGTTTAAAGGCGCGGGCATTGACGATCACCATGTTCTTGGGGATCCACGCCTGAGTATCGGTGTAGTGACCGACGTAATCCCAGGCCTGACTGCTGACACCCGTGGTAGGCGAGGTCACCATCGCCTCGACAATGCCGGTACTGAAAGCCTGTGGGATTTCCGGTGTCTGCACCGTCGTGGGTGAGGCTTTCAACAGAACGGCGAGGCGTGAGGTAGTGGGGCTGTAGGCACGCATCTTGAGGCCGGCGAAATCATCGACCGAACTCACCGCCTTCTTGGTGTAAAACCCCTGCGGCGGCCACGGCACGGCATAGAGTAGCTGCAGCCCGTCTTTAGCCAGCGCTGCTTCGACGTGGGAGCGGCTGGCCTGCCACAGTTTTTTCGCCGTGTCGAAATCGCTGGCCAGGAAGGGGATGTTGTCGACTTTGAAGACCGGATTCTGGTTGCCCAGCAATCCCATGAACATCTCCCCGATACTGACTTGGCCGGAGCGCACCGCACGGTGGATCTCGGGATGCTTGAAAAGCGAGACGCCGGAATGGACGACGATGTTCAGCTCGCCGCCGGTCGCCTGTTTCACATCGGCGGCGAACTGCCGCACGTTCTTGGTGTGATGGACACCATCGCCGTAGGGGGTGGGCATATCCCATTTGGTGGCGGCTAACGCTGGGCTGGCGGCGAATCCCAACGCCAGACAACAGCCCGCGACGGTGCGGATCAACTGTTTCATGATGCTCTCCTCCTTAGATGTGCGGCGCCTCGTCGGGCGCCGGTTATCGACCTGGAAGGTCCTTTTTATGGGCGGTGCGAGGGAGTGGATTCGCACTGGCCATGGAGAACAGTTAGGCACATGCATACAAATTGTCAATAAATTGTAATTGAATTATCAATGAAAAGTGGCTAGAGCCCGTGCTCATCGGGGAATATCGACGCAGTTGCGCCAGCCCAGTCCCTCGATGACCCTGGAAAACGGCCCGTCCAATGGAGCTGGGATGGAAACGATCTGCGCCGAGATGGGATGGGGAAAGCTCAAGTGGGCGGCGTGGAGTAGCAGTCGAGCACAATCGAAACGCTGCGCGAACAGACGATTGTGTCGGCTCTTACCGTAAGTGGTGTCTCCGATGATGGGGTGCGCGATGTGTTTCATGTGGCGCCGTATCTGGTGTCTGCGGCCGGTGAAGGGACGTGCCTCAACCAGCGCATAGCGCGAGGTCGGGTAGCGGTCCACCCTCACGGACAGCTCCGCCGTGGCCAGGCACCGCAGAGCGGTGCTGGCAGGCCGAGGGTTTCCAGCCCGGCGCGAATTTGGGGCGCTCATTTTGTCCCACGTGTCGCGTAGCGGGTAGTCGATGGTGGTCTGCGGATCCGGATACCCGCGTACCACAGCGAGATAGGTTTTCTCGACCGCCCCAGCGGCAAAGGCTGTGCTTGTTGCACGTGCCGCTTCGCTGTTCAGGGCAAACAGCAGAACTCCGGATGTGGGTTTATCGAGCCGGTGAACCGGGTACACGCGCTGTCCCATTTGGTCGCGCAACATTTGTAACGCGAAGTGCGTTTCATGGCGATCGATATCGCTGCGATGAACCAACAGGCCGGAGGGTTTGTTGACCGCGACGAGTGTCTCATCGCGATAAAGGATATCGAAGTGTTCCACGTGGTGACCGGGATGAGTTGCGAGGTATTTGCTTATACCATCAAAACAGCGCAGGCTTTAAATCATGGCGGTTATCTGGCAGCACCAAAAAGGATCCACGCGGTATGAAGTTCGCAGCGCAGGTCACAGTCTGCGACTCCACACGGATGGTGTTTTTCACAGCCAATTCAATCCCAACCAACCGGTTAGCGGCGGCGTATGGGATCTGCTTTTTCTCCCCGTATTCTTCCGGCCACCTGACTCCGTGCAGCGGGTGTTGGTGCTGGGTGTCGGTGGGGGTGCGGTTGTCCGACAGATCCAGCATTTTCTGCATCCGCGGGAGATAGTGGGTGTGGAGTTGGAACGGGTGCACCTTAGGGAGGCACGCCGCTTTTTCGGTGTCAGAGGCAAGGGAGTGAAACTGGTTCATGCCGAGGCCCGGGAGTGGTTGCACGAGTATCGTGGAGCGCCGTTTGATCTGATCGTCGATGATCTGTTCGGCGCGCAAGGGGGCGAGCCCGTTCGTGCAGTGGCGGCGACGCCCGATTGGTTCGCACCGCTGAATCGTCTACTGACTTCCCAGGGTGTGCTGACCATGAACTTCCCCGCTGCCTATGGGCTGCGCAGTTGTGGTTTCTTTAAGTCGCAGAGCGTGCGGGCGAAGTTTGCCGCGGCGTATCAGTTCACGCTGCCGTTGTACGAAAATGTTATCGGTGCATTTCTAAAACAAGATGCGACACGGCGCGAACTACACCGGCATCTTTCGGGAGTGAGAGAGCTCGATACCCGCAAGAAAACGTGTCGATTACGTTTCGGTGTTCGACGGATAAGTGGATTGGGAAACTAGCTCGATCCCGGCTGTAGCGCTCTTACCCGGTAAGCAGTGCGCCAGGTGGTCTCTATCATCGTGTCATGGATTTTCGATCGAGGGCTTTGGCAAGAATGCATCTCTTTTCAACGTTGTCTGCCTCTCCCCAACGCAAGATCTCCGCCATGTTACGAAAACATCCCAGGCAGATATCGTTGTCGTCCAGGCAGCAGAGACGGACGCAAGGCGAGGGAACCGGATCTACTGCGTCACGACACATGGAATCACTCCTCGGGGAATCGCACCCCAGGAAATCGCTACTCAGGAGATGGCGGCCAGGGTGCGCTCGAGCGTTTCACTGCAAGGAGCCGTCACTTTCAGCTCGAGCAGTTCGTCGGCGCGTGTACGCCCCAGGTTTATCGCCGCGATGGGAAGGTTCCGTTTCGCGGTCTCTCTCGCGAAGCGGTATCCGGAGAAAACCATCAGCGAGGAACCCACGACCAGTAAGGCGTCGGACTCCCGCAGTCCGTTCATGGCCTGCTCCACGCACGACTTGGGTACCGACTCACCGAAAAAAACCACGTGGGGTTTCAGTGTGCCGCCGCAGCTCGGGCAGTTGGGTACGACGAAATGTGTGAAGTCGATGCCATCCAGATCGGCATCGCCATCCGGTGCCGCTTCGGCGGTGAGTTGCGCGAAGGTTTCGTTGCGCTCCACCAACTCGAGTTGAAACGTTTCACGATCGCTCTCTGCACCGCACTGTAAACAGATCAAACGGTCGATGCGCCCGTGAAGATCGATTACCTGTCGACTACCGGCACGTTGGTGAAGTCGATCGACATTTTGGGTCACGAGTTGGTTTATCTTTCCCATCCCCTCCAGCTGCGCCAGTATCCGATGGGTGTTGTTAGGATTGGCGCCCGCGAACCAACGCCACCCCACCAAACTGCGTGCCCAATAGCGTTTTCGGACCGTATCGCTACGGATGAAATCCTGGTATTGGACGGGCTGTTTTCTCTTCCACTCCCCGTCATTATCGCGGTAGTCGGGAATACCGGAACCCGTGCTTACGCCCGCGCCGGTGAGCACGAAAAGAATTGGGGTGATCGACCACGAATTGGGCGAGGTGTTCGATGGCGTGGTCGGTCGGGTGAGTGCGCAACATAGAATTTGGTTGCGGCAGTACTGGGTGATGGGTCTGAGCTCGGTGGTGTTGGATACCGGCCGGCGTATCTCCGTGGTTTCGTATTCGAGAACCAGGCGATCCTGGAACTTGTCGAGATAGGGCTCGAACAGTTCGCCACCGTAACTGCCCGTCGCGTACAAGGCGTCAGAGGCTTCATCGTAATCGAGGACGATGGCAGCCAGCGGTTGGGGTGCGGGTCCTCCCAAAACTTCCCCGCCGCGCCGAACGTCGTAGACGCTATGCTCCGAACAGCAATGGATCACCTGGGATTGCGTCCTGGTGCTGTTACTGTGATCGGTAAACGGGTGCGCTTCGTGGCGGTAGTTGATAAAGCTCACCGACCGCAGCGGATGGGACATTTTATGGGCGCAAATGGCGGAGAATGCGACCGGCGAGCGACGCGGGCCGACACCGCCTTGCCATCGGTAGCGTTCGCCCGTTTCGGTGGTGAGTTCGATACCGGTTTCCGTGGGTTCGCCCAGGTCGATCAGATAGCAGGGTGTGCTGACGTAGGGGTAGTGGAAGAGATAGGTTTCACCGACCTGTAGTCCGGACACGGCGATGGGTTGCCGCCAACTATCGGTCAGCAATACTCGGTTTCTAGTCCTCTTTAGGGTGCTCGTCGAGGCAGCGTTAGTACGTGCGGCAAGGGTGGCGGCCAAAGCGCTGCAGAGCTGCAAAAAACGACGACGACTAAAACACGAGCCCGAGTCCATTATGCCAATCTCCCGGTAAGGCTCCCCCAATGGCAGAGTGTAGAATTAATCTTGCGATTCCGCACAGCGGTACTTGATCAGCCCCGAAACGTGCCGAGTCCGCAGGTGGCACGCGGACAGGGATTAACGCGTGGATTGCAACTGGCGCGCCCGGAGCGTTTTATCCCAGAGAGGTTCTCCGCTGGAGTCGAAGACGCGAATCGTCATCTGCCGGTCGCTCAGTGGTCCGTCGAAATCGAGGCGGCAGAAGTTGCGCTGATCGGTATGGGTACCTGTAACCAGATTCGTGCGGTCTGCCTCTTGATCGCGCGCGGGAGGTGAGTGGAGAGCACGTGGGTTCATAGAGCGGATGGCTGCCGGGGCGGGGGTAGCGCGCGAGTTCCGTGCGATGCCGATCACCGCTGAGAAACAGCACGCCACCAACGCCGTTGTCGGCAAGCCAATCGAGAAATGCCTGACGTTCATGAGGAAAATGGTGCCCGCCCTCCGCGCGCGAGACATCATTCAACATCTGGCTGCCGTTAGCGATGATTTTGAAGGTGGCGGGAGAGGAGAGCAGTGCGTCTTTCAACCAGGCGAGCTGGGATTCGCCCAGCATGCTTTTATCCGGTGTATTCGGAGCGCGGTCGCTGTTTCGGTAGTAGCGGTCGTCTAACAGGAAAAATTCCACATCATGCCAGGCGAACCGGGTAAAGGTTCCGGGCGTGTCAGGAAAACCTGAGGTGGGATTGGGCCAATAGCGTTGAAAGGCTTCTAGGCTGAATGGCTTAAAGACATAGCTCGCATTACTGTTGTTGGGGCCGAAATCATGGTCGTCCCAGATAGCGTAATGATGCGTGCTGCGTAACAGCTTCTGCAGCGGAGGAAAAGCCCGCATGCTGCGGTAACGCTCGTTGATCCCCCAAGCGCTGTCGGTGTCCGCCTCGCGGAGATAGACGTTGTCCCCTAACCAGAGCATCAGGTCGGGCTGCTGGTCGGCGATAGCATCGAAGATCTGATAATCGCCGCCATAACCGCGACCGGGACGGTCGAAGGGTTTGTCGTTGACGAAGGCGCAAGAACCCAGCGCCGCTTTGAACGGTGGCGGATTGGTGCGCCATTGCCACAGCGGTTGAGTTCGAAAGTAGAGTGGTTGGTGGGGTTCGACGGTTTTGCCATCGAGCACGACACGATAGCGATAGCGGGTTCCCGGTTCCAGGCCACCGATTTCGAACCGCGCAATGCCCTGGGGAAGTTCGGCAACCGACATCGCATCCGTCTGGCGCGGTGCCTGGCTAATGTTTTCAGGCCGGTACTGGATGGCGACACGATCGGCGTTGTGCACCTGTATCCATAGCTTTACCGCGCGCATGGCGCTGTGACCGGGCATGGGGCCTATGATCTGTTGTTCCGTAGCGATCGTGTGTGTAGGAACACCCAGAATGACAACAAGCAGCAGGTGAGCAGCGGTCCAAACAGCTCTACGGGAGGGTCGCATAAGGGAGAATCGTCCGGGTTGTTGATCCCTTTCAATCTTACCGCTTTCTGCTCGCCGGAGCTCACTTACGCCGTAGGCGGCGGCGCAGCCATCGTACCCACCCGCTCCACAACACCGGGGTTTCCGGTAGTCCTAGACTGCGTTCCGCTTTGGTAAAGGCATCCTCGATCAATGCGTCGTGGAGAGGACGAAAGACGAAGGTCCAACTGAACAACGCCCAGCGGCTGATACGCATCTCGATTCGATGGGTCAGTCGCGTCTCCTTTTCACCGATCGATTCCAGTGCCACGACGTGCTGACCGTTGAAACCCTCCGGCGCGGTAAAGGTAAAGCGCACTTCACGCCCGGGCGTATAGTGGTTAACGAAGTACCGAATGGGGCCGTGGCCACCCGTGGCATCGACCTGCAGAGGACGATCGAACCGAATGGGTGGCCACTTTTCATGGGGCCAGAGCAGATCGTTGTCCGAGGCCAATTGGTCGATCAAAGGGCCGGCAGACGCCGCTTCCACGGCTAGCGTTCGGGTATGGACGTTGCGCACTTTCATTACAGCTCCTCCTGGATGGGTGGCTCGAGCCGGGTGGTTCGTAGCGATTCACTTTCCACTTTGCTATCGGATTGGCAGCCGATCAGAGATGCCGGGAGATCGTTATTGATCTTCTCCACCGCAAATTCAAGGCGCACTGTGTCTTCACCCTGTGGCGTAATAATGGCGTCGCGGTGATCACCGTAAGTCAGGATGCGATGGTTGTTCCGGTAGGTGAATCCATAGAGCCAGCTGACACCTGCCGCCGCCGCCGACTGACCCACTGCCGCCAAAAGCACTGCGCCCAATCTTTGGCCCTGCCACTTATCGAGAACGGCGACGGCGATTTCCGCCTCCTCGCCCGAAGGGTCACGAAATGCCTCGGCGAAAGCCACCACGCTGAATGGTCTGTTCTGGTCCGAAACGGCGACCCATGCCCAATGCCGTTGCGGATCGGTTTGCGTGACCCACTCCAGCTCTTGAGCGGTGAGCCGGTCCTTGGGGCGTAAGAACCGTTGTTGTCGCGACTGCGGCGTGAGGGCATTGAAGAACCGATCGATTTCGTACTTGTCTTCACTGCAGACGGGTCTCAGTTGAAGCTCTGTGCCCGAGGAAAGTCGATGTTGTCCGGCATGGGGTGGGGTGATCTGCGGATCGTCATGACGCGAGACAACGGGGTCGGCGGTTCCGCGAGTGGTGTGCTCCCGGGAGAGGAACCGACAACACTTTAAACGAACGTTCGTGCTTATTTTTGAGCCAAATCGATGGTGTTGCTTTGCCATGTTTGAAATCTCCCTGATTTAGGCGCGAGCGTCGTCGATCAGGCGTTCGAATGCCTTGCGCGCCTTGGTCTCAGCGTTGGAGTCGTTGAGGAGTTGTTGGCAGAAATCGAGCGAGAAGGCGATGCCCTCAAATTCGAACGAAAACTGCTCGATGTCTAGATCGGTACGAAATCCACCTTCGTTCACGCACTTTCGTGCGATACGTTCGATGACATCCATCCACTGCCGCTGTTGATCGGCAATAAAGTCACGCAGAGGACCCGGACGGGCGTCGAGCTCGAAGGAGAGCGCAATCACCGGACATCCCCCGGGGTGTTCCCGCTGCGTCATCCAGTCCATGAAGTTGTCGAATAGTGCCTGCATGCGCTCTACGCCATCCTTGACCTTAAGCGCGGGATAGATCACTTGCGTCGTGAAGCGCTCCAGCAGTGCCGCCATTACCGCCCTTTGCAACGCTTCTTTGGAGCCGAAATGGCCGAAGAGCCCGCTTTTGGACATCTGCAATCGATCGGCGAGTCCGCCGATACTGAGACCGTGGACGCCGCTGATCGCCGCCTCTTCCAGGGCGGTATTGATGATTAGGGTTCTGGTCTGTTCGCCTTTGCTCATACCATAAGTATTACGAACGTTCGTGCTTTTTACAAGTGCTGCCTTAAGTGCCTAGTGTAATTGCGATTTTTTAGAGCCAGGGGTGTGGTGATCGGTCAGTTGATGGGAATGCTGAGCTGAAAAAACAGGATAGGCACCATCTTAGGGTCGACCTTAGGTACGTAAGTGATGTTGATGTCGAAGCTCTGCGTACGACGGAGACGAAGGGGAGAATGTAGGGAAAGGGGCGACGATCGTGATAGTCCTTGCGGGCGGAGATACCCGCGCTGGCGCCGAGATCGATGTGAAACGATCCGTTTCCGACCAACCGCTTCTTCGCGCCCACACCGATGTACCATTGGGTGTGGTTGACACTGTCTTCGAGAAAACCGCCCAGTATCAGCGGCCGTTGGAAATAGGCGCTCTTTTCCGGTTTCCATTCGTATTCGAGACCCAAACCCCAGTTACTTTCGTTGAACTGATCGCGTGTGGCGCTATCGGTGAGGTGGATGGCCGTTCCGTTGATGACGAGACGATAACATTCGTTCCAGCCCCTGAGATCGGCGATGTCCAAAGCCGACTCTTGCATGCCTGCCGACGGATTCTGAACACTCTCCTCCACCGCGGCCAGAAATTGCGGATCCGTTGGCAGCTCGGAAGCCTGGAGTGCCGATCCCGCGGCTAAGTGGGACAGACTGAGGACCAGCACCGGCATCCAACCACTGCGGCGAGACCGGCTTCTGGTGCTGTTCTGGGCGCGCTGGTCTTCCTTCAAAGACCAACTGAGTTTCCCGGCGAGATTCTTTAGGTATACGAGAAGCGATGGATTCGCGCCGGACAGTCCGCGCTGATAGACCAACGAAGTTCGATTTCCAATCTTACAGGGGTGAACGAGGGCTATTGATCGAGGGTCGACACCAGCGTGACTCCATCCCTCACCCACGCGTGTGGGATGCGAACCGCTGGTACGGAGCGCATCCTCCCCGATGGCGGGCAGGTAAACCATTTGAGTCTTCTTTATGAGGCGGATCGGTGTCATCTTCTTCTCCCGATCAAAGTCCTTTGACCCTGCTGGAGGTTATCGGCCTGATCCTCCAATACATAATGGTTGTGTAGACGCAGAGACCCCAAATAAGAAGTTACCCACGGACGGCGTGGCTTGTGGTGGCAGTGGTATTGGGCCATCCTTATGTTTCCAAAGATAAAATTGCGGATTTTATAGCGAGGGGAATGTATGAATATCGAGGCGTTCATGGCGCGGTACAAAGAGGCATGGGAACAACGCGACGAGCACAAACTCTGCGCGCTTTTTACCGAGGATGGCGTCTACCACAACACGCCATTTGCCGAACAACACGGACACGCAGCCATTGCCGAGTACTGGCAGCGCGTGAAACTCCAGGAAGATATTCAGTTGAACTATGAGGTCCTGGCGGAAACCGAAAACGGGGGTATCGCACACTGGCATGTGACCTATCAGGTGGCCTCCAAGGAGCTGTTTCAGATCTGGGCGAAGTCGACGGGCACCAATCTGTTGGAACGGAAACCGGGTGATCCGCTGCCGCGATTGGTATTGGACGGGATTCTGGTCGGCGAATTCGACGACAACGGTCTGTGCAAAAGCGTTCGCTTGTGGTGGCACAGTGTCGTCGAAAGCGGTACCGGGTGAAGCAAGATTCGCCCCACTCTATCGTTTGAAATTCGGTTTCTGCAATCCTGATGTTGGAGAGCGATCTCTACCCGCCTTTGAAGCGGTTTCTGGAATCACAGGGCTACGAGGTGAAGAGCGAAGTCCACGGTTGCGATGTCCTCGCTCTGAGATCGAACAGCGATCTCGTAGTCGTAGAGCTCAAGCTAGTCCTGGATCTCGAGGTGGTGCTCCAGGCTGTTGACCGGCTTGCGATAAGCGATGCCGTCTACATCGGTGTACCTCTATCCTGTGGCGCTTTGAAAAGGCAGCGAAAACGGATCGTGAAGCTGGTGCGGATGCTGGGGCTGGGGCTCCTGACGGTAGATCCTGAATCGGCGATCGGATCCGTCGCGGTGTTGTGCGATCCCAAGGAGTACAAACCGCGCATTGTGAAGCCGCGCCGTGATCGGCTGCTCGGTGAGTTTATGCAGCGGGTGGGGGATCCCAATCTCGGGGGAACTGCCGCAAGACGAGGCATTATGACAGCCTATCGACAAAAGGCGTTGGGAATCGCACGGTACCTGCAGCTCAATGGTCCCACCAAAGCCTCCAATGTGGCCGCTGCACTGGGGGAGCCGAAAGCCAGGGATGTGCTCTACCGCAATGTCTACGGATGGTTCGAGCGCGTTTCGCAAGGCGTCTACGATCTGTCACCGCGTGGGGCGAAGGAGATTGTTCAGTGGGAATGAGCCACCACCACTCAGTTGGTTTGAAGCAGTTCGTTTAAAGGGAAACCCTGAAACGTTTTGGTGCTATCCATCACCACATGGCTGGAAAGCTCGATGATTCCCGATCCCGCTTCGATCAACTCGTCACTTAACGCCTGGTAGCGCTGCATGTCGCGGCACACGATGCGTAGCATATAGTCGAATACACCACTCACCTGTTGACACTCCACGACTTCCGGAAGCGCACAGATCGCCTTCTCGAACTGATCCATGTGTTCCTTACGGTGGTCGTGGAGCGTGACGGTGGTGATCACGGTAATCGATGGACAGACTTTGTCCAGATCGACCCTGGCCTGATACCCCTGCAGTGCACCTTCGTGTTCCAATTTGCGCACGCGTTCCAGGCACGCGCTGGGTGACAGCCCAATACGATCGGCCAGATCCTGATTGGTAATCCGCCCCTCCTGCTGCAGCACCGCCAGCAACTTCAAATTGATGCGATCCATTTTCATCGCGTTTCCCTTTTTCTTTTATCCCGGAATGGTCGGCACTCTGATCCGAATAATATTCGGTTTTCTGCCGCTGATGTGAATAACCGTCAGAATACTCTCTGTTTATCCCAACCTATTCGGTAAGTTTTATGGCACGCTTTTCTTGTAAATCAGCTTCTTATGGGGCTGGTGATAAGCCTGAATAACAGCATAGACCAATGCCGCATGATATTTGGTGTTGGGTCCGAATCGCTACCGCGATTCGTTTCCAGGAGAGGAGGCGGAGATGTATAAACGCCCGATTGCTCTTGTCCACGCACCGTTCAGTGGTGGTGCAGGGATTCCGGGGTGCGAACTGGCACCCTCAGCGCTGCGTATGGCGGGGCTAAGCCCACGATTGCGTGACGCGGGTCTTTGGGTTCGTGACATGCGACCCGACTTCACTTCATGTGGTCCGGTGGGTAAGGCCGAACTTCGAGAAGTCGTTACAGCATGCCGCCGAGTCGGCAGCGCAGTCGCGGAGGCGTTGATGAGTAACGAACTCCCGATTCTGTTGGGTGGAGATCACAGCTTGAGTATCGGCTCTATCGCGGCGGTATCGAATCACTGTCGAAAGCTCAGGCAACCGCTATGGATACTCTGGTTCGATGCACATGCCGATTTCAACACACCATCGACATCCCCTTCCGGCAACGTGCACGGAATGCCAGCGGCCGTTGTGTGCGGTGACGGAGCACCAGAACTGCTCAATCTCTCTCGCAACTACCCCATGGTCTCTCCCGAGCGCCTCCACTTGGTGGGGGTACGCACCATGGATACGGGAGAGGAAGCGCGCGTGAGGGAGAGTGCCGCCAATCTCCTCACCATGGACCAGGTTCACCACCAGGGTTTGCTGTGTGTGGTGGATTCCATACTCGAACAAGTGGCTGCCAGCGATGGTCATCTTCACCTGAGTTTCGATGTTGATGCGATGGATCCGGTTGTCGCACCCGGTGTAGGTACACCGGAGAAGGGTGGTCTCGGCGTGGATGAGATGCGCCGTTGCCTTCAGAGAATCGAGGATAGCGGCCTGTTGGGATCGTTGGATGTCATGGAGTTCAATCCGCTTCACGACAACTACGGGGTGACAGCGAGGTTGGTTGTAGATCTTCTGGAAAATTTACTTGGCGAACCGGTGGCGGTGAGTTCGGCCGGTGCTCTTTAGACAGGAGGTAGTGTATGAAAACGTTGCATGTTCTACCCGATAGGGATGCACCGCAGGTCTCTCAACAAGAGATCATGACGCGTGCCGAACACTACAGTGCTCGTAATTACCACCCTTTACAGGTGGTGTTGGCCCGGGCTGAAGATGTTTGGGTGTGGGATAGTGATGGTCGTCGCTATCTCGATTGTCTGAGTGCTTATTCGGCGGTCAATCAGGGTCACCGCCACCCACGCATCATTCAGGCGCTGAAGGAACAGGCGGATCGGTTAACGCTTACCTCGCGGGCGTTTCACAACGATCGCATGGGTGGTTTCCTCGAGCGGCTCTGCACTATGGCTGAGATGGATCGGGCATTGCCCATGAACACCGGGGCGGAGGCGGTCGAGACCGCGATCAAAACCGCGCGTAAGTGGGGTTACAAGGTGAAGGGTGTTGCACAGGATCAGGCGGAGATCATCGTTTGTCGTAACAACTTTCACGGGCGTACTACCACCATCGTCGGATTCTCCAGCGAAGAGCAGTACCGGGATGGTTTTGGCCCCTTTACGCCGGGATTCAAAGCGATAGATTTCGGTGATATCGACCAGTTGGAAGCGGCGATCACTCCCAACACCGTGGCGTTTCTCGTAGAGCCGGTTCAAGGCGAGGGAAGTATTTTGGTGCCACCCCAAGGGTACTTCAATGAAGTGCGGCGCGTGTGTCGCGAGCACAACGTACTCTATATCACCGACGAGATTCAGACCGGTCTGGGGCGGACCGGGAAGTTGTTCTGCTACCAGCACGATAGCGATGCCAAGCCCGACATGTTGATCGTAGGCAAGGCGTTGGGCGGGGGTGTCTACCCGGTCTCTGCGGTGATCTCCTCAGAGGCTATTCTTGGCGTGTTTCAGCCCGGGGATCACGGCAGTACCTTTGGCGGTAATCCGCTTGGCGCGGCCGTTGCCGACGCGGCATTGCAGGTAATCGAAGATGAAGAACTTGTCGAGCGTGCCGCGGAGTCGGGCGAGTATGTTATGGAGCGTTTGCACCAGCTGCCTAGTGACAGCATCGCGGAGATTCGCGGGCGTGGTCTTTTGATCGGTATCGAATTGAAACCGGAGGCGGGTCCTGCGAGGCACTATTGTGAGGCGTTGTTGGATCGGGGGTTGCTCTGTAAAGAGACGCATGAACGTGTGGTTCGCTTGGCGCCGCCATTGACGATTCGTAGGCCTCAGCTGGATTTTATGTTGGAGCAGATTGAGGTTGTTTTTACTTAGTTGTGTGTAGATGTTTTGGGATCAATTTGGCCCGGCTTTTTAGTCGGGCTTTTTTTGCGCTTGTGTTTGTAGTTGGGTAATAATTAAAAAGCCAGAGGCAAAGACTCAAGCCAACACCTGAATCAAATAGTGATCCACCAACAAAAACCCAAACAACATCACCAGATAGGCAATGGAAAAACCAAAAACTCCCATTGCCAACTCATCGCCATCAGACCGATACAACCGCCACGCCTGATGAATGAATCCCAAGCCGAGAATAGTGGCTCCCGCCAAATAGAAGTATCCCGACATCCGAACCGCGAAGGGGAGGAGGGTGACGGCAAACAATAAACCCGAATAGAGCAAAACCTGTAACTTAGTGAACTCGATGCCGTGCGTGACCGGCAACATGGGTAGTCCCGCCCGCTTGTAATCCTCGCGCCGGCGTATAGCCAGTGGCCAAAAATGGGGGAGGCGTCCAGATAAAAATTATCAGGAAAAGCAGAAACGCCTGTTACGTCACCTCGCCGGTAACCACCACCCATCCCAGAAGTGGAGGTGCGGCGCCCGCCGCTCCACCCCAGACGATGTTGTGTGGCGTAGTGCGCTTCAAGAACAGCGTATAGATGACCGCGTAACCGATGAGCGAGGCAAAGGTAAGCAGGGCCGCTAGCGGATTGACAAAGCCCAGCAGCAAAGCCATGGAGGAGACGGCGAGCACTAGTGCGAAGACGACGACGCGGCTGTTGTCCAGTTTGCCGCTGGGTAACGGACGATGACGCGTACGATCCATACGTGCGTCGATCCGTTCTTCTATCAATTGGTTGAATGTTGCGCCGCTTGCTGCGGCCAGGGCGATACCCAACGTCCCGAAAAGCAGGGGTTGCCACGGCACCATGCCGGGAGTGGAGAGTAACATGCCGACAACAGCGGTAAAGGTGATCAACAACACCACTTTGGGTTTGGTCAATTCGTAGTAGCTACGCCAAGTGGTGGGAGCCGTTTCAACATTGAGTGGGATATCCTGGCTGCTCATTGACGCTCGTCCTTACCCGCTCGGTTTTCCCAATCCTGGGACACTTTGAGTAGGTGTTTTAGATCTTTGAGTATCTCTTTCGCAGATTGTGCAGGGCCGTAACTCATCATGGCTTGACCCATGGGATCGATGATGACGATGGATCCGATCGCCAATTCGGTGTCGGGCAGGGCGTGGATAGGATGGAGCCGATCCAGCACGACCAACGGTAGCCGGGGGTAGTGTTCCCGCAGCAGATTTTGGGCTATCTCGGAGGGAGGTTCCACAAACGCCATCAGCCGTTCGACCCGCACTCTTTCGACGCCGGTGGCGCGACGTATCTGGCGAAGTTGGTAGGCCCGCTCTTCGCACTGTGAGCTGCAGACCGAATCGGCGATCACTACCAAAACCCAAGAGTCCCCTAATGGGGATGTGTCGAAAGGTTTTCCTTCGGTATCGCTAAAGACCCAGGATCTGGTGTCCACCGGTGGATCGATCAGAGTGCCGCGGTTACCCATCGTTTCCGGGAGCCAATGGGGATTGAGATAGAACACCACAGAGGCGACAAAAGGTACGCCAAACACAATTCCCATAATCACTATCGGCAGTAGGTTCGAACGCTTCGCGCGTGTGTGTGCGACGGTTTCAGCCCGCATCGTAACGAGTACCTTTTCGTTTCGAGAGCACACCTCCTACCACCAGCGCAATGACCGCGATGGCGAACCAGTGGATGGCGTATCCGTAGTGCATCCAAGGATTGGGTTGCGGCAGTTTCCAGCTGCGCTGAAAACGACCGGGTTGATTCGTATCCATAAGCAATATCATTGGATGGACGTGGTTCCCGCTCGCTTTACCGTAGAGTTCAGGATCGGCGAACAGCCAACGTTGGTGCCAGGGTGAGGGATCCGAGTTTGCGGGTCCCAGCCGTAAAGGGGGGCGCGCTGGTCTGACTAAACGGCCGGTGAGGGTAATTTCGTTGTCGGCGTATTGTGAATTGTTATGGGTACCCGGAGGTGGCGCGTCGCCGATCCAGCCTCGATTGACCAGAATTCGTTTGCCGCTTCCTCCGGTTTCAAAAGGGGTGATCACATGCAAGCCGCTCTGCCCCTGATGTTTGCGGTTGGGTACGTAGAATTGGTGCGGATAGTCGAACCGGCCCTGAACCGAGACACGCACATAACGTATATCGTCTTGGGCGTTAAAATTAACTGAATCAATAGGTTGTGGTTTTGAATCCGTGCGCTGAAGGATAATTTCAGCCAGCTCGGACTTCTCTTCCGCGCGCGACAATTGCCAAGCCCCGAGCGCACAACACACCGCGACGACGACCAAAACGGCCAGCGTCAAACCGGGGCTGGGTTGAAATTCCATCGATCCGATACGCATGGAGCTGCTATAACTCATCTATAGACCGGGTCTTCTCAGTAAGTGCTGGGTGCCCGACGCTGTGGTCGCTGCCAAGCGCGATAAAGCGCTGAAAAGGAGGGCCCGATGGAATTCGTGATCAAAATCCCCATGTTTATCTTGCTCGGACTCATCGTCTTTTCCTTGGGCGAGGCCATGTTCTTTCTGGCTCGCGACGACGGCAGTCGCGACAAGACCCGCATGGTGCGAGCGCTCACCGTCCGCATCTCGCTCTCACTGATGCTCTTTATACTGCTGATGGCGGGTTACTACTTCGGGTTGGTCGAGCCTCACGCGAAGTGATTTCTGTTTATCTCTCTGTCGCTTACAGCCAGTAAACGAAGATAAACAGACCCAGCCACACCACATCGACAAAGTGCCAATACCAGGCCACTGCTTCGAAGGCAAAGTGGTTGTGAGGGTTGAAGTACCCTTCCATGGCTCTGCCCAGTATGGCGATGAGCATAATGGCGCCGAGCGTCACATGCATGCCATGAAAGCCGGTCAATATGTAGAACGTGGAGCCGTAAACACCGGAGGCGAGCGTTAGATTCAGCTCCTTGTACGCTTCATGGTATTCGAAGGCCTGCAGACCCACGAAGACCAAGCCCAATACCACTGTTGCCACCAATCCCCAGACCAACTGCTTCTGCTTGTTCTCTTTCAAACCCCAATGCGCCCAGGTAACGGTGATACCACTGGTCAGCAGAATCAAGGTATTGATCGCGGGAATGCCCCAGGCACCCATGGGAGTGAATTCGCCACCCAAGGCATCGGGACCGGCCGTGGGCCACTGGGCGACGAACTGGCTGTAGAGAATCTCCTGCGAGGTGCCGAGATAGCCCGCACCACCCAGCCACGGTACGGCGATATTCCTGATGTAGTAGAGCGAGCCGAAAAAGCTGGCGAAAAAGAAGACCTCCGAGGCGATAAACCAGTACATGCCCTGGCGAAAGGAGCGATCTTCCTGTTTGTGGTAGCTGCCCGCGAGATTTTCCGTGATCACGTCCCGGAACCAGCCGTACATGAAGTAGGCCACCAACAGCAGCGCCACGAAGATCAATCCCCAACCCAGCGTCGCGACGCCGTTGAGGGCCAACGCAGAGCCTATTAACAGCAGCAGCAATGATCCGCCGGCGATTACCGGCCAAGGACTGGGCTCGGGTACGAAATAGTGACCAGTACCGGACATGTCTATCCTCCGTTCGCGGCGCGCGCGGTTGCGGCCACGGGACTATCAGGGTTCATATAAGTGTAGGAAACGGTCAGCGAATTGAACCGTTCGGGGGAGATCGGCGGAGACGATGAATCGCAATACCACTTCGCGACTTTCGTTGGCCGCCAATCGCTGTTTCTCGAAACAAAAACAGTCGAGTTTCTGCACGTACTCGGTGGCTTGCCAAGGGGTGATGCTGGGGATGGCTTGGCCGTGCTGGTCGTTGGCGCTGGCGTTGTGGACGCGAAACCGCGCTTCCAGCAGCTCACCGGTTTCAGCGTCTAAACGTCGGGTAATGGGTTCGAACTGCCAGGGCAGATTGCGATTGACCGTGGTATCGAATTTGATCGTTATGGGACGCGGGTCGGCAGTGGCTGTCTGGATCTGTGTGGTACGTACCGCGGTCTGTGCCGTGGGGATTCCCAACGCTTCGCAGATCACGCTATAGAGGGGTACCAAGGCGAATCCGAAGGCGAACATGCCACCCACCAGGCCGGTGAGCAACAGCGCAGTTTTGCGATTGCGCTTGGCAGCGGATGGTGCTGTGGTGCTCATCCTGCGCCGCTCACCGAACCGAACAGTGCCTTCCACATGGGCAGAGAGGCGAACAGCATCACCAGCGCGAGCGCTCCCAGAACGAGCGCCAGCGTTAGGTTCTGCTTGCGTTTCTGATCAGGAAGCGAAGAGTTCATCACCTATCCCTCACTTGACCTGAGGCGCGGTTTCCCAGCTATGGAACGGCGGCGGGGAGGGTAACTCCCACTCCAGTCCGCGTGCACCTTCCCAGGCTCTGTTTTCCGCCTTCTTGCCACCCTTGACGCATTTGACAATGATGTAGAGGAACAGCAGGTGGCTGAGGCCGAAGACAAAGGCGCCGATACTGGAGAGCACGTTAAACTCGGTGACGATAACGTTGTAGTCGACGATGCGTCGCGGCATACCGGCCAGCCCCAGGAAGTGCTGCGGGAAGAAGGTGATGTTGAAGCTGATGGTGTTGACCCAGAAAAAGATCTTGCCCAGCTTCTCGTCGTACATATTGCCCGTCCACTTGGGCAGCCAGTAAAAAACGGCCGCGAATAGGCCGTAGATGGCGCCGGGGACCAATACGTAGTGGAAGTGCGCGACGACGAACATGGAGTCGTGGTACTGCACATCAGCCGGTATGACCGCCAGCATTACGCCGGTCAATCCACCGAAACTGAATAACATCACCATCACCATCACCATGGCAATGGCGAACAGCATCGGTGTCTCGAAGGTCATGGAGCCGCGCCACATGGTGGCGATGAAATTGAGGATGATCAGCCCTACCGGAATCGAGATGAGTATGGTGCCGATCATGAAGTAGTTCACCGCACCCAAGGACATGCCCACCGTGTACTGGTGGTGCGCCCACACCACCATTCCCAGTGTTGCGATCACTAGCATCGAGCCCACCAGCGAGTGGTAACCGAACAGCGGCTTACGTGAGAAGGCGGGGATGATCTGTGCCAATGCGCCGATCGCGGGCAGGATCAGGATGTAGACCTCGGGATGGCCGAAGAACCAGAACAGGTGCTGGAAGAGCACTGGATCGCCGCCACCGGCAGCGTTGAAGAAACTGGTCCCGAAGTGACGATCAAAGAGCAGCATGGTCACGCCGCCCGCGATAACCGGAACCACCAGGATCGGCAGAAATGCGGTGACGAACCACGCCCAGCAGAAGATAGGCATCGTGAAGAACTTCATCCCCGGGGCGCGCATGTTGAGAATGGTGACGATGATGTTGATCGACGCCAGTACCGAGGAGATGCCCAGCAGGTGGATGGTGAAGATGAGGAAGTCCATGGACATGCCCACCTGGACCGACAGCGGCGGATAGAGTGTCCAACCGGTGTTGATCTGAGTACCGCCGCCCGGGAAGAAAGGCACGACGAAGGAGAGCAGCAGCATGGTGCCGGCCGCCGGCAGGATCCAGAAACTGAGGTTGTTCATGCGCGGCAGGGCCATATCGGGTGCGCCGATCATCAACGGGATCATCCAGTTGGCGATACCCGCACCGGCCAGCATCACGGCACCGAATATCATAATCAGCGCGTGGTTGGTGACGATATTGTTGTAGAGGTCGGGATCGAGCAGTTGTAGTCCCGGAAACAGCAACTCCGCCCGGATCGCCATCGCACTGATACCACCGATGAAGAGCATGATCAGCGCGAACACCAGGTACATGGTCCCGATGTCTTTGTGATTGGTGCTGTAAAGCCAGCGACGCCAGCCTTGGGGCGGACCGTGGACTTCGTGATCGTGGGTTGCGGCTACGGTGCTCATTTGCGCTACTCCTTATCTACTTTCGTGCGGCTCTAACGTCTTTGGGCTGCACCAAATCGTTCAGTTGCGCCCAGGCGAGCATGGCGGAGCCAGGTTTGCCGTTGAGTACGATGTCGATGTGATCGGCAACGGGGCCCGTGACGATCTTGCTTCCGGTGAGCGCGGGGAAGGCCGGGGCCAGGCCCTGACCGTTGACCTGGTGGCAGCTCGCGCAGCTCGTGTTGTAGAGCCCGCGTCCCTTCTCCATCAGCTCTTCCTTGCTCCAGCTCTTGTCGGAGGCCGCTTCGGCCTCTTTGGCGGCCATGGCCACTTTCTGAGTGGCGACCCACTCTTCGAATTTCTCGGGGCTCACCGCCTCGACCACGATGGGCATCCGCGAATGCCAGGTGCCGCAGAGTTCGGCGCACTGGCCACGAAAGACGCCTTCGCGGTTGAGTTCGGTCCAGGTTTCGGTGATATAGCCCGGAATAGCGTCCTTCTTAAAACCGAGCTCCGGTACCCAGAAGGCGTGCAGTACATCCGCCGAGGTATGCAGGAAGCGAATGCGTGTATTGGTGGGCAGTACCAATCGGTTGTCGACGGCGCGGAGATAGAGGTCGCCCGCTTCCTCCTCGGGGGTGAAGCGGCTTTCCACCTTGATCTGCTGATCCAGGTATTCGTACTCCCACCACCATTGATGGCCGACGACTTTCACATCCATCAGCTTTTCGTCTTTCGGAACCACCCATAGATTGACCAATACTTGCTGCGCGGAGCCGGCGATGGTGAGATCGATGCCCAGTACCGCCGCGGGGACCAGCACCTAGGACCAGCGGCCGAACCAGGTCTTGTGGAAGTTCTGGTCGGCCTCGTACCCGCGGCTCTTGCGAAACCGGAAGACCGCGAACAGCACGACGGCAAACACCGCCAGCGTGCGCACGGTGGCGATGGTGGTGGTCAGCATGTGGATGTCGTAGATCTCCTGCGCTCCCTGTGAGGCGGGAGGCGGAAAATTGAGTCCCAGCTCCGCGTTGGCGGTGCTGGCGTAACCCAACAAGGCGAGGGCGCCTAATAACCCTACAGATTTCTTGTAATTGTTCATGGTATCGAGCATAGCAGGGCCTCAGCCGGTTGCAGATTCCGAGGATAGTCGCCCCTCGGTGAGCGTTGGTTGCGGGTTGGGGGTGGATGGGTTGTGCGCCCAGGCGCGATTACCGCCGTGCATTACCTGACTGAGTTGATCAGCCAGTTGCAGCCGTTCGGTTTCGACCAGACCTTGGCCGATCACCGTCGAACGGCCGTGGGAACGAATCAGCAGCTGGCTCGGGTACCAGCCGCGCTTGTCTTGGGAGAGGATGACGCGTGCCCAGGCTCTTGGGATGGTCACTTCGGTCGTGGGGCGCAGGCGTCCGCGCTGCACAACGATGCTGTCGCGCTCGATGCGTATGACCTCGCGGGAGTGAGTGTGCAGGGCACAGAGATAGAAACCGGCACCCAATACCAACAGCTCCAAGCCGGCAAAAGGGAGCACCAGTCACGCACCCTGGCTGGCGAAATAGGTGGCTATCACGGCCGTGAAGCCCGTGAATATAATGAAGGCCGCTCGGGCGGCCTTCCAGTTAAGCGAGCGGTTGGGGAGCAGCACGAACTCAATATCCCGAGCCGTCCCCCTTACGCTTCTGGTCACCATTAAGTGCCCTCCTCCTCCCGCCCCTGCTTTTTTTACACAGGGGTCGGTAATTGACAATTATCAAGTATGCCGAGGGCGAAAAAAAGAGTTCTCGTCAAATCTGGTGTTTGGATATTGATTCAGCTGCTACCTGATTGCCCGTCGTCACCTCGATTCCATCTTTAAACTTCACTCCCGTTATCACC
>Ga0056122_10000062_pt1 | contig 26172 bp, 32 predicted proteins | sample WorMetHEROISLAND_4_FD_55032 | JGI IMG/M metagenome (GOLD analysis project Ga0056122, IMG submission 55032) | Marine gutless worms symbiont microbial communities from Max Planck institute for Marine Microbiology, Germany - Olavius sp. 2 HERON ISLAND ...
TTAGTCCACACCTTGAACCACGCTGGTCCCGTACCAGCGGAGCCATAGGAGATGATCTTGGAGAAACTATTGATTTCGGTTCGATACTCTTTCCCCGAAGCTCCGTAATCGCTGTAATTACCATCCTCTGGAACTAGTCGTTGTCCGTCCAAACAAAACCGATCGTTCGCAGAGAAATCGACGCCGTGAATGTTGTTGTCCTGCGCCGTGGTCTGCGGGCAACGGGTAATCGCGGACAGTCCACTCAACGACCAACCCACACCCAGCAAGCCGTTACCTCCTCAGCTGTTGTAGGTGAGCGCAAGATTCGGCTGCAGCCCACCAATACCAGGTGGCACTTCGATGGGAATGGTGTAAGTGGCCGCACCCGTGGGATCGACGGAGAACTCTCCCGGTATCACGCCAACAGCCGGGTTGGCTTGGGTTGAGAAGGTGACGAAAGATGTACTGGCGAATAGTGCTACAGACGCAATACGGGTAAGCAACGGGCGAACGTGGGCCACGGCGGGTCTCCCTGTTGTTGTTTGGTGGCGTCCGGATTGCCTATCTGGATTCGAGGTGTTTTTAGAGGTAATCGCAAATAACGNGCTTTTCCCTCACCCCTGCCCTCTCCCAAAGGGAGAGGGTGTCAAGCGTTTAACAGTGTCGCGCGAATCCGCCCCCAGGNTGCGGACGCTCTGTTTAGTTCCACAAAACAGCCGGCTTTGTAGCAGAGTTTTTTGTTGGGATTCAAATTGAGTTTTCCTAGCCACGAGCGAAACGTTTGGGTTCTCTGCTTTGAGGTTCTTATACCTCACAAGAAAACCTCTTTACCAACAGAACACTACGAAGGGGAGTTAAAGAAGTGTGGCGGATTATTCAGAATCGCGCACGAGATTGCGTCCACCATAGTGCATCGATAACGCACTTCCGCGGTAGGGATAGCGCTTAGACGAGTTCAGGCACTTCAACCATCTCAGGAGAAGATTCGCTATGATTCATTCTCGCTTCTATCTGTTGCAGGTAATCCAGCAGTCGCTCGTGAGTATCTCCGATACCTTCGTTGAGTATTCCGTGGCGTTGCGCCTCGACCACGCGCAACTGTTTCTCTTCCGAAGCTAACTTCTTCATTAAGATTTCAGCACTCTTGGGATCGACTACTTTATCTTCGGTTCCCTGCATGACCAGGACGGGACACTCCACCTCACCGAGTTGCTTCTCTACCTTATCTACCAACAGGCGCAGTTCGTAGAGTCCACGTACGGGCATGTTGCGATAGTTGATGTGGGGATGCTCCGATTCGTTGGGGCGAAACGGAATGATGCCTTCGAATGAAGGTAACCAACTGGCCAATCGATTGGCACCATGCAGTAGTGGTACAAAAATCATATTGCGATTGCGAAATCGGATCGGCACTGAGACTGCTGCCACGCCCGCCAGTTTTTCGGGCTTGTCCGCCGCCAGACTGAGCGCCAACGCACCACCGGTAGAAAACCCAACTACGGCGACCTGCTCGACCAGGGCCGACAGAATTCGGCAGCCCCGTTTCACGGACTCCAGCCAATCCTCCCAGTTCCGGTCGCGCAGATCCCAGGGCGAGGTACCGTGACCTTTTAAGCGAATACCCAATGTGACGTATCCGGCAGCGGCCAGCTTCTCGCCAAACTCGGCAAGCTCGGCAGGGGAAGCAAGAAACCCGTGCACCAACAATACGCCGGTCTTATTTGGGGACTTGGGTTGATGCAAATAGGGTTCGCCGCTGAAATCCGCGGTCTCCTGCTGATTGATCGCTTCGTAACGGGGTTTTTGGTAATAGGCGTAATCCCATTGATAGCTCACCACCTCATCGTCGAATCGAAGTAACGCCAACTCCTGCTCGCTCATCGATTCGACGCGTTTCATCGCACCATTGAGTGCCTTGTTGACCGGAACCATGGGTTCCACTTCGTTGGCGTAGACCGCTACCGGGTTTTCGAGGCGCACGGCATGAAACTCATGCTCTTCACACAATTTCGGTAGAAAGACCAACGATCCGTCGCGCTCCTCCACCAGATCCGCTTTGGCCGACAATCTCAGGAACTGTTCCACACCCTGGCAGGCACCCTCTTCGATACCGCGATAGCGTTCGGGATTCTTCAGGCTGCGATGAAGAAATACGCTCTGCCCTTTCTGCAGCTCCTTTAGCGCGATGTATAAACTCCGATAGAACCGTTGCGCGTCACATTCGGTAACGCCACGATCCAACAACCGCATGATGAGACGCGATGCCAAGTGGCTGAGATTGACGGTGACTCCCGAATACATACGATGCATGTAAAGGTCGCGAATCCTGAGCGACTTCTCCCGTAACCATCTCGCCACCGCGCGTTCGGGCCAGCTCGCTCCCTTGCGCTTGTGCGACACCGCGAGCAGTTGATCCGAATTTTCGATGTGGCGCGTGAAGTGGCGAAACAGTTGCTTTTCCCACCCGCGCCAGAAGGCGCCGGGGTCGACCGGATCACCCAGGCGGATATCCATGTCGGTATCCTTTAGCAGGATGTTGCCTTCGATCAACAGCTCCTCGGTCAATCGCCGGCTCAGTCCGCGCGAAAGCAGTTCGACGCCTTGGAGAAGAACGTTGTCGCCCACCCGAATCGGATAGAAGGTAATATTGGCGGGGACGATCAACGATGGCTTGTTACAGGCTGCGATCAACTGATCCTCCTCTTCAAATCCCAGGTGTTCCATCCAGTAGTCGACCTGGCCTCGATCGCCCATTTCCATTGAACACTTGATAGCGGTTTTGAGCGCATCGAGCGCCAGGGCGAGCAACGCCGCGCCGGTGTGGTGTTTGCGGCGCTCGCGCGCCGTGGGCGAGTAGACGCTGTAGCGTCCCTTGCGGTCCAGCACCCGTCGATCCTTCACCATGCCGCCTTCCGGAAACACGATCACCTTGCGCCCGCACAGAATATCCTCCGCCAGAAAAGGCAATAACCGTGGATAGTCGTTGGGAACCGCACCGAGAGCCAACAGGTAGTTGGAAAAGGTATCACCCTCCCCACCGAAGAATTCCGAGGAGGCAACCGACCGGCAATAGGCCCCGGTCTCCTGGTAGATCAGATACTGGGGGATGAAGGTCTCGAAGCGGGCGAAGTGGTTGAAGAGAAAGATCTGTCCGTCACGGATCTGGCCCTCGCTGTGATGCAGCTTAATGTTTACCTTGAGCAGCCGTTTAACTGTAGTGAAGGCCCGAACGGACCACTCATAGGTAGATTCGTTGATTTGGGGTTCCTGTTCCAAAAAGCCGCTCCGATAGGTGGTATGACTTATCAGATTCTACATCTATAGATTAGACCTCATGACCGTGCATAACCTCACTTTACCACCGAAATAGTGACCCTAACCGCCCTCCCCTTATTCACGACGAATCATACACCCACACCCAATGAGCCACGCGCCAGAACTCGAACGGATCGAACAGCAGAACTTGCCGACGCCGCGGCAGTCGGCCCTTCAGCTCATCCAGGCCTGTACCCGCCCCAATGTCGCCGCTAAAGAGCTGGTGACGCTTGCAGAGAAAGATGCAGCGCTGACCATCGAACTGTTGCGCGTGGTGAATACGCCCTTTTTCGGCCTCGCCAGTGAAGTGAAATCGGTCGCCCGTGCCGTCACCATCCTGGGCCAGCGCGCGTTGCGTAACATGGCGCTCTGCCTGGCGGTCAAGGACGCGCTGCGGCCCGACGATATTGCCGGTCTCGACGCCAAGCGTCACTGGGAAGAGACGTTGAGACACGCCGTTGCGGCCAAACTGCTGGCGGAAAAGGTTTCGCTCGACAGCGAGGAGAGTTTTACTCTAGGGCTGCTGCAGGATTGCGGCATGCTAATCATGTTTCTCAACAACCCCCAACCCGCTGACCAGGTGTCGCAGTTTCTCGATGCCGATCCCGAAAACCGATTGGGCATGGAGCAGGAACGATTCGGTTTTACCCACGACGCCGTCGCCGCCTTTCTCTGCGAACGATGGCACTTGCCCGATGAGATCACGCTGGCGTTGGGCAACCACCACAACCTCGATTCCGATGACATCGAATCGGTACTCCCCCAAAGTCGCCTGTTGCTCTGCGCGGACTGGCTGGCTGCGGTCTATGCCGCCCAGGAGAAGGCGCCGGTACTCGACCGCTGTCGCAAGCTCCTGCACGAGCACTTCCAACTGGAGTCCGAGATCACCGATCAACTGCTGAAGGCCATCCCCGAGCAGGTGGAAAACGCCGCCGCCGCGCTCAACGTCCATATCAACCAACAGCTGGATTTCCAGGAGATCCTGCGCGAGGCCAACCTGCAGCTCAGCGAAGAGAACATCAGCTACCAAGAGCTCACCTGGCGCCTGGAAAAGACGCTCCGCGAACGCGATGCGCTGGCCGCGGAGCTCAACCGCGAAATAGAGATGGCTCGGGAGATCCAGCGTAGCCTGCTACCGCCACCCTTGGACGGCGAGGCACTGGTGGTGGGCGTGAATGTACCGGCGCGGGATCTCTCCGGCGATTTCTACGACTTCTTTACCCTTCCCGACGGATCGATACTCTTCAACTTGGGCGATGTCTCCGGCAAGGGAATGAACGCCGCGCTGCTGATGGCCAAAACCAGCAGCCTGTTCCGCTGCCTGGGCAAGCGCACGCCCGACCCCGGTACGCTGCTGCAACAGATCAACGACGAGATCTGCGAAACCTCGGTCCGCGGTATGTTCGTTACCATCGCTGCCGGGCTCTACGATCCCGCCAATGACGCGATACGGTTCGCCAACGCGGGCCACCCACCCGCCTTGCTGTTTCGCGATGGGAAGCTGGCACAGTCCTACGGTGCCCAGGCACCGCCGCTGGGCGTGATGCCGGACGTGACCTTCCCCTCCTGCGACATCTCCCTGGCGGGTGGCACTCTCTTTGTGGTGAGCGACGGGATTACGGAGGCGCATACAGCGGACAATCAGCAGTTGGGGGTGAAGGGGTTGGTGTCGATGATCGCGACGTCGGGGAAACTCCCTCCACGCCGGCGACTGGAGAGTATCGTCGAAAAACTGCGGACCACACCCGAAGTGCTGCACGACGATATGACCATCCTCATGGTGGGAAACCATGGCAGCCGGTGAAAGGATTCTGACCCTCCGGGTACCGGCAGAGGCCGCTCAGCTTCAAACGATCCGTCAAAAACTGGAGCAGGTGCTGATCGAGCACGGATTGGATTCCGAACCGGCGCGCCAGCTGGTGGTGGCGGTGAACGAAGCCTGCATGAACATCATCCAGCACGCTTACCGCGATCGGCCCGCCGGGGATTTGATCCTGGAGGTCGAGACAGATGCAACTAAGTGGCTGTTCAGACTAAAGGATTTCGCCCCACCAATCGATAAAAAGAGATTGAAGGCGCGTGATTTGAGCGAAGTGCGGCCCGGCGGTCTAGGCCTCCCCCTGATCGGGAAGATCATGGATGAGGTGAGTTATCCCGATCCACCGAAGGGGATAGGCAACATGCTGGAGATGACCAAGCACCGCAAGCCTTAGCACTCTTGAGTACTCCGGGAGTAAGGGGATGGAGCATAGCGTAAACAGTGAGGGGCCTTTCACCGTAGTCTCCCTGGTGGGTGACGTGGATCTACAGAATTCGCCCCAGGCCCGTCAACAGATCCTTCACCAGGTGCGGGCGGGTAACGACGTCCTGGTGGATCTCTCCGCCGTCAACTACATCGACAGCTCGGGCGTCGCCAGCCTTGTCGAGGGGTTTCAGGTAGCGCGGGAGATGGGCAACCGGTTCGGCTTGACGGGCGTCAGCGACACCGCCATGCAGGTCCTGCACCTGGCGCGCCTCGATCAAGTCTTCGATATTCGCGCCTCCGTGGCCGTGTGGCTCGAGGGAGAGTGAGCTTGCGCGCCACCGAACAGCTCGGGCGGCGGACCGTCGCAGCGGTAGAGGAGCTGGGCTACATCACCGCGCTGTTGGGTGAATCGCTCTACTGGTTGTTCCTGGGTCACCGCCGCCACCAGCCCGTTCGCATCAACAGCGTGTTCCGCGAAGCGATGCTGATCGGCGTTCAAGCGATCCCGATCGTCGGCATCCTCTCCTTTGCCGTCGGCATCATGTTGGCGATCCAGGGGATCGAAACCTTGAAGAAGTTCGGGGCCGAAGCGCAGGTGGTCATCGGTATCTCTCTCTCGGTGACCCGCGAATTCGCACCATTGATTGTGGGTATCCTGGTGGCGGGGCGGTCGGGATCGGCTATTACCGCACGCATCGGCACCATACACGAATCGCAGGAGGTCAATGCGCTGCGCGTGATCGGCATCAACCCCATTCGCTACCTGGCGGCACCGATACTGGTGGCGATGCTCATCATGTTGCCCACATTGACCATTCTTGCGGATGTCATGGGGTTGTTGGGCGGCGGTGTATTTACGGCAGCGGAGATGCAGAGTTCGCTCAGCACCTACATCGCTCAGACCTACGAGGTGCTCAGCGTCGACGATGTGCGACAGGGATTGGTAAAGAGCGTGGTCTTCGCCGTCATCATCACGCTGGTAGGCATCAGTAACGGCTTCCAGGTAGTCGGAGGCGCAGAGGGCGTGAGGCGCGCCACGACGCGTGCCGTAGTGCTCTCCATCAGCGGCATCGTCATGGCCGATATGGTATTCACCTTTTTCCTGAATCGATAGGCCGCATTTCTTAACAGGAGACGAAATGATCGCGCAGAGATTTGATTCCACAGTCGGTTATCGGGGGAAACGGAATACAAGCCGTGTTTCCGACCGACGAATACTCGTTGTGGAATCAAAGATCGAACGGGGGTTCGTTTTCCTGGTGCGCAAGGCGGACCAATCATGAATGACGAAGCCTCCACCCCCGTCGTCGAAGTGCGTGATCTGGTCACCCATTACGGGGAGCGCGAAATTCTCCGCGGTATCAACATTACGGTTCAACGCGGCGAAGTGATGGTCATCATGGGGGCAGCGGATCGGGTAAAAGTACGCTGCTCCGCCATCTGTTGGGGCTGCAACAACCCACCTCGGGTTCGATCCGTCTGCTGGGGCGCGACATCACCACGTTGAGCGGCAAAGAGATGGATGAGTTACGCAAGGAGATGGGTGTCGCGTTTCAGGGCGGTGCGCTATTCGGCTCCATGACGGTCGGAGAGAGCGTGCGGCTGCCCCTCAGCGAACACACCAAACTGGATCGCAACACCATGGAGATCATGACGCGCATGAAACTGGAGATCGTAAACCTCTCCGGATTCGAGCACCTCATGCCGTCGAAACTCTCCGGCGGGATGGTCAAGCGCGCCGCGTTGGCGAGAGCCGTGATCATGGATCCCAAAATGCTCTTTTTCGATGAACCCTCCGCGGGGCTCGATTCCGTCGCCGCCGTGGAGTTGGACGAGTTGATTCTCAAGCTACGCAGCGCGCTCAACATCACCATCGTGGTGGTCACCCACGATCTGGACAGCGCGTTCAAGATCGCCGACAGAATCACGGTTCTGGATCAAGGGGAGATATTGATGACCGGCACGGTGGAACAGGTTCGGAACTGCGACAACGAACGCATCCGCGGCCTGATCAATCGTCTGCCGCGTCACATCGTTCCCGATACCGACGCCTATTTAAAACGCCCGACAGGGCGTGCATAACGAAAAAGTGAAATCAGACTGATATGAAACGCGATAACGTCAACTACCTGCTCGTCGGGCTCTTCACACTCACGATGTTCGGTATCCTGCTCATCGCCCTGTTTCGCATCACGGGTCGCGACGTCAACGCGGTGAGCTACTACGCCCTCTTTCAGCAAGTGCCCGGCATTCGGCACGGAACGGCTGTCACCTATAATGGGTTTCGTGTCGGTCAAGTGGTGGATATCGAGCCCCAGCGCTCGCAGAAGAAGGGCACAAACTACCGTCTGAAACTCGATATTCGCTCGGACTGGAAAATACCGATGAACAGTATCGCCCGCATCGTTGCACCCGGTCTGCTGTCGGACAAAGTGGTCGATATCGAAGAGGGTCGGGCGAGTGCGCTGCTTACCCCGGGCGATACCCTGGTGGGCGAAGGCGAGGCGGATATGTTCGCCACCATGAGCCGTGTCGCCCTGGAGATGGAGAAGCTCTCCAAAGAGGGCGTGCGCCCGCTGTTGAACAACCTCAACCAACAGATCGAATCCCTGACCACTGCTCTGGACACCCGCCTGGAGCGGGTAACGCATCAGGCCGAGCAACTGCTCACCAATTTGAATCAGCAATCCGGTCTTCTCGCCGGTGTCGTGGGGAACAAACTGGATCGTCTCTCCGGCCAGTCCGAGCGACTACTGAGCAACCTCAATCAAAGTGCCGAAGAGCTCAACCGTTTGATGACACCCGCGAAGCGCAAACAGTTGGCGCAAATCATCTCTGACGGTCAACGCGCCACCCGCAATCTTGCCCAGCTCTCCGAGGACTTTCGATACTCCCGGAAGGATCTCGAACGGCTGTTGCAAAACTCAGGCGGCATGATCCAGGAAAACCGTGGGGATCTGCGTGAAATCGTACTGACGCTTCGCGATGCGCTCGATAGCGTCTCTCAGAACATGGACGCCATTCTCCACAACCTGGAGAGCACCAGTCGCAACTTCAACGATTTCAGCCGCGAAATCCGCCAGAATCCCGGTCGACTGTTGGGCGGTCAATCCCCCGAAGACGCAGCAACGGAGTAACACGATGCCGATGAGAACGCGCCACTTCCTCCTGATAACCGTCGTTGCTCTGGTCATGGCGGGTTGTGTCGGCAGCGGGGGAATCCCGCAAGAGCATTTTTATCGTCTGCCCCAGCTCTCCCCCACGACGTCGCATCAAGCGCCGCCCCCCTCTCTTGCGCTTAGCGTTCCCCGGCTGCGCGCCACGGGATTGCTACACGAGCGCGCCCTACTCTATTCAGATTCGAAGCAACCCCAGGACATTCGCTCCTACCACTACCTCCAGTGGCAGGATCCGCCCGGCATTCTGGTTCGCGATCATCTCATTACCTATCTTCGCGACAGCGGCCTGTCACCGCGTATCATTGCACCGGCCTCCGGGGCGCGCGCGGAACTGAAACTGGTCGGGAAACTGATACGGATGGAGCAGGTCACTACCGGAGAGGGCGTCACAGCGGTCGTGGAAGTGGAGTTTTCGCTTCTGCGCGGCGGACAGACCCTGTTCGGTCCGGAGCGTTACCAGTCGGAAGCCGCCTCCGGCTCGCGATCACCCAGTACGACGGTCAACGCCTTTGGAAGCGCGCTGAAAAACGTTTACGACGACCTGATTACCGATTTGGTGAGAAACGCGGCTAGTCGCTGATACCCCGCATCATCTTACCTATCGCCTCTATCAGGAGTTCGGAGCGCGCGCGGCTCCGAAAACTCTCCATCAACATGGGTCGCATCCCGGGGATAAACAGCAGATCACCAAGCACCAGGGAGAACACCGATTCCTCTACGTCGCATTCGGCCAGGCGTTCGAGAAACCGCAAGCGCAGATCCGCATCCCGCAACGCCTCCCAACCCCGTCCCGAGATCGCCACCAGGACATCGAGTTGTCGCCCCCAATCACTCTCCAACACGGCATGGTAGGCCTGGTGACGAAAGTGGCCCAGATCGGTTGCACCCAAACTCCTCACCAATGCCGCAATCTCGCCGACGCCCGCCTCCGGATCGCTCAGTCGCCCCTCCAGCAAACGCTGGAGTACGGCAGCGACCTCACCTTGAAGTGGATTGTTCTCCAGCAGTTGGCACAACGCCACGAGAGGTTCCGACGGGAGTTGAGGAATCGCTGTCGACAATAGCGACGCATTCCCCTCCTGGTCCCGACGAGTAACCACATCCGCAACGCCTTGCAGCCCAAGGAACGCCCACTGCTCGTAACCCAGGTCACCGGACAGATACTCCCGCGCATGCGCGTAGTAACTCGACGGAGGCAGCTTCAACATTTGGAGCGCATTGGCGTGGAACGCCGCTAATCGCTCTTCACGCGGCTTGAAGGCAAACGGGCTCTCCTGGTGCGCCTCTTCGATTCCGGTGCTGTCCGGGTTCTGTGGGTTACCCAAGGAGTGCAGAACGCTTTCGAGAAATTCATCTCTCGCTGCAAACTGGAGTTGACCCATCTCGTCGAGAGGAAAACACAAAAACCAGACGAAGTGTTGCTTCGGTTGGTCCTTATCCCAGAACAGTATCCCCAACCACGCCTGTTGTTGAAGGGGATAGGGATAGGGACGTTCACCCTCCTCCACCTGGGAAAAGAGCGCACGGGGCAACTTCGTCACTCGCCTCCCCATGTCGAACACACGAAACTGGGCATTCGCTTTGTCCAGCAATCCGCCGATAGTGGGTATTTCGGTCATTGGCGTTACCTACTGATAGCCGCATGGGCCGCGCAGCATGCTAGCGCAGGGCGTACGGTTTTTACACCCCAAAGCTCCAGGGCGATATGCCACAATGGACTCTCAGCCCGACCGCCAACAAAACAATGCAAAAAACCTTCTACTGGTACGACTACGAAACCTTCGGTATCGATCCCCAACGCGATCGCCCGGTACAGTTCGCCGGCCTGCGCACCGACGAGGCGTTGAATGTCATCGGCGATCCGCTGGTGATCTACAGCCGCCTCAGCGACGACTATCTCCCCCATCCCGAAGCTTGTCTGGTAACGGGTATCACACCGCAAGTCGCTAATGAACGCGGGGTACCCGAAGGGGAGTTCATCGGCGCTATCCTGGCGGAGCTCGCGCGTCCCGGCACCTGTAGTCTGGGTTACAACACGCTGCGTTTCGACGACGAGGTCACCCGCAATGCACTCTATCGCAACCTTTTCGATCCCTACGCCCGAGAATGGCAGAACGGCAACTCGCGTTGGGATTTAATCGACGTGATCCGGTTGACGCGGGCACTCCGCCCGGAGGGACTACGCTGGCCCGATCACGAGGACGGAACGCCAAGCTTTCGTCTGGAAGATCTCACCCACGCCAACGGCATCGAACACGGCGCCGCGCACGATGCGTTGGCCGATGTCTACGCCACTATCGCATTGGCACGCCTCGTCAGGGAGTCTCAACCCCGCCTGTTCGAGTATCTTTACCGCAATCGCGATAAGAAAAAACTGGCACAGGCGCTGCGACCCGGTACGGGCGAGCCGCACATCCATGTCTCGGCACGCTACCCGGCCAGCCAGCACTGCCTCGCCGCGATACTCCCGCTCGCCTGGCACCCGACCAACCGCAACGGCGTGATCGTCTACGACCTCAGCGTCGATCCCGGCCCGCTGTTGACCCTCGATGCTGAATCCATCCGGGAACGGCTGTTCACTCCGGTGGAATCGCTACCCGAAGGAGCCACCCGTATCCCGCTTAAACTGGTACACCTCAATAAAAGCCCCGTGGTCGTCCCCTATCCCACTCTACGGGAAGAGGACGCAGAGCGCCTCGGCATCGACCGAGGACAAATCGATACCCACCGCCAGGCGATCCTCAGCGGACCCCCATTGACGGAGAAGCTGCAACAGGTCTTTGAAGCGCCCGAATGGGAATCGGTCAGCGATCCGGATCTCATGATCTACAGCGGCGGTTTTTTCAGCGACCGGGATCGCGCGCGTATGGAGCAGATCAGGAAACTAGTACCCAAGGAGCTGGCACAAGTCACGCACGACTTCGACGACCCTCGACTTCCGGAAATGCTGTTTCGCTACCGGGCCCGGAATTTCCCGGAGACGCTCGATGTGGAGGAGCAGGCACGGTGGAAGGACTTCTGTCGCCAGCGCCTCACCACCGCGGACGCCAGCGGTCGTTTGGATCTGGAGCGGTTTAACCAACGGCTTGCCGAGCTGAGCGTCGAACAGCAGGACGACGAGAACAGACTCAACCTCCTCCAGACACTCGCAGCGTACGGAAAGAGCTTGGCGAACAAGCTGGATCTAAGAAATTAGTGTTGGCGAGGAAACCATTCGTCAGCAACATCATCAAACTCTGTCAGACGCCGGTTAAGGATTCGCGCAGATGCCACCCCTACTACGCAACACGATTTGGATTACACTAGGCGCCACCAGCGCCCTACTGCTGCTCCTCGGGCTTACGCCACGGGATGTCGGACAGGCCCGCGAGTACACTGAACCCGTACCCGCTCCTCCCTTGAACAATCAACAGGCGGATGCCTGGATCAACTCTACACCGCTCAGTTGGGAGGATCTCAAAGGCAAGGTGGTTCTACTCGATTTCTGGACCTTCGACTGTTGGAATTGTTACCGCTCGTTTCCCTGGTTGAATGCCACCGAACAGCGGTTCGCCAAAGAGGGGTTCATCGTCATTGGCATTCATACCCCGGAATTCGAACACGAGAAACTGCGCTCGAACGTGGTCGAAAAAACCGAGGAGTTCGAGATAGAGCACCCGGTGATGATGGACAACGACTATGCCTATTGGCGCGCCATCGGGAATCGCTACTGGCCGACCTTTTATCTGGTGGACAAACAGGGCCGGATACGGGCCCACTACATCGGCGAAACACACGCGGGCGATCCCCAGGCCAAAGAGATCGAGCAACAAATCGCCAAACTGCTCACCGAAGAGTAACTCCCTGGATTGACTCGATCAGACCCAACGGATATCAGAGGATCCGTTATGTTGGCCCGATGATTCTGATTGGAGTTTGGGTAAACACCCAATCCGCCCATTATTCCCGGGAGCACATTGCGAAAAGTGTGAATTGGATGCCAGATTCGGGCGAGCGAGATTTTAGACTAGGTAAATGGAGCTCATAACAACAGCCATTTACCGATGATCGCCAACGCCAATATAGAAGAGATCCAACTTACCGGGGCCACGGGCGACGATTCGCTCTTCGAGCAGACCCAATATCCCGTTCAACTGCGCTTCGATCTGAAACAGAACAATCCGATCCGCGGAATTCGCAAACAGATCGCGGTGGGCAACGATGCGAGACTCTATGTCCGCGACCAGGCGGTTCGTCATAACCACCAGTTCGATGTCGCCCTCTCCAGTCTCGACCCGGAGCCCCAGAAAGAGCTCAGGATAGCCTCGACTTGGGCCTACATGGCCGGGGTCGCACTACCCCTCACGGTAGTGCACTACTTCATCGCGCAGACCACGCTCGGCGCCTATCTCCCTTATCCCCTGCTACCCGCCATGATACTCACGGGCGCTTTCACCACCGTCTCCCTCCTGGGCCTGATCTACAACTCCCGGTATCAGTACTGCTTGCTACCGTACCCGCCACGGCGAGGTGGATCTGGTCAGGATTCTCTATGGCAGACCCTCGCGCGACCGATTTCGTGATTTTCTGGCAAGGCTCTCCGGTTCCATCCGCTCGGCGCAGCGTAAAGAGGGGGATGATCCCAATCTCACGCTGGCCAATGGGCTACGCGAACACCGGCGGCTGATGGAGACGGGTGTCATCCCGCAAACGACTTACGAAAGCGCGAAAGCGAAGATACTCGCCAACCACAGTCGCAACCGTTAAGGCGAGGCTGCAGGTTAGACGAACAATCCTTGAGAGACGGCGACTTCGACCGCGACGTACACCCCCAATCCCAGGGTGAATATCCCAATCATCCCCTGCAGTCCGTTGTGTAACCAGGTCAGCCGCTGAGCCGAGTAGCGCAGCGGGAAGGCGATAATCACCGAGAGCGCCGCCATCCCGGCGATGGAACCGATACCAAAGAGTGCGATATAGGCGATTCCCTGCCAGGCGGAATCGACCTGTTGCAGGGTCAGCAGGATCAGCGCCGCGGAACCCGCCATCCCGTGCATCAAACCCACCAGCAGGGCCCGGACGGGAAACTTCTTGGGGTGCGAGTGTTCATGGAGATGCGGATCGTGGATTTCATCCGCGCCATGAGTGTGGGCGTGGAAATGGACCACATCACCCCGGTGGCGATGCAGGTGGAAATGGATCCGTTCCCGGATCAGGCGTCGCAGTACATCGATACCCAGCGCGATCAACATAAGGCCGACCACGAACTCCAGGCCCAGCGCCAAACGTTCGGGCCTGATGCTGCTCATCAGGAGTACGGCGGAGCCGAACAGAAACAGGGTCAGGGTATGCCCCAATCCCCATACCGCCCCCTGGTAGACCGCTTGACGTAGGGAGTGGCTTCGTGTCGCCAGGCTCGCCACGGCAGCGACGTGGTCTGCTTCGACGGCATGGCGCATTCCAATCAGGAATCCGAGCAGCAGCAGGCTCATCATGATCTCTCGCTCCCCACCGATTCACCCCGCGCACCGCTCAGTGCGTTGAGCGCGTTGTTGGTATGAATTATGATGAATTTATAATTTTTATGAATTTATCCCTCCCGCATCTCTAGGTCAACCCGGCAAACAGATCGGTTACTGCCTCGTCCCAGTCGACAAAGAGTGACTTACAATAGCGCGGGAATCCGACTACCCCCTGTGCAGGAGTGAAGCGTGGAAAGAATGACTATCTCGCTGGACGAGGATCTGGCGCAACAATTCGATCAATTCATCGCGGAACGGGGATACCGCAATCGCTCCGAAGCGATCCGTGATCTGATCAGGGAAAAACTGGGGTCAAAACGTCTCGAATCCGAGGATAGCGCCCACTGCATCGGCACCCTGACCTACGTCTACAATCACCACGAACGGGAGCTGGCCAGCCGCCTCACCCAGGTACAGCACCACCATCACGACCTGGCGCTCTCCACCCTCCACGTCCATCTGGATCATGACAATTGTATGGAGACAGTGGTACTTCGGGGTGCCACCGAAGACGTAAGGCAGTTCGCCGACGCCGTCACGACGCGCCCCGGCGTGCGCCACGGCAATCTCTATCTGGTGCCGGTGGAAGAAGAGAAAACGACACACGCGCACGGCCACGGACATAGCCACGAGCACCTCCACACCCGCCCGAAGCTATAAATAGACCGCTCTAATTTAGAAACGGGCGTCACTTCCCCTTGACTAATTAATGACAATCATTATCATTTGCATCAAGGTAGGTATCAGGGGAAGTCCAGACGATGTATGTATGTGTCTGTAACGGAATCACCGACCGCGACATCCACTCCGCCGTAGAAGACGGGGCCACCCATGTGGATGAGCTGGCCCAAGACCTGGGCGTGGCCACCTGCTGCGGCGAGTGCAAGAGCTGCGCGCGCGATGTGTTGAACAGCGCCCTGGGCGAAATCGCCGCGCGAATTGGGCATGCCGCTTAACCCCAGAAAAATGACTGGATTGGGACAACAGCTCAACCGAGTGCTAAGGCACTTTGCCTCAAGTCCCTTAAGTCAACGTCAAAAACGTTGGGAACTACTCAAACAAGAACTCAGCGACGACCACATCACAGCTAGAAACCATCATCCCGCCGTCCGGAAATCCTGAGCCCCTGTAAACCACTATACTGTCCCATTCGGTCTGCAGTTGGTATTCAACTGCGATCGGTATCTTATGGTTTGCGCAACGGAGACGTTTATGAGAGGCGATTCGGAGGTCATCAAACACCTCAACGCAATACTCACCAATGAGTTAACCGCGATCAATCAGTACTTCCTTCACGCTCGCATGTTTAAAAACTGGGGCTTAAGCGAACTCAACGAAAAGGTCTACCACGAATCCATCGATGAGATGAAACATGCGGATGCGTTGATCGAGCGTATCCTCTTCCTGGAAGGACTACCCAATCTCCAAAGACTGGGAAAAATCAAGATCGGTGAACACACCGAAGAGATGCTCCAGTGTGATTTGGCATTGGAGATGGAAGCCATTCCGGCGCTGCGTGCAGCGATCGCCCACTGCGAATCCTGCGGCGATTACGTTACCCGGGAACTGCTTGAAGATATCCTCGCAAGCGAAGAAGAACACGTGGATTGGCTCGAAACCCAGTTGGATCTGATCACTAAAGTCGGTATCGAAAACTACCAGCAGTCGATGATGTAGGAGAGAACCATGAAAGGCGATAAGAAAGTCATCAATCAGCTCAACAAGCTGTTGGCCGGCGAACTGACAGCAATGGATCACTACTTCGTACATTCGCGTATGTACGAAGATTGGGGACTCTCCAAACTTCACGAGCGCGTCGCTCACGAAATGGAGGACGAGACCCAGCACGCATCGTCCTTGATCGAGCGTATCCTTTTTCTTGAAGGGACGCCTGATCTTTCCAAACGCGATCCACTCGCCATCGGGAAAGACGTTCCCGCCATGCTCAAAAACGATCTGGAGTTGGAGATGGCGGTTGTCGGTGCGCTCAAGAAGGCCATAGCGATTTGTGAAGAGGAGCAGGATTACCAGTCCCGGGAAATCCTCGAGGCGATGCTCAAGGACACCGAGGAAGACCACACCTACTGGCTGGAGAAACAACTGGGACTGATTAAAAAGGTGGGGCTACAGAACTATCTCCAGTCTCAAATGGGTTAATCCCCCACCATCGATCCTTTGATAGAGGCAGCGGGTTTTCCAGGCCCGCTGCCTTTTCTTTTTGCCTCACGGCCTGCCGATTCGACCTAATCAGATAATTTCATCAGTCAGCTGTTGACTTATTAATGAGAATAGTTATCATTTGCGTATAAGGCAAACGGCCTGCCGTTCAACGTCAACCGGGCAGGCAGCGATCGTCTCGCAAGCAACGTCGCTTTGAGCCTGCTAGCCAGCGAGCAGTGATGGAGCTCCATTTCTAGGGGACTGGCAGGCATGTGTCATCGACGGAAAGCATCGCCCAGCGAAACGCTGAAGAACTCACTCGACAACCTGGCGAAGGGAAATCATCCCCACGCGCTCGTTGCAGTAACCAATTTACCTTCTGAGGACGCCTTTAGTCGAATCGCCTTCGAACTGGCTCCGACCGACTCTTCTACCGACCCGACGATCGAACATGAACCGAACCCATCCGATGCGGAACCTGCTCTAAACCCTGCCCAGCCGGCACGAAGAAAACTCTGGGAACTCGATTCCGGTGTTCACTGCGCGGTTATCGGTACCTGTCTAACGGTGCGGGAGTTACGTCAGATGATGCGCAAAGTCTCCATCGAGATAGATCCCAATGCCTCCGATTACGATATCCATCGAGCCTTCGTCGGTATCTCCCGCACACCGGGCAAAGCGGCAAAGCTGATCCATAAACAACTCGACCAGAAGTATCGGCAGACCATTCGAGAGTGCAGTCGCCTGAACACCGCTAGTGATCTTGGAAAGCTCTGGGAGGATGCACAAAGGGATGGAGAAATCGCCGGAGTCTTCTGGGCACTCCTCACGGATAGGCGAGCTTCGGCGGCGCTGATCGACCACATCTACGGGGAAGTACACATGCTTTCTCACTTGTCGGGCGCTTCGGTACGCATCGATCTACAAGAACTAACTCGAACCAAACGTCGTCTTAACGACCTGGAGACCGCCAAATCGCAAGCCGAAAACGTCTACCGTCGACAACAGAAAAAAACAGGAAGTCAGCATCATGGCACTCGAGGAACACATCAAAGAGCTGGGGGCTCAACTGAAGAGACGCACCGACGAGGTGGAGCGCCTATCCCTATATATAGACAAAGAACATACCGAGCAGCTCAATGCTCTGAACCAAGATCTGCTGAACCAACTCACCCGGTGTTTGAAGCGCCTGGATGAGAGCCACGACGAAAGCGACAAGTGGAAGCGAATCGCTGAACACTCCACCAACCGCAATATTCGACTCGAAGCCCAGTTGTCGGAAGTGCGCGCGGAACGCGAGGCATTGGAACACACACTTCAACCGCTACTCCAGCATCAACAGGGCGCAACCGAAACCGAATGCCTGGGAGACGAGTGCGAACGCAAGGATTTATGTGGACGTTGCATTCTCTATGTCGGCGGACGCGCCAAGCAGTATGCACATTTCCGCGACTTGGTCGAGCGTAACAACGGCCGGTTTCTACATCACGACGGTGGCCGTGAAGACAACCCCAAAAGGCTTGGTGCGATTCTCTCCAAGGCGGATGCAGTACTCTGTCCACTGGATTGCGTTAGCCATGACGCCGTCAATCGTCTCAAACGATTGTGCGAGAGCAACGCCAAACGGCTTGTGCTGATCCCCCGCTCCAGCCTTGCATCGTTCGCCCGTGGTTTGCACGAAGTGGAGTGATATGTGCGCTCCCGTTCAAATCGAACAACGTCAGGTCACTGCAAGTCGTGGCGTTCGTATCGAGATTCAACCGGACAAGCTCTTAACGCTGCTGCGGCAAGGTTCGATTTGCGCCGCAGACCTGCGCTGGCTCGATTGCGACTCCAAGCGCTGTCTGTTGAAGCTTGTGATGAAAGCGTGTGCCGTAAACCTTACCGACAAGATCGATGACATGGATCCGACGCATACTCACGGTACGGGTCATTGGAATTTCTCCGTAATCGAAAACTGAAAGCTTGAGAACGTGGATCACGGAAATTCTCGAAAACCCAAAGGTCAACAGGTAATGGATGTACCGCATCGATGCGACTCTCCGCGAACGATAGACCTTCCTCGACTCAGTAGCGATGATCTGCTGGGCAATTTTTCCCGGCTCATCATCGTCCACGAAGGGACAGAGTACCTGCTCACTCGAACCAGCCGTGGAAAGTTAATACTGACCAAATAGTCATTACTGCTGACTACAACTCACATTGACGACGGTACACACTCTATGTTCGACACAAACGAAGTGATCAATCTCGGCCTGGAGCTCACGGTTCATAACTTCATCGGTGGCCGCTACCGCGATCCCCACAAAGGGGTTTATCAGCGATGCCCAACCAACCGTCAGAAACAAAACTTGTGGTTAGTACCACGCTCATGCCCACGCGTGTCGAAACCGCTTTGGATGCGGCACATCTGGTACTTCCCGCGTGGTCGGGGCTGCGACGCCAACAACGAGTGACCGCACTCGATAGTGCGTCACAACATCTATTGTTCAACCGAGATCTATTGGAACGAACAGAGCTATGGGATTTTGAGACACTATCGGATAGGTATGCATCACGTGCGGTGACTTCAGCTATCGCGGCACTAAAAGCACCGCGCGATTTGATGCTCGCCGTTCCTCAACCCGATCGTACCTTACATCCTCTCTCGACGACCCCCGCAATGGTAACCAAACGGTTGTTCTCCGGCGAGTCGGCGTTACTCCCTGTGGTGCGACGTCTGACGCCACTACTGCCGACGGGACGACCACTGGTCGTCGGAGTACTGCATAAATCGAGCGTCCCCTCTTCCGGGCGCATCATGCGCTTAATTGGTCTCATCGCCGAACAACTCCCTCCCGGAGTACTCAATGTGTTGAGTGGAACGGCAACTCAAATGGGTAGCGCGTGATTCACACCAAACGCGCAGTAACCACACCACTGGTTCCGCTGAACCGCTGCACCGAGGGAAAGCGACATAGAGGTTCCCAACAGCATTTGGTACTCCATTGATCAGTCTCTCGAATTGGGAGTAATTCGAAGCATGACGCGTTGACCATTACGTAGCACCACCATCGTGGTGGTCTCACCGATCTTGAGCGCATCGAGGGCAGACGAGTAGTCGTAAATATTGGCGATGGCCTGCCCCGCCATCTCGACCACGATATCGCCTTCTCGCAGCCCTCCCGCCGCTGCCGGTTCGCCCGTGGCCACACCCGCGATACGCGTTCCTTCGCCGTCGACCTGAGTGTAGTCCGGAATGGATCCGAGATAGATGCGCGAAGTACGCCGACGCGGGGATTCGCCCTCCATGCGAACGTAGTCCGGCGAGGATTCGGCGGTAGCCAAGCCACGCGCTACCAGCGCCATGAATCGCGACACCTTTTGCAGCCCCGGATAGTTGAGTGTCTCGGGGCGATCACGGGGTGTGCTGTATTCGGCGTGGGGACCTGTAAAGGCATTCAACACCGGTACACCGGCCAGGTAGAACGCAATGGCGTCGGTCGCCAGGAACGCGCTGTCACTGGTGGCGATGCTGAGCCCGACCGGGGCGTTGCGGCGTTCGATTTCACCGGGCCAGACCGAGCTGGAGCCCGTGCCTTGCAGAACCAGCTGCTTGTCGAGGCGACCCACCATATCAAGGTTCAGGTAGGCGGCTACCCTTTCGCTCGGATCCGTTCGGCTACCGCCTCCCGACTCGCCCAGCGTACGCACGAAGTGCGTGGAACCCAGAATTCCCAACTCTTCACCGGACCATGCTGCGAAGATGACGTCACGAGTCAGGGTTAACCTACCGCGCTCCTTTTGATCCACCAGGTATTGTGCGATCTTGGGCAGTGCAGCGACACCCGAGGCATTGTCGTCCGCACCGTAGTGAATCTGCCCCGACTCCTCCGCTCACGCCAACGACTTGCCCTCGACACCACGACCCAAGTGATCGACGTGGGCGCCGATCACCAGCGCGGGCTGTTGCGATGCCGTACCAGCAGCGGACAGGCGCGCCAGCACGTTGCGACCCTGGCGCGTCTCGGTCTGCAGATCGATCGTGGTGGCTATGCGTATACCGGGCAGCGTAAATCCTGCCAAAAGCTCACCCGAATCCAATCTCTTCTGCACCTCTGCAAGCGCGTACTTGGTGGTAGCGAACAACGTCGATGCCAGATCGTCAGAGATGGAGATGCCAAACAACCGTCCGCCTGCTCCTGCCGCTTCATACGAGAGCGGTACCAGTTGCGATTTAACCTGAGCCCGCGGTCCACTGACGACAATCAAACCGCGCGCGCCCTTGCGGCGGGCAACAGCTGCTTTGTAACTCAACTCTGCGTAACGATGGAGGTGCTGACGGCGCTCCTGCGATACCTCTTCAGGTAAATAGCGGAACACCAAAACCCTCTTGTCCCTCACATCCAGGTCACCATAGGAGTCGTAACCCTCACGTCCGGCTTCCGCCGGCGCAACGATGCCGTAGCCCGCAAAAACCACTTCCGCCGGATCTGTACTGCCCGTTGCGGAAAGACCCAATGGCCGCCACTGACGGCCGAGTTCAGTGGCATGCTCTACGCCTTCCAACCTAAGACGGTTGTCGGTACCCAATGATACGGCCGCCGTAAAATCAAAAGGTTGGAAATAGCCTCGCTTCCCGGCCGGGTTGAGACCGAGTGACTCGAATGCAGAGGCAACGTAGGTTGTCGCTTTGCGTGCTCCCGGGGTTCCGGTCAAACGCCCCTCCATCGCCTCGCCTGCGAGTACTTCCACGTGATTTCTCAAATCGACGGAGTCGATCGCCGCCCGCGTTTTAGGGAGTTTCGTTCCGTTGCCCGCTCTGGGCTCGACACCGCTATCCAATCCTAACGAGCGTCTAGCCTCGGCATCGTTCCAGGCCGAGAGAAAGATCTGTGCCTGCTTATTGGCGGTTCGACTACTGGCCCAGGAGAGTTGCTTACCGTCTGGCGAAAAGACCGGCAAACCGTCGAACCCGGCGCTGTAACTCACCCGAACCGGTTCGCGCTCTCCCTCCGCATCGACCAGATAGAGTTCGAAGTTGCGAAATCCTTGAACGCTCGTCGAGAAGATGACGTAGTCGCCCGAGGGGTGAAAGTAAGGCGCCCACGACATGGCACCGAGCCGGGTGATCGCTTTCTCGCCGCTGCCGTCGACGTTCATTACGTGCACCTCCGCGCTACCCCCGTCGGCGGTAAAACGACGCCAGACGATTCTGTTGCCGTCCTGACTAAAAAAGGGACCGCCATCGTAGCCCGGTGAATGCGTGAGCCGGCGCAGATCCGATCCATCGGAACGCATGATGTAGAGCTCCATGAAATAGGAGGGATCTTTTTTGAGGATCTCGCGTTCCTCGGGACTCAGCGTCTCTTCATAAGCGTGTCGATTAGAGGCAAAGAGGATGTGTTGGCCGTCGGGCGACCAGGATCCTTCGGCATCGTAGCCGCGTGCGTTGGTCAGGTTGATCGGTTCGCCCCCGGCCAGGGGCACTTCGAAAATGTCGTAGTACTCGTCGAAGCTCCAGGAATAACCGCGGGATTTACCGCTGGCGCGCTTCTCCAACTCTTCGCGCTGCTTTTGTAACGCTTCGGGATCGAGGTGGCTGGAGGCAAAGAGTACTTTCTCCTCCGAGGGGTGAATCCAGGCACAAGTGGTTTTGCCGATGCCGGATGAAATGCGTCGGGTATCGCCGGTTTCCAGATCCATCAGGTAGATCTGGTAGAAGGGATTACCGGGTTCGCGCTCGCTCTGAAATATGAGCTGAGTTCCATCCTTGTTGTAATAGCCCTCACCGGCCCGCCGTCCATCGAAGGTAAGCTGTCGCGTGTTCTGCAGAAATCGCCCTTCTTCTGTCTCGGCAGCCGCAACAAAAGATGCACATGTGCATACCGATAGCGCGACCGCCGCAGGGAGATATCGTCGATGTTTAGAAGCCATTACCACCTCGCAAGCGTTTCAGTCTTTTCTTCGTAACCCGCTCTTCGAGCAGCGATATCATACCCCGCTCTGATTTGATCGGGCTCGTGGAGTTCCCTATTTCACTCTCGCGAGCCAGAACGAGGTTTCTCCAAATACCCGTCCCGAGAAAACTCGAGCGTTGTGACGCGCCAACGGCGTGGAAGAGACTCGATAGACGGGCACTTCAGCCATGTTCCGAGCGTGTCGGACGTGGCCCTTGTAGTAGGCATCAAAGATACGGTGAGCCAGACACTGATGCTTACCGTCAACAATCCCATCGTATAGCGAAACGTCGACGGTCGGGCGCAACTGATCAAGATACCGGTTAACACGAACAGCGGTGCCAGATGACGAAGACTCTCCGGATTCTGGACCAGCCCGGTCCAGACCATACCGGCAAGCAGTGCCGCGCCGGACATCGCCACAACCGGACTCTGCCTTTGCGCGACTGCCACCCACAGTGCCATCAGACACAACGCCGATAACAACCCCAGAACTGGTTGCGCGATAAAAAGATCCCACCAGGTAGATCTGGCATGTTCGGTGGCGACCGCGCTGTTACCCCAGACCAGAAGATGCCCTTCGATAAAACGTTGTGCCTCTTCCAGATAGGCCCAACCCTCCAGCGCCACTATCGCTCCAAACATCGGCACCACAACCAGGCCGCTGCCCAGCGCTGACTTGAGCGCGGCTCGCGAATCGATGATCAATAGAATCGCCCAAGCGCTGGCAAAGAGAGCCAGATACGAAGGACGACAACAGAACGCAAATCCCAGCGCCAGACCCGCTAACCAGAATCGCTCGCTGGAGGCCAGCCACAAAAAAAGCAGGAAGAGCGCCACCCCTATCGAATCAGAAAGCTGACTCAGACCCAGTAGTGGAAGTAAGGGCTGGACGAGTGTTATTAGGAAAGCGCATCGAGCAGCCCAACTATCGCCCGTGACACGATAAGCAATCAGGGCAGCGAGCGGTGGTACAGCGAGCGTCGAGACGATAGAGAGCACCTGCAGTGCCGAACCGCCACTGCCAGTCAGCAGTCTCACCAATCCACCGAGCAACATGATTCCCGGATAACCGGGAAAGTGCGGCGAGAACTCTAGAACACTAAAACGCTCCAGTCCGCGAGCAAAGAAAAGTGCGTCGTCGGAAGCGATGCCCACCGGGCAGGCGAACAACCAGGCGGCGATACACCAGAAGAGTACGGCCAGGGCAAGATCGATGCCCCGACTTGTCCGAGTGCTATTTGGCAATCGCTTTCAACACCGACTCGTAAGCTTCTTGATAGGCCTCGGGATCGGCCGGCTTGCGACCCACACCGAAGACACCAGGATTACCGATCGCTTCGAGCGCTGCTTTAAGCGCCTGCTCTGCGTCTGCGCGCCGTTGTGGTGAGAACTCACCGGCGGTTGCTTGAAACAGGCGATGCGACTTTACTACCAGTACTTTCGCCGTCTGATAGTCCTTGAGGCTCTTGGCAGCCGCGCTCAGTCTACGCTCGATCTCGGCGACAAACGCCTTAACGATCGCTTCCCCGACACCAGTGGCACTCTTCGCCTCGAGTTGCTCTGTCATCTGCTCGAGCAATCCCGATGCGTGGTGTTCATCGAGATACTTGATCTCATCGTGCATGGTCTCGAAGGCTAGTTTCGCTGCAACCCAATCCTCTTTGTTGACCGCTGCCAACAGCGCCTCGCGACCGTCGATCAGGGGCTCCTTACCTGCAGCCGCATACGAATAGGCCTGCGCACTCATGGGTGCGGCTAATACAACGAGTACGAAAACTGCCCAAAGCGATTGTCGATTTATCATTAGACTCTTCCTAAGCAACACTCTGGCACTCGATGACGGTGCGTTCGTTGCGGTGTTCGTAAACCTGATCTCTATTGTCCTTCCCCTCGACCAAATCTCGCGCAGCCAATTGGCCCATCTCCATGGCGGTATCGGTAAATACATAGCGAAACGTGCCTTGCCTACCGCATTGCACAAGGTTGCGCAACGGACTTAGATGCCCAATGGCACGCTCCCTCGCCTGTTCGTAACCCACCACCAACAGCGGATAAGCGAACGCCGATCGGGTACTGAAATACTCACCAGTCGCTTTATCGATGGCGATACCAAGGCTCTTCAAGTCACGTAGCACCCTTTGATACAGCGTATCGTCCGTCGCTTCCCAAAGCGGCCGGCCGGGATCACAAGGGATCTCCAGCATTAGAGAGCTGTGTCCCTCTGGCGCCATGAAAGGTGAACGACGCTTGAGCTCCTAAAGCCGAGTCGCCACAATGCCGGGGTCGGAGAGGTACTGCCAGGTATTGGGCGAGATGTTCTCCTGCGCCATGGCCATATTGAAGAAACGCAGACCTCTGAAGCGCAGTGAACTCTCTCCTCCCGTGAGCCGTACCATTTCCGGCAGTGGCATCGTAGAGATGACCGCGTCACAGGGTATTGGCCCTTGTTCCGTTTGAATCGCGGTGACACGATTGTCCGAGCACTCCAAACCGGTCACCTGAGTGGCAAAACGTACCTCCGCACCTTGCCCTCTGATTCGCTTTAACAGACGTTCGAATATCATCCCGAAACCGAGTTTCGGGTAGCGGTAACTACGGGCATAGGTACGCGGTGTCGAATTGGCTACGGGAAGCAGAAGTCGCGCCACCTCTTTCAAATCCATCAAACTGATACGCTGTTCCGCCCAATCGGCGGAGAGATCACAGGGATCGACTCCCCAGAGTTTCTCGGTATAACCGGCGAAAAAATGTTGGTAGAGCGTACGACCGAAGCGCGCCTCGATCCAAGCGGCGAAATTATCTTCAGCGGGAACGCGCCGGGTAAAGGGCATTGAAAGAAGATCCGCAGAAGCACCCGCCAGCATCGACCAGGGAGCGGATCGCAACACATTACGAAACGCCAACGGATAATCGTAGGTACGCCCACCCAGACGAATCACACTACGGCGAATCGCGGTTAGAAGATCATCACCCACCAACTCCTCGACAAGCTTTAGCAAAAACGGATTGTGAGTGATAAATCGGTGACCGCCGAAGTCGAAACGATAAGTACCCTGTCGCCATTCGACCGCCGTAGTACCTCCCAGCCCACCTTCCGTTTTTCGGCGTTCCAATAGCGTGACGTCGACACCGGCCCGCAACAACTCCCAGGCCGCGGTGAGACCGGCCGGTCCCGCACCAATGACAACGACGCGCTTAAGCTTTTTCGGCATAGCTCTTGTGCCAGAGATAGAGCGCCGTACCCATGTAGAGGATCCAGGTTCCGAACTGAAGTGCAGTAGGTGATGCGTTGTAGCCGAACAACGCGCGCAGAAAGGTACCGAAATCCCCCTGATCGTCCAAAATGTGGGAGATATCGAATAGCGGCGAGATCCAGATTGGGGCGATTTCCACGGCCTGCAACATATTCACCGCGGACGAGAGCAGACCGGCAGCAATTATCAGTATCAGCAGACTGGTGTAGCGGAAAAATTCTCCAATGGGAACACGGCGCGTACCGCGCAGCAACAACCACACCAGAGCGATGGAAGCTACCAATCCGAGGGCAGCACCCATAAGGCCACTCTCCAGTTCCACGCCCTGCCCTGAATAGAGCAGTGCTGAAAAGAAAAGAATGGTCTCGAAGCCTTCTCGGAGCACGGCGATGAAGGCGAGAAAGACCATCCCTATCAAATTGCCCGTGGTCACGAAGTGTTGCAGTTTCTTCTTGACATGCTCGGTGTGCGCATGTGCCTAGCGTTGCATCCAGACGAGTTCTCGTCAAATCTGGTGTTTGGATATTGATCCAGCTGCTACCTGATTGCCCGTCGTCACCTCGATTCCATCTTTAAACTTCACTCCCGTTATCA
>Ga0056122_10000135_pt1 | contig 15211 bp, 7 predicted proteins | sample WorMetHEROISLAND_4_FD_55032 | JGI IMG/M metagenome (GOLD analysis project Ga0056122, IMG submission 55032) | Marine gutless worms symbiont microbial communities from Max Planck institute for Marine Microbiology, Germany - Olavius sp. 2 HERON ISLAND ...
AGAGTCATGGGGCTATCAGACGGTGTACATTTCACGATCCTGCTTTCGCTCTGCTAGTCACAATACCGGCGTGTGACAGACAGACAGACAGACGGACACATCGCTGTCGCAAAGACCCGCGCTAGCATAGCGTTGCGCAGGTAAAAAGGAAAGGAAAGGTACAAAAAGTCACAAAGCCGTTATATTTCACGTAGTCGTAGAGAAGCCCCCTGTGACCGGGATAGGATATAGTGGTGTCCTCGAAATCACTGAGAAGTACAGTTTGAGCGAAGATAAATATTGCAGTGCTGCTAATGAGACATTAGCTGAAAACAGTCTTAGACACTGTGCTGGATACGTGTGAAGGTAGCCCAACAACCGTAGCAGATGTGTGCCACACAATGGATATAGTCATACCGTGGTTGTTCTAGGACAACTGCGTCTGAGCAGTCGTCGTTGTCACTGTCCGACAAAGTGTCATCCAGAAGCGAGACGTATGACTGATATGTTGACAAGGATGACATAGGCTGTGCACTGTGTTGTGTCGTTGACTACAAGAACCAACAAATCACAACAGCAGTCACATGCTATGGCATGTTGTTGCCACATCAACAACGTTATGAACCCAACACATTGCTGTGAAACTTGACACCTGCATAGAGTGGACGTCTTTAGGCAGAAAATGTGCAAGTCTGGCAACCTACAATATGTCTCTGCACAGTTATGCTGTATATACAACAGTATCGACAAAGTAGCACGATATGCCGTCAGAGACTCAGATGTGGTGAGGCGGCAGCGGAGATGATCGATTCGATGCACTGCTGATCTTCCACCGGCCCGAAAATTTTTTAGAATCCCCATTTAAGTCAACCCGTGACTTTCACAGCAGAAATCTGTGCCACAGTTTTCGACTTATATGCAAGTATACACCATATCTCATGAATGACCGCCAACCAGAGAAAACCGGAAATCAATGACCATGAAAGGAGGGTGTGTGTGTGTGAATGATAATAAATTTGTGTGGTAGTCACAGATGCACGTAACCTGTCCAGGAGAAAAATCAGTAGGGGTGCACCGCATCCAGATCCGGATCCGGCCAGATATCCGGTGAATTTGGCAGATCCGGCTCGGATCCGGGTCCGGCCGGATCCGATGTATGTGGATCCGGTTCAGATCCGGATCTCAGGTAGGATCCGATAAATACTGGCCGGATCCACATAACACTGGTTGAGTGGTAAAAGTGCAGAAGTGCATTTATGCACTTTTGGCAGTTTTTATGCCACTCTGTTCAGAGAAATGCGTAGAATCTACTGGTGAAGGTTAAAATCTAATATTCGAAACCGTGGCTGAGTTATAGCCATTCAAAGTTTATGCACATATGCAACAGATCTCTGTAGGCATAGTAAAAGTTCATAAAACGAGATGGACATAGCACATTGTGTGTAATTCCATTATTCCAACTGGCAGAAGTGCATAAGTGGGTGCATAAGTGAACTAAATATCTGGATCCCAGAACAATGCACACTGGTAGAAGTGCATAAAACAAAACAAGCATACAACACTTTCAGTATAATTCCATTATTCCAACTGGCAGAAGTGCATAAGTGAGTGCATAAGTGAATTAAGTCCTTGGAGCTGTGGTCAATGCACACCGGCACAAATGACAAATATCGCATGTCATTGACATATTCTACAAAAATATCCCTAATTCTATTTAACTGTCACAAAACACTTGGTTTCTATGAAACTAAATGTCTGTTCTGACAAACGAACAAACAGGATCATTTAAATAGCAAATAATAACAATGGGAAACGAATGCAAACTTTCAATACCGTTGTTCGTTTTTCTCAAAACTGTACAAATGCTATTTATGCACTTTTATCACTCAACCGATGATAACTATGGCATGAAACAGACCTTTATCGCGTCGAATAGTGTCACAGCATTATTTCATTACACAAAATGACGCATGACAATACAGAACTGTATACGAATTACGAAAACTCACTGGCTCAGTCACTTCAGTTCAATACACTTAATGTCAGACACAGTGACACTAATTATAAATGAAGCAGAAGTTCAGTCACAGAACAGGATAAGCAGTCATTCCAGGTTCTTCCAGTTGTGGTGCAGAAAGAGTAATTTTTCCTGTTGTCAGCAGTAGTCGATATGGGTCAGGTTTGGATCCGGATCCGGCCGGATCCAAGTGATACGGATCCGGTTTGGATCAGGATCCGGCCGGATTTGACATGTCAGGATCCGGCATGGATCCTGATCCGGCCGGAGATATCGTGGTCTAGCTACAGACGTTGGTGGAGCCATGTGACTGCTGTCACTGATCCATGTTGACAAATTCCAGTGGGCCTTTATTCAGACAAGACCTGTGAACACGTCTGCTCAATTACAATGTCTGACTTTTATTTGTTAACAAGATGTCAGTGGGTACCTATTGATATTTATGGAGTCATGCGACACTCTTTCTTCCGACAATTTTGTCGTATGTGCCTGCCAAACACTAGGCCTACGTTATCTGGACTATGTTATGTAAGTAACGGATTAATCTACAGTAAAGCTGTAAGTGAGCTAGTAAGGAGTAAGGCTACTAAGGCCAGAAATTCCACATGTCATGCTCCTTCATATCCGGCCCCGACTTTGACAATGTTCCATTGACAGCAGTCGGATGCAGATATCTGCATTGTCATATCGTATACAGCAAAAATTAACTACATACATGGTCAGTGAGTCTGCGGTCACATGGCTTAGTCACTGTCTGGACCCGAAGTCGTCCAACGGCCGCGATGAAACTGTATCGCGGTTTGAGCGCGATAAGGATCGTTTGCAAAGACAACACTGTCGCCTCCGTCAACACTGACAAATACCCTAAACACTTACAACCTATATCCCTTTTCAGTCCTGAGCTAAGCGAATAGTGTCAAAGCACACACAGGACATGCACAAATGTTAAGACATCGTTAATGACAATATCCACATGTTATAACAGTGTCAATGCTCACTGTGGTGATGTTAGCACTGCTCGTTGTGACGACACCATCAAGGCACAGTAGCTTGTCGATCCTATACTGAACCTGTATACACAAGACAAGCAAATGCTACTTGGAGCCTGGTTAATGAATAGGTAAACTAATACATTTCACCATTTGCTAATAAATGCAAACGTAGTACTGTAGTGCATATTACTTACACATCATGACGTCTACTAACACCCTTGCCAAAAAATCATGAAAGTGAATCTGATTTGAATTTGAACTCATACAGTCAAAGTGTCAAGTGCGATTGTATTGTCACTTAACCCTCCAGATACCAAGTTAGTTATTTTCTGTCCCAATTGAATCAATAACAGTGAACACGACAAGTTCTCTATGTGGACATAGACAGGCTGTTCTGAATCGTTCGGTGCTTGTCACACAAACACACTGGTTGTCAGCAGCAAGCATGCAGAATGCACTGCGTGCATAAATGCACTGTGTGCATAAAAAGTTTGTACGGACCCGGATTCAGACGTAACAGAGACAGTGCCAACAAAGTAAAGCAGCGTTGCAACAACACTGTGGAAAGCCTATGTACAGTGTACAAGAAAAATTCACAAAGAAGTATGATGCTGACGTGCTACAAATGCTGCACTCATTGACTGACAAGTTGACAACACATACTTGTTGTCCATTAAATATCCACCAAGATTGCATGACAGTCTGCACTGTAATTGTTAAACATCTGATTACTAACAGTACATCATGTCTAAAGTAATTTCAATTGTGTTTTAAACTGCACAAAATTCACATAGTTATCACAAATAAAATTTGGTAGTATTGTGCAGTTATCAATAACAGTACTTTACTGTATATCAATATGATCACAACTGAACGATGCATGACATGGTGTAGTTAGTTTAATCGTATCTGATGTAATAGTCAAATTCAATAGGGGGAGTTGTAACCACCCCCACTTTTGTACAAGATGTTGCCAAAAACTTCTTATTCCGATCTGTAAACAATACGTGCAATCCTTGTGCAAACTGTCCAGCACAACAAATATAGACAGCAATCCATTACCGTTGGTGTTCCCCAAGTCAACAAACGTGGCACTTGAAGCCTGCAGCGTACATTACACACACACACCAAGTTCTCAGTGCACAATGCAGAAACACCTCAGTCACGTTATAATCACCATTAGTGCTGTATCACAAGACAAAGAGAAACAGAAAACAAATGGGATTTCAGTTTCAATGTGAATCTTGGTAATGTGGCGCATGTAATCGAGACAGGATTTTAAGGGTTACACACTGCATTTACCTCCCGTCTGCTGCTGCAATGCAGTAGTATAACTCTCACTAAATGTACCTGTGGACTGTATACAATGAAGTAGCTGGACCGTAAACGCTGCATACTGGGTGGGTACAGCAGATGTCAATTACCTTCACCAGGAGGTATAGTGGTTGGGAGTACGTTTTTTTGCGGAAATCCAGAAAACGTTACTTCATGCGTTTTCAGACTGTGACATTTGAAAAATAAACGTATAAAGATAATCCAAGTGTTATAATCATGACTTTGCTGTAAAGTACTTACACATATACATGTACATAGAAATTATATTACAAAAATGTTGATTACGATAAATGTGCTTGAGGGTAATATTTCGGCCTAAAACTTAGGCCTACATGCTAATGTTGTTATAGTGCAGCAGATAAACCGCTATATTTGACCAAATTGTNCACTTTCTGATAAAAGCACCAAATTTGGCACAGANGTTTATTAGTATGACACAAACATTTTCATATATTGAGCCACTGGAAATCGGACCTCGGTGTCTGCCACATTGGGTTTCCAAACGTCGGTTGTCGCCAACGTGAAATTAGCTACATTATTAGATCTGGCTTAACTACAAACGTACTATTAGTGGCTAAACAGACATTTCACAGGTCAAATAAGTTGCACATATTAATGTAAACAATGGTTTGACCCGCCGCCATATTGAATTCCAGCATGAGTGACACCCAAAACCACAAAATGCGAGTGGTATTCGCAAAATCAGTTGTGGACTATCTTGTAATGGCTAAACCTGCATATTTGAGCGTAAGGAAATTAAAACAGCTTAATAGTGTGTTGCAATCCAATAATGCTGTTAATCCTGCNTCCATATAAAATTCACAATGGCCGCCACAATGTCAGGAGTTTAGCAGATGTGACACGCTCAATATTACATATAACGTGAGAAAGAGAGTGAGGCCTGGCTTTACTATTGTAGAAAATAAGTTCTTTAGTTTTGGCCGAATTGATGACCATACTATTCTTGTTGACCCATGTTTGTATATTCCGAAATTCAGTTTCTAACACCGTGTCAGAATTATCCAGTACTGTGATGGTAAAGTCATCAGCAAAGTTGAGTTGAGTTCATAGTTTCTCATTTTGGCAGGCACCTTAAATTTCATATGGAGGCTGGATTAACAGTATTATTAATAATATGAAGCTTTTTGATTCCTTGACCTGAAATATGCAGGTTGAACCATTACACGACAGTCATAACTGATTTCATGAATACTACTTGGAATTTGTGATTACAGGTGTCATGCATGTTGCAATCCAATACAGCAGCAGATCAAAGCATTTTTTTACTTCAATTTCTTCGAATCATTTGACGTGAAAAATGTTTGTCTAGCCACTAATATCACGTCTGTTGTTGACTCAGATCCGAATAATGATAATGCAGCCAATTTCAGGTTAGTGGCGGCCAACGTAATCACACTCGACGCAGAAATGTTAGCGTTAAAACAACTACGGTAACGCAGTACATCACAAGCGTCGACAAATATATGTAAGATTAATTACTGTAACTGTACTCTGCCAATCAAGGCAAAGCAAACAAACTGTTTCATTAGTACAACACAGCAATGAGCTCTGTGACACATGTGGGCCCAGGACTGCCATGTTGCCTCGGCAATAAAGTCGGCTAACGCCGGACGAACAGCGCGTGAGTCCTAAAGTTTTACACCCTGTTTCACGGGAACCCCTGTGAATATTGACATAAGCGTTATAATGCCTGAAACTGGTACACATCCTCTACATGTCTGTTGCTGACAGCATTGTTCTGTCTTGGTTGGTGAATACGTGTCGGTCCCACTGCAGTACAACAAATGCTAAGACGCGCATAAATTTCCGACCACCTCTTGTTTAATACCTACACTATTGATATTCCCTACGAATTGGTAAGTGAGCTTTACCCCAAAAATAGAAACGTCTGGCTATCTGTTGGTGAGAACCCCGTGATCCCATCTTTTCTGATCTTCACATAATCCCAGCATGAGAAAAACAGACATACACATGAACACACAGACACATGAGTGGATCTGTGACAGCTAATACAGAACTTGCAAATTTGCACATACTGATGCGCTGTGACAAAGTCATTGCAAAACAATGTAAAGATAAACAGTTTGACAATATATGACGTGGCTATCACGCTGTCGAGTGTCCAATGCAGTACAGTACAGCACCATGTGTTACTCTCGTAAATCACATGCGGTGACTTGCTTCGTGAAACCAGAAAGCTGAACTCAACAACAGCAGTGAGTGCTGGCGCCACCGCCATATTAATATGACCTTGACCTTTGACCTGTTACCTTTTAACCCCCAAACTAATCAGTGCATCTTTTTCCCCAGATGTACCAATGACAAAATTGTCGTAAAAGCCATCAATGGATACTGTGATATCGCAGAAATGTATTCTCCTGAGATGCACTGAAGGACTGACTGACTGACACACGGACAGCGACAAATATCAGCGAGCGGCGCGTATTTTGTATATAGCAGAGTCTTACAAGGACGACACTGAGGTTAGAAAATACGCAATACATGTGCACGGAATAATACTGTGGCTTATTATCTGTCCCACTGCTATAGCATAGCATGGGACAGATAATGAAATCACCTACATCTGTGTGTCTGTCTGTCTGTCACCACTCCTACGGTCGCAATTCTGTTTCAATTTCCACGAAACTTTGCACCGTACTGTGGAACCCAAAAAGTAAGATCAAGTTCGTTGCGGGTCAAAATCGGACCATTCTGTCTCATATTTTCCCCCAATGTTTCACCCCTGTAATGCATTGTCAATGGCAAGGTCGAAAAACCAGTTTTGAGCCCTGTGGACAGATTCGGGTGTTTGATAGCTCAAACGACGCTTCTCGGCGGCCGCTATACTGGCGATATACTGGCGATAATGAACAATGTTATAACTTCATGTTTTTAGCCCCAGAACAAAACGGAATTTCAGTGTAATTGTACAGGCTAATGACGGATTATTTACATTTTTCGAAATCATAAATTTAATAGGTTGTAGCAGAATGGACCTGTGTGAAGCAATGTATTTCGTTTAACGTGTTTTAGCATGTTTCTAGCCAACTTGGGCACAATGAAGATAGTGCATGTATGCCGAGTATTGCCGACATTTGGAAGTGACTTTCTTTGATCGAAGCTCATGTCTTGCTAGCATCGTTGTTGCCACTGACAACCATAACGATGTAACCATGACGTCATGTCGTGAACATAACGTAACCTTGTCTCACTTGCGTAGCCTGCACTCATCAACTCGTGGCCTGTTACGTGACAAAGGATCTTCAGTAAAGTGCAGCAACGGGACAGATACCGCATTCTACAGAACTTATTTCTTGTAGTGTACTGATTTCAACACAGTGAACACCTCTATATCGCAGCTTCTGTCATCATGACACAATCCCACAATTACAAACAGACAGGCAGAATGAGGACAGCTAATACAGCACTTGCACGTACTGATAGATTGAAAAAATTGTCAACTTTTGCTGAATAAAACGACGGCAGAAGTAGGTGCTAATTTATGGCATCCAAACAAATATGCTCCTGCAGTATACATACTGTTAGTAAAATGCTTAACTAGTATACAAATGCCAGATGTCAGTCAAGTAACTTATCACACGCTGTAAATAGTGACTTACACTTGTTGATGCTATAGTACAATGTGGTTCACCTTTCAACATAAGTTGCACATAAACCATATAAGTGCGGGAGAAAGTGAGTAGATTTGTACATCATAAAAAATTGTGACAGACCAACGAATCTCAGGCACTATTGGTGGCGAGAGGCACTAACGACACTTGACAGCTAACTTACAGAGCAACTTTGTAAGTACATGTAAGAAGAGGGAACTGCTGATGAAGCAGGTACAAAAACACAGTGCACAACAGTGTACAGTGAGATATAAATGGGCGTACAAGTTGAGTCGTTCAGCAAAGAGTGAAGGGTAGGTAGGCAGGCTCAGTAGCATAAACAACTTCGTACGCGATGCAGGTGATCTTGAAGTTGACCTGACTCTCTATCGGAAGCCTGGAACCCCAAATGAATATCACACTCTGCACATGCTGAAACGGGCGACATTGCTTAATGACATGCCGTACACAACAGTCAATGGCACAGTGGAATCTCGACATGAATACTATGCGGGCGACAGACTTCGACATGTCTTCAGTGACAGCAAGGCAAATATGGCACACATTAGTGACATATCTGCTGCAAAGATGTATGCATGTGTCACGAAGCATACTTATATTGACATTTGTAGATTTTAACATTAAGCTAATACACAAATGTCACACTAGCTCATACAAAGTTGTGATTACCAGAAAAGGCACAATCCGGAGACAACTCTTCTGCTGTGTGGTGAGACTGCAGTGCTGTATCAGTCACCTACAGTCACAATAAGTTTAGTACAGTGCAGGAACTGTGTACTGTTATCACAATACAAACATCAACATTTCAATATAAACTGACATGTTCAACAGCTCACAAAATATTAACATGTCAAGTAACACACGCATGTCGGTTGTATATGCTGCGGCTAAGAGAAACAACCCAGCACTTAAATCAATTTATCAGCAATGTGCAAACATTTTTGGTCCAAATATGGCACACTTGCATAAGCGAGTGACAGGCTGTGACTGATCAAGCTACCCAACACCTAAGATGTTATAATGCACTAATGACTGTATATTTCAGGCTGAAATTTTACTCAGGTCACAGAGCTGAGAGCTGTCAGTAATTCTGCTTATTTCAATGGCAATAACTTGTTGCTGATCAAAGTGGCACAAAGTCGAAAGCAAAGTTCGATCTTTGTAACTCCACAGCTTAAGCCTAATACTGCTCATATCAATGTTTGCCACTGTGAAGGAAATTGAGAGACACACCAAGTAGGCCTAGTTACTTAATTATTCCTCTGTTTCAAATGTCCACCTTGTGCTTTTGCACATGTGGCCACTAGTTATAAAGCAACATGTGCTATAACAGCATTGCAAGTATTTTGTGGCCGAAATTTGTGACATGGTACTCAGTTTACGTGTGTTTCACTGGCTATGAACAAGTTTCCGATACAAATGCTGGGAGNAACAGCAACCCGCGTCATGTCAGAAACCTCCTCGCCAACAGAAGATGGGGAAAAGAAGCCCAAGTTAGAGTGCAGAATATGAAGTACAATGTACAGTACATGTCACAAACAGACCACAAGTCACAGACACATATATCTATGCAGCTAAGCGTGCCCAGACACGTTTGGTAGCTGAACATTTTGCCTTCCTGAAATAAGCCACTGGTAAGCCGAAGGGCATAAGATGGCAACTTGCAGAAAGGTCAACTTCCGTCTGGCAGCCCAGGAAGACGGTACCATCAGTCAGTGCATTAGACGTCTTACATATTATGTGCTGTATAAATTTATGACTTACTTACTTACTTACTTACTACTTACCGGTAACTCTGCTGCAATATCAGATAAATAAACATGAAATGTAAAATTCTATGCACAATTCTATCCATTTCATGATGAAATACATAGTACTGAAAGAATTACATAACAGCTAACCTCCACAGATTCCAGGCTTTCGTCATCACAGACTGCAACAAATGTAAACAGGAACTAAATAATGCTTAATCAGTGCATAAACAACAACACAATAACACTTATTTCAAAGCCCCATTCAACATAATCCCTGAGGTGGCCATTTCCCCACTAACTCTGTTACACTTTCCTTAATCATGAGCATCCCGTGTTTAACATGTACTAGTAACATGTTCTCGATAACTTCTGACCATGTTGTCTTCGGCTGTCCATTGCGTCTAATGCCAGGTACATGCACAGTTTGATGCAGTTCTTCCTATTCTCTGTACTACACAGTCCACATGCACAAACCACCTTGGTCTATTCCTTCTCATAACACCGGCGATTGTCGTCATACTTATGCACTGTCTGTATTTTCCGTTTGACTGTTTGTCCTGTACTGTTATGCTACACATCTACCTGATCATTGACATATCAGTCTAGTGCAACTTAGCTACATGTTCAGCTTTCACTGCACAATGCCGTCTCACTGCTATGAACCATCGCACTTGTCACACAGCAATAATACAGTTATCATGTAATCTGAGTAATGGCCCTTACATGTAATATTTAATATCAATAGGTCTTGGTGCCAAATCATGAAATTTATTCCAGCCGTATCTCATCCTTGCCACACATCTGGAACCATATATCTACCGCCAACACTCTCACCATCTCTTGATGCCTTCACAAGTCACCTCAAAGCACTTTTACTTTGCCATAATTTTCTCCCCACATAACGACTGCCCATAACGACTCCTCTGATTTACCTGTTCTTAACATTGGTGCATTACCAAATATTTTACATTTTGAGTACATTACTACTGCAGACAAACACCACCATCAGTACAAACACATAACACGAAACATAACAACAAAGTCTGACAGTTGACAAGCATTCACACAGGCAGGAGCTCTTGAGACTCCAGCCTAGCTTACCATTATCAAACTGTGTGCTCAAGGCAGTCACAGTAAGTCACTGTCTGAGCCGGAATGTAATGTTAGGTGTTTGCTATCCAATCCGTTTGCTGTTGACATTACATTAAATATATGGCAACAATGCTGCANTTTACACGTGTCAGCGCTTGTCTGTCATTTTATTACAATTTTGATAATAACAATAATAAATAAACAGTGCCGAAATATGCAGGCTAATGGCCATTGAAAGGCATCCCAAGACAGCTTAACTTGGGTCAAGCAAGAGCTCAAAGTGTAACCTGTTGGTGATTAATAACAACAGACTGAATGAACAGCACAGTGATTATTAAGAGATAGAATAATAAAAACGTACGCTANGGTATCCAGGTTTAAATGTGTGCATTTCAATATGCAAGTACAAGGTTTGTTGATAGTCAACAGCTACTGAAGAAGCATTTTTAACCTGCTTCATAGTCTTCCTGCAGACACACGAACAACGTCAGCTTCTGGTATGGACGTCCAGTGAATGCCTTATACCCGGCGACCGTGAACTCGTCACTGCTGCCGGGTACATGGACGACTTTCTTACCATCCGGAAGAAGCAGGAGATAGCGGTCATCTGCTGCCATGTCCTGGTCCAATGCGGCCAGCTTGGAAACTGCTGCTGGTAGTATATCTGCAGCAGTTGCNGACTGCTCAACGGTCAGCATGACTGTGCACGCTCTCATCTTCCGCAGCTGGCCGTTAACAGCGTGCATGCGTCCTATCTGAATCTGCAATGAAACACATTGTAGTACAGCCAATAAAATGAGCCATAAGTGCATAAGTGTTAGGGCCAGAAGCAGGTATACACAAGAAGATACTGACATGAGATATTTCATCAGTTTAACATCATTTAAATGTACTGGCACATAGCAGACAAATGTATCAATGACTTTCTCAACGATGTAACTGCAAATTGTTGGCAGCAGAATATTGGCTCAATGACGTTGTACATGAAACATATTGATTACTATTGCAGGAAATGTGACCTTACTTCAGCACACCAAGCATAACAAAAATGCACAGACAATCAGCCTGGATGCTGTAAGTACATAACACAAGCAGTAGAAATCTGAGCTTCCTCGGCAGTGCACTGGCTGTGGGTTAGCCAATTGTTGTGAACTAGTGTGGCCACAGCAGTTCAACACATTTCTACTGGTACTTCACTGTCANAGNTGTGAAAATACAAGTTTCTGTATTTGACATATGACATCATCATAGGTCTGTGTGCTATTAGCTTTGAAAGAATTAGTTCATAACTGTCATAAGCTGTCTGTCGTTTTTTACGTACTCATATCCAATATCAATTCTGTTTGTTTCTNGTTCTGTTCTTTATAGTTTGTGCGTTTGTCACATTCTTTAATGAATACTGTGTGTTACTGTGTTATAAGAAGTGTATGATGTTTGCCTGTTAGACAGATAAATAATGGTCATAAAAATGGACTTTGACTTAAAATAAACTGCACGACAACGAACGAAATAACGTGTCACTAACCGATACTGCAGTTTTCTTCTTTCGTGCACGCTGCTTAAAGTGACCCTGTCGATCACCATCTTTTGTTCGTTTGAACGAGAGGAATGCTTCGTACGACAACGGTTGTCGGCTGCCTTCAGTACTGTTGTCTAACAACCAACATAAGCCACATCAAACTCATCTTACTTTTTTGGTTCAAAACTATGGTGCAAAGTTTCATCAAAATCGAGTGAGAATTACGACCGCAGGAGGGTGGACAGACAGACAGACGTGAGTGATTTTATAATCTGTCCCATGCTATGCTGTATCAACAGATCAACCTCCTTACTTGAGGAACCTTCTAAACCCATACAGGCCATCTCGTAGTCTCCGCTCAGCAAACGGTAATCTTTTACTTATTCGTCCGCATAACACAAACTTTAGCAGACGTGCCTTCACTTTCGCCGCACCTACAGCCTGGAACAAACTACCTACTGGTATCCAGGACTCCAACACTTTACATACATTCAAACACCGTCTGAAAACATTCTTCACATCTCATCCCTAGTTAACCAACGCCCACATCCTCACCCGCCCAGCGACTGCCCGCGCCTCAGATTCGACGTTCTATACTCGACCTTGTGCGCGTTACAAATTATTGTATTGTATTGTATTGTATCAGTGGGACAGATAATGAACTGAACGTACTGCAGCTGCACTGGCATCCGCCAAATCCGGCTAGACATTTGGCTGGAGCCGGACTTGGCCGAATTTCCGAAAAATGCTGCATTCCGGATTTGCTGGAGCCGGAGACGAAATCTGGTACAACCGTACTTTATTCACACAAAAACCATTACATGTGCAGTGTACTGCAACAAGGTACAACAACAGTGACAAACCAGTTACAGAATGCACGCACATCTACCTGTCTCTTTCATCAAGCGACAGCCACAATTTATGCAATATTTGGCAGTCGTTGTCTCAGGAACAGACGTGCCACAAGAATGGCAAAACATTCTCCACCAGTTTCAGGTATTGAATATGATCCTGAACAAAGCAACAAAAGTACAAGTTAGAACGCAACAATCAAACAATGTGCCCATATAGGTGCAGTTATGTGTCAACTGGTGATTCATGTCGTTCATTAACAACATTACTCGTCGTGTTATATGTCTCGCGATTACTGTGTGAAGCCCGGAGGAGCGCGGTATTGCCAAGGCAAGTTGTCCGTCCGTCTGTCTGTAACACTGACGTATCGTGATCATGTAGGTTTGTATTTTTCAAAAAATAATTTCACGGCTGATTAGCCTCAGCTTTTTACTCTCTGCTGACCCCAACATGATGACCGATCTACGGAAAAGGGAACACTCTCAAATATTTGCCGGAACAGTTGTAGGGTAGGGAAAATTGTTGAGTTTTGACATGCTCAGTGCTAGGGTCAGTTCGGCGAACTGACTTTAAGCTGTTGAAAATTACTACATTCATTTCGGCGAACTAANAATCAAACTACTTAAAATAATTACTAAATCCAGTTTGCCGAACTGCATGTAAAGCATGCGGAANTTACTACCTTCACTTCGGACATTTTTCTACTTTGTATAAGTAACAGCTTGTTGGGCTGTTGACACTGCAGAACGCTGGCACTCTCAATGGTTTAGGGGTCATCCATAAAGGACGTCCTCAAAATATCAGCCAAAATTGACCCCCCTCCCCCTTGTCCGCATTGGCCCATGCCCTCCCCCTCCCCCTGCGGACGTCTGCACCTGGACTCGGAGGACACTGAACATAACCACCTAGCCCCCCTACCCCCTCCCCCTGTGTAGTTATTTAATACAGGTCAAAAGCAATAATACTGACCAAAAAATAGAATGGAGGTCTTGGAGGATGCCAAAAAAATGAACAGTTCTTGATATTAAATCATGTCGTCATTAACTCTAGGCTATATAGCATTAGCATTACAGCAAGTACATGGAGTCAAATTAATCAGCATCAGCAAATGTTCGAACAAGTTGCGAACGACAGGCAAAGAATCCAATTGCCCAGAGCTGCACCCTGCTAACACAGATGATGCGGTAGCGGTGCTAGACGCGACATGTGGTGTATCATCCCCGCGGCCTCAACAGTGGCATCTGACGCATGTCCAAGTAGCATCCTTCGTGCGCCGTCCGTCGGCGAGAGCGCGACGCTAGTGCTGTGTCACGGTAAGGGAGGGGAATCTCATCTCATCATCTGCAGTCTCAGCGCTGATGGCTCAGGACTGTCTGTGCCTCAGTGCTGGGGCCGTGGTACAACTGGTGTCAGTTACGTCTGTCTGACCAGCCCTGTTGCTGATGCGGGCTGCTGTGAGCCACCGATGCTCAGTTTTTGCTCACTCCTTAGTAATTAAATCAGATGCCTACATGTGTAAGTGCGGGCGTCCGCTTTCACTGAAACCCCCTCCCCCTTGTCCGCTTTTGTCCGCATTCGGCTTGAGCCCCCTTCCCCCTCAGTGCGGACGTCCTTTATGGATGAGGATGACCCCTCGGCGCACACTCGCTACTGCCTTTGTGGCTAATCGAGTGGACTACGAATACGAACTAACGTAAACAATTACCAGTATAAATCAGTATAAAATACTATAAATGCCGCCAACATAGAAGTATAATATAAATAACATATTTGTACATATTTGTATGATTACGATTAATATTCTTTGCTCGATTTAGAAGAAGCACTTTTTTTCTGGAGAAGACTTTCAGTTTCGCAGAGGCCTCTGAGTTAGAAGAAGTAAGTAAGAGAAAATTTTTATTTAGAAGAAGGCTTACAGTTTCGGAGACGACTTTTACTTCGGAGAAAACCGTAGAAGAAGACCTCGAAATAGAAGAAGACATTTGATTTAGAAGAAGCATCTGAATTAGAAGATGCCA
>Ga0056122_10000138_pt1 | contig 15127 bp, 15 predicted proteins | sample WorMetHEROISLAND_4_FD_55032 | JGI IMG/M metagenome (GOLD analysis project Ga0056122, IMG submission 55032) | Marine gutless worms symbiont microbial communities from Max Planck institute for Marine Microbiology, Germany - Olavius sp. 2 HERON ISLAND ...
CGCATCATAGTTGAAACTATGGACGTTAAGTCCCTTCACTTTCAGTCCGTGGCTTGTCCACGGATGAGGACTTTAGTCCTCCAGACTATGGGCTTTCAGTCATTCTCGGGCGTCATGATGTCCCGGATGAAGCGAAGGTATATTCGGAAAACAATTTGCTCTAGGGCGCTTTTTTGTCCATCAAGGGTATTCTGAACCGAAGTTCCCTATAGTGGTCGTTTCAAAACGAAATCAAACATAGATATGTTGCAAGCCGCACGCGATTATCTGAACAGCCTCCTACTGGTGGAACTGTTCCGGGGCCTAAGTGTCACCGGACGCTACATGTTCAGCCGCAAGTTCACCGTCCAGTACCCGGAGGAGAAGGCACCCATTTCGCCCCGTTTCCGTGGTCTGCACGCCCTGCGGCGCTATCCGAACGGAGAGGAGCGCTGTATTGCCTGTAAGCTGTGCGAGGCGACCTGTCCGGCCCTAGCCATCACCATCGAGGCCGAGCCCCGCACGGACGGCTCCCGGCGCACGACCCGCTACGACATCGATCTGTTCAAGTGTATCTTTTGCGGCTTCTGCGAAGAGTCGTGTCCAGTGGATTCCATCGTGGAGACCCAGATCGCCGAGTACCACTTCGAGGAGCGTGGTGAGCACATCATGACCAAGGAGAAGCTCCTCGCGACCGGTGACAAATACGAGGCCGAAATCGCCGCCACCCGTGCTGCGGATGCACCTTACAGATAGGCAGCGTGTGCGGGATTGATTAACCACAGAGACACAGAGTACGCAGAGTGTTTTCGATGTGGCTTGTGAATAGGTACGGGTTTCTCGCTGCGCTCTGCCCGGAAACATTTTTGTGATTGCTTTCTCTGCGTCCTCAGCGTCTCTGCGGTTCAAATGAGAAAATACTAGACCAATGGGCTTTGAAAAGGTTCTCTTCTATGTCTTTGGCGGCATCGCGGTAATCGCGGCCGCCATGGTAGTCACCCGCCGTAATCCGGTGCATGCAGTGCTCTACTTGGTATTGACCTTCGTGACGAGCGCGATGCTGTGGATGCTCCTGGAGGCGGAGTTTCTCGCCATCGTCCTGGTGTTGGTCTATGTGGGTGCCGTCATGGTTTTGTTCCTGTTCGTGGTCATGATGCTGGATATTGACGTGGCAGCCATGCGCGCGCAGTTCATCCGTTATCTGCCGCTCGGACTCCTGATCGCCGTCATCATGCTGGTAGAGATTTTCCTGGTCCTAGGCCCGGATACCTTTGGCCTGGAGCAGTTCGCCAAACCGGAAGCCCGGCCGGCGGATTACAGCAATACCTCCGAGCTGGGGATGGTCCTGTACACCGTCTATATGTATCCGTTCGAGATCGCGGCAGTGATCCTGTTGGTCGCCATCGTCGCCGCCATCCGGCTGACCCTGCGCCGGCGCCCCGATACCAAGTACCAGGATCCTTCACGCCAGGTACGGGTCAAAAAGGGACCGGATCGGGTCCGAGTCGTCAAGATGCCGGCGGAGCCGAGGGTGATACCTTCGAACGTCCAGGCAACGCCTGCACCGAGCGAGGCGGAGATACCATGATTTCCCTGACCGAATACCTGCTGCTGGGAGGCATTCTGTTCTCCATCGGTGTCGCCGGGATCTTTCTCAACCGGAAGAACGTCATCGTCCTGCTCATGTGCATCGAGCTCATGCTGTTGGCGGTGAATATGAACTTCATCGCCTTCTCCCACTTCCTGGGAGACACCACGGGACAGATCTTCGTATTCTTCATCCTCACGGTGGCAGCAGCGGAGGCGGCCATCGGTTTGGCGATCCTGGTGGTCCTGTTCCGTGCTCGTCAAACGATCAACGTAGAGGATTTAGACGCGCTGAAGGGTTGAGCGATTCTTCGAAGTTCGTGCTTTTATCCAATAGTACAGGATTAACAAGATTTTCAGGATTAATCCTGTCCTATTAGAACATTGCGACAAGCGTTCAGAATTAGAGGATAGAGGAAACCGTGGCAGTCGAGAATGTCTCGGAAACCCTGAAACAGGAGCTACCCGCACTCTTGCGGGACGACCCGGATCTCCGTCGTTACATCCTGGAGCTGACACGCGGAGAGTATGCGGGACGGCAACAGACAGAAGATCGCTTCGATCGAATTCTGGAAGAATTACGTCAGAACCGCGAGGCCCAGGAGCGCAAGTGGCGGGAGGCACAGGAAGAGTAAAGGCGCAAATGGGAAGAGAGCCGGGACGACTTCCGGCGGGTGCATGATGAGATCATGGTCCAAGCCCGGAAGCGTGAGCGTGACATCAGTGCGGTGGGTGCACGTTGGGGTCTGCATTCGGAGAGGGCCTACCGTGATGCCCTGGCCAGAATCCTGGAAGAGAACCTCGATGTGGAGGTACTCCGTATCAATGAGTACGATAAGCAGGGAGAGCCTGTGGCCGGCCGGATCAGATAGAGCTGGATGTAATCATCAAGAACGACCTGTTGCTCATTTTCGAATTGAAATCCTCCATGAGTAAGGGCGATATGTGTTTCTTTGAACGCAAGGCACGTTTCTACGAGCGGCGTTACAAGCGCAGAGCTGATCGCCTGATCGCGATCTCGGCGATGATTGATGAACCGGCCGAGAGGGTTGCCGGGGAGCTTGGTATAGAGACCTACTAGGATTCCTCGGAGATCGAAGAATCTGACGACAACATGGGAATCATTTTTTTTGCCGAAATCAACCACTATGGACTGAAAGTGAAGGGACTTAACGTCCATAGTTTCAACTATGTTCACTTGGCTTCTTGAGCATTTCTCGCCGAATGAGAGCAAAATTCTTGAAGCAGGATGAATATACTGATGGTGATGCTTATCTTCGGAGCATTGATGGAATGGCAAAGAGCATTCATGACGCGAGGAATGAACCATTAACAAACGGTGTCACACTCGACAAATTGGGATGGTAATGTACACCATCGTATTTATGACGCAAGTTCAAAAGGACGCGAAGAAACTTGACGCAAGTGCTCTAAAACAAAAAAGCATTGTGTATGAGGTTATCGAAGAGTCAAAAATCACTACGCTATATCGCATGTGGACCCATTACGAATAACAATGACAAATTGGCAAATAGATCTAACACCATGACAGTTAAAGATCAGCTGAAATCCGAAATTGATCGCTTGGATGAGCGATATTTAGACCTGGTCTATAAAATCATTTGCCAATTTCCTCACGATTCGAGAAAGGTACGGAGATACAGGGCCAAGAGATAGCAACGTTCTTTCAGGAAATTGCTGATGCGGGTGGTCTGGGTATCAGAGACCCGGGAAAATGGCAGCAGGAGATCCGAAAAGATCGTTCTTTGCCTTTTAGGGAAGCATGATGCTGCTTGATAGCAATATCATTGTATATGCAGCAGAGCCAGGTTATCTTTAGGTGATGCTTTGATCGCAGCCACAGCGCTAACCTTACCAATTAGCTATAACAACGGCAAATGTCAAGGATTATGCATGGATTGACGACCTTGGAGTCGTCAATGCGGTTTCCTGTTAACAAAACAGAGCTAACAATCCCATGTACCCGGACCGCAAAAAGAGCCGATCGTTCATTGCTCCGCTTTTTGCAGCCGGTGATGTGAGGCATTAGGTGCAGCAAGACAGAAACAGACTCAGCAGGGTCAAGTAAGGAGAAAACTATGGATCTTATAGATCGCATAAAAGATCTCGCTTCGAGAGTTCCAAAGCAACTCGAGCATATCCAAACCGAGGAAGCTACTAAAGAATGCTTTTATCATGCCATTTATAAGTGCTCTTGGTTATGATGCCTTTAATCCAACTGAAGTTATTCCGGAATTCACGGCTGATGTTGGAGCAAAAAAGGGTGAAAAAGTAGATTACGCAATAAAGAAAGAAGGTGAAGTTATTATCCTGATTGAGTGCAAATGGTCGGGGGCTGACCTTCATCAAGATCATGCATCCCAACTTTATAGGTATTTCTCCGCAACCGAAGCTAGGTTTGCAATTCTTACAAATGGAATAGATTGCGAATTTTATTCGGATATTGATGAATCAAATACAAACCCGTCAGAACCTTTTGTCCGTTTCTTTGCGTCGCAGATTTTCGATGGAAGGTTAACAAAACCCATTATTGAGCAGTTTACCGGAATTGTCAAAGAAGCGAGGAAGCAATTCATAATCAACCACTATGGACTGAAAGTCCATAGTCTGGAGGACTAAAGTCCATAGTTTCAGCCATGATGCGCTTCGCGCATTAAAGTTATTGAAGCAATGAGCGAATTAATGAGCGATTAAAATCAGCATTGTCAGCAAATGATACCCCGAACACAGAGGTTAATAAAGACGAAAAGGAGGACGCAGAAGATTCACAAGAAGGTAAAAATGGTATTGTTTCTACCGAAGGAGAAATAGAAGGATATCATGTGCTTAAATTGCTTGGGTTGTGTTATTCATGATGTTAGCTATCTACCTAAATAGGGGGGATAACCATGTTTAAGGTAACTCTGAATGGCACAAACCGCTTAGATATTGAGTTGATCGGGAAATTGAATTCCGATGAAATGAAAACTGCTTTGGATGAGCTTGTCAGCAAGTCGGGAAATATAGAAAACGGCAAAATGCTGTACGATGTTGGCGAGTTTCATCTTCCATCGCTGGGTGCAATTGGAATCGAGTTTTCTCGTCTCCCCACGATGTTTAAGCTGATGAGGAAATTCGACCGTGCGGCTGTTTTAACCGACAAGACATGGATAAAGAAGGTGAGTGAGTTTGAAGGATTTTTGTTTCCAGGTCTGGAAATCAAGGCCTTTAACAGAGACCAGAAGGAAGAGGCGGAATCCTGGCTGGAGAGTTAGAAGGCTATTCGTGCTTTCGTCCAATAATACAGGATTAATCCTGCCCTATTAGAACATCGCGACGAACGTTCAGACGAAACCGCAAGCAGACAAAGGCCGAGAGATAAATGGCAAACATCTATCTAACGATCGTACTCGCACCCTTGGTAGGGGCTATCATCGCTGGTTTCTTCGGGGGTCGGATCGGTCGTGCCGGGGCGCACTGGGTCACCATCCTCGGGGTCGGTATCTCCACCCTCTTGTCCCTCTATGTGGCAAAGCGGTTTGTCTTCGACGGTCAAGCGGTGTTCAACGGGGCCGTCTATACCTGGATGGTCGCGGACGGCATCAGCTTCCAGATCGGTTTTCTGGTGGACCGGCTCACGGTCCTCATGATGGCCGTGGTGTCCTTCGTCTCGCTGATGGTGCATATCTACACCGTCGGTTACATGGCCGATGACGAGCACAACTGGCCCCAAGAGTCCCTGGCCGGCCGTAATGGCTATCAGCGCTTCTTCAGCTATATCTCGCTGTTCACCTTCTCTATGCTGATGTTGGTGATGTCCAACAACTTCCTCCAGCTCTTCTTCGGCTGGGAGGCGGTGGGTCTGGTCTCTTATCTGTTGATCGGTTTCTGGTCGGTGCGCGAGTCTGCCATCTTCGCCAACCTCAAGGCCTTTCTGGTCAATCGGGTCGGGGATTTCGGTTTTATCTTAGGTATCGCTGCGGTGGCCATGTACTTCCAATCCCTGGATTACCTGACCGTATTCGGCAAGGCGCCGGAGCTGGCAGATACCGAGATCCAGATTTTCGGCGACAGCTCATGGAATCTGATGACGACCATCTGCGTGCTGCTTTTCATCGGCGCCATGGGCAAATCCGCCCAGGTCCCCCTGCACGTGTGGCTGCCCGATTCCATGGAGGGTCCGACCCCGATCTCGGCCCTGATCCACGCCGCGACTATGGTCACGGCCGGTATCTTCATGGTGGCGCGCATGTCGCCTCTCTATGAACTCTCGGAGACGGCGCTCTCCTTCGTCATGGTGATCGGCGCGACCACGGCCTGCTTCATGGGCCTGATCGGCTTGGCGCAGAACGACATCAAGCGCGTGGTCGCCTACTCGACCCTGTCCCAACTCGGCTATATGACCGCCGCCTTGGGGGCCTCCGCCTATGCGGCCAGCATCTTCCATTTGATGACCCACGCCTTCTTCAAGGCCTTGCTGTTCCTGGCGGCGGGCTCGGTCATCATCGCCATGCACCATGATCAAGACATCCGCAACATGGGCGGTATCCGCAAATACATGCCCTATACCTGGATCACCTTCCTGATCGGTACCCTGGCGCTCATCGGTTTTCCCGGTTTTTCGGGCTTCTTTTCCAAGGACGCTATCATCGCGGCGGTAAATGCCTCCCAGGTAGGGGGAGCGGGTTATGCCTCGGTGCTGTTGACCATCGGCGTCTTCATCACCGCCCTCTACAGCTTCCGGCTGTATTTCATCGTCTTCCACGGCAAGGAGCGTATGGACGAGCACACCCGCCATCACTTGCATGAGACGCCGGCGGTTGTCTGGGTTCCCCTGGTGTTGTTGGCGATACCTTCGGTGGTCATCGGCTGGCTCACCATCGAGCCCGTCTTATTCGGGGACTGGTTCAAGGGTGCCATCCAGGTGGCACCGGAGCACGCAGTCCTTGTCCACATGGGTGAGTACTACCGCGACCACGGACAACAGTGGGGTTTCGTGCTGCATGGTCTCGCGGGAGCGCCCTTCTGGTTGGCCTTGGCCGGCTTTGTGGTGGCGGTCTATGTGTTCTGGGCCCGGTTCTCGCAGGACCCGCAGATCGAGGAGAAGCTGCGGAGCAAAGCCGCCTGGTTCTACCGGGTGCTTGATCGCAAATACGGCTTCGATGATTTCTATCAGAGGTTCTTCGCCGCTGGCAGCCGGGGTATCGGTAGGGCCTTATGGTCCGGTGGTGACCGTGTGGTCATCGACGGCGTGCTCGTGGACGGCTCGGCCAGGACCGTCGGCCGTTTCGCCCAGCTCGCGCGCAAGATCCAGACCGGCCGCCTGTACAACTACGCGATCGCCATGATCTTAGGGCTAGTGGTCCTGCAGGCGGTTTTCGTGATCTTCTGATTTTCAGGAGAGGACCAATGCAATCATTTCCCATCCTCTCCCTGACCGTCTGGTTGCCGATCATCGGGGGTATCGCCGTGCTCGGTAGCGGAGACAAATCGCCCGGCGTCTCCAAGTGGGTGGCGTTGATGTTTGCGGTCGCTACCTTCCTGGTCAGCCTCGGGCTTTGGACCGGCTTCGACGCAGGCACGGCGGCGATGCAATTCGTGGAACGGAGTCCCTGGATCGGGACCTTCGATGTCTATTACTACTTAGGCATAGACGGTATCTCCATGCCGCTGATCGTTCTGACTACCTTTGTCACCATCTTCGTCATCATCGCCGGTTGGGAGGTGATCCAATACAAGCCGTCTCACTACATGGCCGCCTTCCTGATGATGGAAGGTCTGATGGTGGGGGTTTTCTCGGCCCTGGATGCCATCCTCTTTTATGTCTTCTGGGAGGCGATGCTGATCCCGATGTTCATCATCATCGGGGTCTGGGGCGGTCCGAATCGGGTCTATGCCACCATCAAATTCTTCCTCTTCACCTTCTTCGGCTCGGTCTTCATGCTGGTCGCCCTGATCTATATGTACTTCCAGGCAGGGACCTTCGGGATCGTCGCCTCCCAGCCTGGCTTGCCGAGCTTTCATGGTCTGCGACTGGGTGAGACCGAGCAGATACTGATCTTCATCGCCTTCCTGCTCGCCTTCGCGGTCAAGGTGCCCATGTGGCCTGTCCACACTTGGCTGCCGGACGCCCATGTGGAGGCCCCAACCGGCGGCTCCGTCATCCTGGCAGCCATCATGCTCAAAATCGGTGGCTACGGCTTCCTGCGCTTCAGCCTGCCCATCGTCCCGGACGCCGGCGCCTCCTTGGACTGGCTGATCATTGCCATGTCCCTGATCGCGGTCGTCTATATCGGCTTCGTGGCCCTGGTCCAGCAGGACATGAAGAAGCTCATCGCCTACTCGTCCATCGCCCACATGGGCTTTGTGACCCTAGGCTTCTTCATCGTCTTCACTATTCTCGCCAAGAATACGACTACCGGCGGCGGGGTACTCGGCATCTCCGGTGGCATGGTGCAGATGGTCTCCCACGGCTTTATCTCCGGGGCGCTCTTCCTATGCGTGGGCGTGCTCTATGATCGGGTCCATTCCCGTGAAATCTCCGCCTATGGGGGGGTGGTAAACACCATGCCCCTGTTCGGGGCCTTCATGGTCTTCTTCGCTATGGCCAATGCGGGTCTCCCCGGCACCTCCGGCTTCGTTGGCGAATTCATGGTCATCCTGGCGAGTTTTCAAGCAGATTTCTGGTATGCCTTCCTGGCTGCGACCACCCTCATCCTGGGGGCCGCCTACACCTTGTGGATGGTCAAGCGCGTCATCTTCGGTCCAGTCGCCAACGACCAGGTAGCGGCCCTGAAGGACGCCAATGGCCGCGAGCTCTTCGTGCTCGGTAGCCTGGCCGCCGCCGTGCTGGTGCTCGGCATTTGGCCCGCGCCCCTGGTAGAAGTCATGGACGTCACCATCCAAAACCTGGTCCGGCAGATTGCGGTGTCCAAGCTCGGGGCCGCCGGAGGGGGTGTTGCCAGCTTCTAAGCGGATGTGGGGCAAGAATGATTCATAGAATATGGCCGACAAAACAACAGTGTTTCCGAAATAGTGAGTTGTGGTCAGGGTTTCTTTCTTATGGAGTTTTCGGATTGTTATGGGAGAACACTAACTGTGAACACGTATGGGGAAATTGGAAGTGGTGCTTATGTCCGCTGGTGGAAAATCTCTTCTGGCAATGAGTCGGAAGAAGAAGGTTAAGGGAAAAAATCCTCGTATTGCAAAATCCGCTGTTCGTCACATGCGCTGTAGGTTTTGCATTAGCTAATGGCGGTAAATACCCTTGAAAACCCGTAGATCACTTGAACATCGTATCGGACACGAGTATATTCTTGGCTGTTGCTCTTGATGAGCCGGAAAAGAAGAGAATTATCGATCTCACGTCAGGAGTCGATGTTATTGCGCCGGAAATATTGCCCTACGAAATCGGCAATGCTTTATCCGCGCTGAGGAAAAGGGATCGGATCATGATCGATGAAGCATTATCAGCGCAAAACACGGCCGGTAGAATTTCTGTAAGGGCACCTTGGGAAATTCTAGGGGGTGCCAGATACCGTATAGTCATATACCAAGAAAGAGCTATCCCTTATGGATATGCCTGATCAAGCTATCATCTTGAAGTCCCGGAGAAAATCAACGATCAACCACTATGGACTGAAAGTCTATAGTCAGGAGGACTAAAGTCCTCATCCGTGGACAAGCCATGGACTGAAAGTGAAGGGACTTAACGTCCATAGTTTCAACTATGATGCGCTTCGCGCACTAAAATTATTGAAGCAATGAAGGAGAGTAAATCTCAAAGAACCATACCGAAGAAAAAGGCGATAGCAGCCGACGCCGGAAATGCCGGGAAAGGCAATGGCTTTGCAAGCGTAGCTATCAGGTTTATCGACGCTTTGTACGATCTGGCACAGACAGGGAATTTAATCGGGATCATTATCTTTGCCTTTGTCTGCTGGGTTTTCTATGTTACATACAAATATTGGCGGCTCTTAATCAGCGAAAACTTCTGTTTTTTTTCCTTTGGCTTCAGTCCTGATTGCGAGCGTTATTACCAATATCGTTCAAGCAAGAGTTTGCAAATCACACATCCATGATCTTACCGAACACGGAAAATACTTGGTGCATGGTATAGAATCTGGAAAACTGAAACTACTAGCAACTCATCGGTCTTCCGGTTTCAATATCAAATCTGACTCCGCAACGAAAGAATAAGGGAAAGCAAATGCTAGCCATTATTACGAGAGACTTTTTCCGCACCATGCAAGATATTCTCCATTCCGAGACAAGAATATTGCGGCATGTGCTCTTCTGCTCTTCCCGGTGTTGTTGTTTCTCACGGGGGGCTCGTTACAGTCAAGCTGTCATCCAAGCCTAGGACGAAAGTCGAAAGCAAGAAAAAGGTCGTTAAGGAAATAGGTGAAGAATATCATCGATACAGTGACCAATTCGGGGATATGTGTCCCGCGTAACCGAGCTACCATACGCAAGCTTTAGGGAACCTTGAAAAATAGCGGGACATCCCTACCTCGTAGGTCCCCTTGAATTTTTCAAGGTGGCCTTGGTATCGAGGTCTTTGAGTGAGCTGAAATGAAAGCATTTTCTTGTTCGGGAGCATGCCGAAATCTCTCGGAAGTGTTGGTACTCGCGCAATCCGAAGAGGTTGAGATACATGAAAGAGATGGAGCCGTATTCTGCCTTAAATCGAGAGAAATAAGCAATAAATCACCGCTTGATGTTCCGGGAACTAGGACGAAGGCAACTACACAAGATGTATTGGATACAGTTCGAGATTCCAGAAGTGGTTGACAATCGTATGCACTCGGGAAAAAAAGTGAGGTAGGCCCTAATAGGACAGGATTAACAGGATTTAGAAGATTTACAGGATTTTTCTTTAAGAAGTCCTAAAGCTCACTCTGATTCTTGAGTGACGCAAAGCTACTTGGCTGTATGGTGTCGAGCGCAAAGCGATCCAACTTGTTGAGGTCGATACCATTAAGTTAAGGCAATACCACCGATTTAACAGGGATTGCCGGAACCGGAAGGCCCTGAAAATCATGAGAGTCTTCAACATCCCTGCGACCGGATTCCGGCAATCCCTGCCGGAATGACGGCTTCGCTTAATAGTATTGGGTTTGATGTCAGTTTCTTCTCAACCATCCTGTGAATCCTGAAAATCCTGTACTATTAGCAATCCGGTTTGCCCCCGACGAACCTAGCGGAACAGATAAATGTCCTTCACTTTCGATAGCGCCAACCTGATACCCATCCTCCCCGAGATCATCATCCTGGTACTGGCCTGCACCGTGCTGGTGGTCGATCTTTACCTGAAAGAGGAACATAAGGGCATCAACCATGTCATCACCATCGCCGGGCTGCTGATTGCCGTCGGGATCACCGGCCTGGTCGGGGGTGGCGAGCGTCAGGTCGTGTTCGACGGCAGCTATGTGCGCGATGCCATGAGCGATGTGCTCAAGATCCTTATCTTCATCGTGAGCCTGTTCGCCTTCGTCTATGCCAAGGACTATCTGCGTGACCGCAACCTATGGGCAGGCGAGTATTATGTCCTGGGCCTGTTCGCGGTACTCGGCATGTCGATCATGGTCTCGGCCAACAACCTGTTGACGGTTTACCTGGGGCTAGAGCTGCTGGCGCTGTGTCTCTATGCCATGGTGGCCTTCGACCGCGACTCCACCACCGGCGCCGAGGCGGCCATGAAATACTTCGTGCTCGGGGCGCTCGGTTCGGGCATGCTGCTCTACGGCATGTCCATGATCTACGGGGCCACCGGCTCCATCGAGCTGGCAACCGTGGCCCGCATCGCGGTGGAGCAGGGAACCCAGAACCAGGTCTTGGTGTTCGGGCTCGTCTTTCTGGTTATCGGCATCGGGTTCAAATTCGGCGCCGTGCCCTTCCACATGTGGGTGCCGGACGTCTACCAGGGTGCCCCGACCCCCGTGGCCCTGTTCCTGGGCAGCGCCCCCAAGATCGCCGCCTTTGCACTGGCGATCCGGCTGCTGGTGGATGGCCTCGGCGGGCTGCACCCGGATTGGCAAGGCATGCTGATTATTCTGGCCCTGTTGTCCATGGGTCTGGGTAACCTGATCGCCATTGCCCAGACCAACCTCAAACGCATGTTGGCCTACTCGACCATCTCCCACGTCGGCTTCATCTTCCTCGGGCTCCTGGCCGGCAGCGGGCAGGGCTATGCAGCGGCCATGTTCTATGCTGTCGTCTATGCCGTCATGGCGGCGGGCGCCTTCGGTCTGCTCCTGATTATCAGCCGGGCAGGCTTCGATGCTGAGGATCTGGAAGATCTCAAAGGACTCAACCAGCGCGACTCCTGGTATGCGGCCATGATGGCGCTCATCATGTTCTCCATGGCCGGGGTACCCCCCACCGTCGGTTTCATGGCCAAGCTGCTGGTGCTCGAATCCATCGTGCGCGTTGGCCTTTGGTGGCTGGCCCTGATCGGCGTCTTCTTCTCCATCATCGGCGCCTTTTACTACCTACGGGTCATCAAGCTCATGTACTTCGACCAGCCGGTGACCCAGGAACCCCTGACAGCTAGCCCCGGCGCCCGGGTTGCCCTCTCGGTCAATGGTCTGGCTGTGCTGATACTGGGTATCTTTCCTGCTTCACTGCTGTCGGTTTGTCAGGGGGCTTTTCTCTGATCGCGGGCAAAGAGTCAGGCCATGCGTAGGTTGATTCCTGGTACTTGGTCGGCCTGAGCGACGACTATCAAGGGTGCTGGGAAGGTATCGAGAAGGCCGGTGGGCCGTTCGGTGGGCGCGAGATAATCTCAAATCGGCGCAGAATGTAGGGTCCACTGCGCGGACCGTTCCTAAAGTAAGGCCTTTCCACGGTGATCCTACTTTATTTAATGGCATTGGGTTACATTATGTCGGATAAAAACCGCAGGGAAGTTCGTGTGTTGATAGCTATTATTGCAGCTATCTCTGCAATTGCTGTTTCGTATATCAAGATATTCTCGAAGGATACATCTAAAGAAAATTAAACTACAATATAGTCTTGATAGGGAGGTGCAAAGTAATTTTACACCCTACGAATATAGTATAGAGGTTTTACCAAACCCTGTATGCTTCACAATTTTCGAATGATACCTATGCCACAGATGAAAGCTTGTATCTACGGAAGATCAACCACTATGGACTGAAAGTTAAAACAGCTATAATGTTTAAAAGTTCAGGAAAAGACTATCCTATTAATATTGACATGTCTACCTATATAAAGCCGTTCGAGGCGGAAAGATATCTTTTTTTACTAGATGCGCCAGAGACAAGCAGCCATGTGTTCTTCCCATCTATATTGCTATCAGATGGAAGAGAAATCTCATCGAAAAGTAAGCAGATTTCTCTATTTAGAATGAAAGACAGAAGGCCTGGTATATTTGTTCTTAATGCGTACCATAAAGTAGTGAATGTAGAAAATAACGACTACTTAAATATGCGAAATTTTCCGGGCACTCAAGGAGTCATAGTAGCGAAAATACCACATGATGCTCAAAACGTGATTTTACGGATCGAGGAGATTAGTTAATTCCAGAATTTGGGTTCGTGTCAGATATGACAATGTGGAAGGTTGGGTAAACTCTAAATACCTTTCTATTTCAAATACAAAACCTTTATGAGTAGGTATCCTACAGTAATTGAAAGTATATTGAAGACAGCAAGGATAGCCAAAGAGAGGAACCAAGTGCGTTAAAGTTAAGAATAGAGAATGGGCCACCTTTCCTCTTCTTGTCGGATAGAGTGGAACGAATGGATCGAATTCTCCAGCTGAACGTAGAAGATCGATGGTCGGCATAAAGGGCTCGTGGAAATAGAATTATGATCGCTATTAATCATTGCGTAAATTCATGCAGTGCCATCTTCGCTCCGTCTTAGAAACAGTTGAAAACTCGCTGGGTAAGTTATGCAATGATTAATACAGTAATCGAGTATGAAAAGACCCAAGAAGAACTTCGGGATCTTGAAGAACGGCTCGGTCGGTTGCAGCAAGCGAACCCGGTTGGATCGAAAGGTTTCATGAGGGCCGGCATCCGCAAGATGATCGCCCGTCTTCATGAAGAGTTGGCCGTGTTCCAAGGTAGCGAAGAAGCACGCCAGTCAAAATCCTAGCGAGGCTTCGCCTCAGACCGACAAGGCATAAGGCCCCACAAACCCTTCTCCCGTAAGGCCCCATCTCCTACGCCCAACCAGCCGTTGGAGAGCCAGGGTAGATCCTAGTGTCGGGTTACGGCGCGTTCGGCACCGTGCCCCCCGCGACCTTTCCCCACACGCCTAACCCGACCTACGCTCAAAGCGAGGTCCGCGCGGCCTGCGCGCCCGACCGCAGGTGCCCCGTAGTCGGGTTAGGCGCGTCTCTCGATGCTGAGGGTGCGCACATGAGTCCGAACGCGCCGTAACCCAACTGTGGGGGCGGCGTGTCAATGGCACAGCAAGACATCAAGCCGCATCCAGCCGTACCTGCACGCATAGGCCGAGTGTAGCGGCGATATTGACCAGTGCGTCGAGGGAGAAACGGGAAATACGCCCACGCAACAGGTCGTTCATCCGCGGCTGTGTCACACCGCAGTGGGCGGCCGCCTCACGTTGGGTCCAGCCCCGTTCTTCTATAATGGCTCCGATCTGCTCCATCAGCTCGGAGCGTAGCTTGAGGTTGGCTGCTTCTGCCGGCGTGTCGGCGATCGCATCCCAAACGCTGTCGAAGGTCTCGATCTCTGTATTGCTCATGGCTCACCCCGGGTTAGCCGACTAAACCGCGTTTTGGCAAGTTCGAGGTCTCGCTTCGATGTGGTTTGTGTCTTCTTTTGAAAGGCATGGAGGATGTAGATAGCATCGGGTAACCTCGCCGTGTAGATCACCCAGAAGGTGCCCGAATCATCCCACACTCGGAGCTCTTCGACCCCGCGACCGATGGTTGGCATCGGTTTGAAATCATCGGGTTGTCCGCCGCGCTGAACCTTGTCGATCTGCCGTCCGGCGTCCTGCTTCGCGTCCCTTGGGAAGGCTCGCAAGCACTTGAGAGAATCGCCGAGGAATCGCACTGGTTTCATGCCGTGGACTATATCCACATGGATATATTGTAGCAAGCTCGGAAAACGGACATGGGTCATGAACCTTATCGGGGGTGACGGATAGATCGAGCTCGTACCCCACAAAAATGATGAGCGCATCGACGTTCTTGTCAGCGAGCAGGATCATATGAGCCGGGCGAAGCAGCGATCAGGCCGCGTCGGCATCGGTCGGATACAACACATCGGCGTGCATCACCCGCGCTGCAAAGCGCAGCGCATCCCGGATGTCGTCGGTACTCAACCGTGGATTTGCCTCTATAGGCTGCGCCTCGGACTCGCTTGCTGCCAGCCGTTCCAGGATTGATTGGTGTCCATTCGTGGTTCACCGCTTGCGGAGTAGCTTACTGAATTGTTCGGCGCGGCCTAGAGGACCGGACGAGGAATCAACCACTATGGACTGAAAGTCCATAGTCTGGAGGACTAACGTCCTCATCCGTGGACAAGCCACGGACTGAAAGTGAAGGGACTTAACGTCCA
>Ga0056122_10000146_pt1 | contig 14535 bp, 10 predicted proteins | sample WorMetHEROISLAND_4_FD_55032 | JGI IMG/M metagenome (GOLD analysis project Ga0056122, IMG submission 55032) | Marine gutless worms symbiont microbial communities from Max Planck institute for Marine Microbiology, Germany - Olavius sp. 2 HERON ISLAND ...
CCTCATCCGTGGACCAGCCACGGACTGAAAGTGAAGGGACTTAACGTCCATAGTTTCAACTATGATGCGCTTCGCGCACTAAAGTTATTGAAGCAATGAATTACTAACGAGTGTTCAAGAAGCTGGAAAAATAATGCGTGGTGAATTGCAGGAATCACGTAAGTATGAATTTGAAGAACCGGATGTCAAAACTATTGCAAGAGCACTTAGGTTTCTCGCAGTCCAAATTTGCAGCATTAATTGGAGTAAATGTGCGGACTATCCAAAACTGGGAACAAGGTCACCGTCATCCTACAGGTCCGGCAAAAGTGTTGTTGAGGCTGGTTCAAGTCGATCCTAAATCGGTATTCAGAAATCTCCATATAAATAATCACGCGTAAAAAGCAAATACACTCGGATAGCAAAAAGTAGGGAGTGCCGGAATCCAGTGCCATGTACGGCAAAAACAGCGGGGGGCTGGACGCTTACCTCTGACTTGATCAGAGGTCCTCTAACCGTTCGGCTACGTCTTTTGGTTTAAATGGATCAGATGGACAATTGCTTTGGGCGGAATATCGTACCCGGCTGAAAAAACAGGGGGAGGTAAAATAATGAGACAAGTGGTTATCTATCCGGGCGAAGATGGCTATTGGGTTGCTGAATGCCCAAGCTTGCTCGGTTGCATCAGTCAGGGAAAAACGAGACAAGAAGCTGTCACTAATATCAAAGAGGCAATTGACGGATACATTGTTTCTCTTGAGGAAAATGGCCTGCCGGTTCCTGAAGAGCACTTTGAGGCATTGATGGTAGCCGCGTGTATGCCTTCCTGACCAACGGACACGTGGCGTATTCGTCACGTAGCGTAGGCTTAGGCCAAGGAGCCGGATGCACGAATTGTGCATGTCCTGATCTGTGGGACTGATCTGTGGGAACCGCAGGTGAGTAATCATCCGCGGCCACTTGTCGGAGTAGTTTTGCCAAGTCCTTCCTACCTATAGGGGTTGCTGAGCGGAGTAGACATCATGAATATTTCGAAGAACTGTTTAGACCTCGTTGCTTTGTTCGAGGGTTTACGTCTGGAGGCATACATCGATCCGGTCGGCATTCCGACGATCGGTTATGGAACCATTCGCTACCCGGATGGTGCGAAGGTACAACTAGGCGACAAGATCTCGGAAATCGATGCCGAGTCGATGCTTAAGTTGGAAGCGGATGAGATTGCGGAAGCCGTCTCTGCGTTAATCGACAGCGGCGTCACGCTCAACCAGAATCAGTTCGATGCGCTGGTATCCTTTTGCTACAACGTAGGTCCCGGTGCTTTCGAAGGAAGCACGCTGCGCAAAAAGCTCAATCGATCCGACTTCGTTGGCGCAGCTGCGGAGTTCAATTGTTGGGATAAAGGAACAGTCAATGGCGTAAAGCAGGTGCTCAGCGGTCTGACGAGACGCAGGAAATATGAGCGGATGTTGTTCGAGAAGACCACAGACCACGCTGAACCGATCGGAGCTGAGAAATCACCTCAGCAGAAAGTCAGGTTGCTCCAAGGGTTCCGAGACGGTAACAGGCACTTGATTGTTGCCAGGGACGAAGACGACCAGGTTGTCGAGATCGTTTCGATGGCCAACAACGACATTGATCACCTCTCCGATCTTGTGAGCCAGTACCCAAAAGCTTCCAGGTTCGAGATCGCTGAGCCGGGCACGCCGATTTCAGCCGGGGAAAGGATAGAATTCGCGGTAAGGGATCGGCTTATCCCGAAGTACACGAATCCGCCCAGTCTTAACCGGATCCTTAAGAAGGGATGTGAAAATGGTGAAGGTGTCAAGGTAATGCAGCAGCAATTGCCGGATCTCGGTTATTACAGTGGCCCGATCGATGGTAATTTCGGCCGTGGTACTGATGGCGCGGTTAAGGACTTCCAGGCACGGGTATTCGGCACCGCTGAGGCAGACGGCAAGGTAGGGCCGAGAACTTGGAAATCCCTGTTCAGTACACGGGCCACATTTGGAAACGAGGTCTGGGACCGGTCAAGATCTACCTCGATTATAAGCAGCCGGGCACGACGCAACGTACATTTATCGAGATTCACCTGGACTGGAATCGCAAACACAGCCCCGGCACCGCCGGCTGTGTCGGCATCCATACCGTGGTAGGCTTCAAGAAGCTCACGACCTGGCTGCGAGATACCGACCCGCGTGACCTGTTTGTGGACTGGGGTCTGGGTACCTGTCCCGATCCTTAGAGGCTGTTTTGTAAGACAAATGGGCGGTGCCTTTTGCCTTCGACGACTATCTGGATCTAGCCGATTGGACGGGCCAGGCATTACGCGCGGATAAACGCGGGTACATCGAGACGCAAGAACCCAAGATCCTCGACGGGGAGAAGGAAAGGAAGGAAAAAGGACACCCATCTTGTTTGGGACGTCGAGCTCGACGGGCGCAGCAACATCAAGGCCCCCACCGAAGGTCCCGACGCCTACCAACCTCCATCCCCGGCATCTTTGTTGCCTGCGACATGCGCCGCAGCCGGTCCCTGGTCGTCCGGGCCATCCGCAAAGGCCGCCAGTGCGCCCGCGCCGTGGATGAGTGGCTGATGGGAAAATCAGGTTTGCCGCGGTGAGGGGTGGCTTGTGCAAGCTAGGTCGCGAATCGTCTCAATAGAATCGGAATCGGCATTCACGCGCTTTGGACGAATGCAACGAGGGAATTACTTGCGCTCCTCATATCGCCGGGATACCGTGCAATCTCATGAGACTTACGCTTGACATTCCCGATCCCTATTCCTGATCTTGCCGTTATCCTCAAACGCCGATTCAAGCGTGTAAGTATCCCGCGGGAGGTCGTAACCGAAGCGATTTTCGTATCGGGTTCGCTTCAGGCCGGTTGCCGGAAGTGAACGAAGCGGCCTACGGGTCGCTTTTTTCTTGACGGCCACAGTACTTTGGCCGAAGGTAATCAGCCAGGTACAGTCATTTCATCGAGAGCCGTCCAATGACCACCAAGACCGATGTCATCAACGAATACACATACGATGGTGATTTCTACGACTGGACCATCAAGACATCCAAGCTGCTTCGAGATGGACGCATCAGCGAGACGGATCTGGGACAGATCGCGGAAGAAATCGAGGACATGGGAAAAAGCGACAAGCGCGCCCTCTCTAGCTATCTGAAGCTCCTGATGGTCCATCTACTCAAGTGGTACCTCCAGACAACGCACAGGAGCGTTAGCTGGAAACTCTCGATTATTAACGCGCGCGACGAGTCCCACATCGTCATTCCGGCAGGGAGTGCCGGAATCCAGGCGCCATGGATGGCAAAAACAATGGGCTAGTTTCTAGGCAGTCCCTAAGCACTACCGGGTGATTTTCTATTTGCGTATGTCTTTTTAGACAGCCTTCAAGGGTCCCGATCATGAAGGTCTCGGTCGTGAATCATGTAGTCACCCGGACCGCCCGTGTACTCCTCAAACCAGTTCTCGATCTACAGATCTTGGAAATCCGTGAAATCCACGACATTACGAGTGACCAGCACCGAATCGTTCACGGCAGTGATCGCTGCGATCTGGGAATCCGGGTGGGAAGGAGATCTGCCCGCTTGACGGAGCGAGCGCGCTGTTCAGCCTGCCATGCGCGGCACGTTCCTCGAAGCCGACGATCAGAAGGGCAGGCAGGATACGTCGGAAGAGATAGTCCTCGATCCGGTGTCGGCGCTTGCCTGCGGGTAACAGGAACATGCCGTAGAGGACCTCCTGCCAGGTCACGGAGGAGATCACAAGCGGATGCCCCCTTGGCCTTGATCCTGTCCAGCACGAACAGATTCGGGCGCACAGCAATAGGCTCGGAGAGTATATTGGTATCGAGCAGATACCTCAGCTGGGCCATTTGAATTCCTGCACCGGCGCCGGTCACGCCAGGAGTCGACTTCCTCCTGGGGCCAATCGGCGGGTTCGAATGCTGGGTCGGACTGCATCTCGCCGACCAAGTCCCAGAAGTTGCGTTGCTTCTGATCTTGGCGCAGGCGCCTATACTCATCCTCGGACAAGAGCACGACGACAGGCTTACCGCGGCGGGTGATGTGCACGGCCTCGCCCCGCTTCACCTGATGGGTGAGGCGGGTTAACTGGGTTTTTGGCCTCGGCGATTGAAGTTTAGGTGGTCATGTTTCTGACCATTTTAGGCTTTCCGGTGGCTGTTGTTACCCTCCTCGCGGCGTCGGATTGCTGGCCGGTGAGGAGTAGGCCCAGGTGGTATGGACTGAAAGTCCATAGTCTGGGGGACTAAAGTCCTCATCCGTGGACAAGCCACGGACTGAAAGTGAAGGGACTTAAAGTCCATAGTTTCAACTATGATGCGCTTCGCGCACTAAAGTTATTGAAGCAATGAAAATACTGATCTTGGCTACTGCTTTCTCCGGTATGGTGCAACGCGTCTTAATGGAGTTGAAGGCCCTGAATCATACCCTAGATGAACACTATGATTTGGATAAGAATCGTTTGATCGAGCAGGTCGCCCGTTTTCAACCCGATGTCATTGTGTGCCCGTTCTTGACCCAACGTATTCCATCCGAAGTTTGGAAAAACCACATCTGTCTAGTCGTGCACCCTGGCATTGAAGGAGACCGTGGTCCGTCTTCGCTCGACTGGGCCATCAGTGAAGGCGAGCAGAGCTGGGGAGTCACGCTGTTTCAGGCTAATGAAGAATTCGACACGGGTGATGTCTGGGGGACCCGGTATTCTCACATGCGTGAAGCGTCGAAGACCAGTATCTATAAGCGTGAGGTAACAAGGGTAGCCGTAGGTCTGATCAAGCAGGCATTAGGGGATATTGAGGATGGGCACTTTACTCCCAGACCCCTTGATTATGATCTCCCCATCGTCAAAGGTCACAGGCAACCACTGATGAGGCAAAGTGATCGCATGATCGAATGGCACAACACGACGACGGAGGTTGCGGTACGCAAGTTGAACGCCGCAGACTCCCGCCCCGGCATCCGTGACCGGATCAAGGGCATCGATGTACATCTATTCGGTACCGTGACGGAACCGAATTTGAAAGGTCATCCGGGGGATATCTTGGCGATCCATAAGGGGGCTTGTTGTCGTGCCACCCAGGACGACGCGGTTTGGATTAAACAACTCAGATGCAATGATCCTGAAATCTTGGCCCCGATAAAGCTCCCCGCCAGCAGGGTGCTGGAGGAGATTTATCGACCCGAACCGCTGCGACCTATGCAAACCCTGGCGGATAAGCCTGTAATCGAAGCAATACGTGTGGATCGAGTCGAGGATATCGCCTACGTCTATTTCGACTTTTACAATGGTGCGATGAATACGGACCAATGTATCGAGTTGAAAGATACGATCGCCACTGTAAAAGATTCCGACGCAAAAATGATGGTGCTGATGGGAGGGGAGGACTTTTTCAGCAACGGTATCCATCTCAATTGGATCGAAGCCAGTGTTAACCCGGCGCTCGAATCCTGGAACAATATCAATGCAATCGATGACCTCGTACTAGAGGTTATTGACACGCCCAAGCAAATAACGATTTCCGCATTGCGTAACAATGCGGGCGCGGGCGGTGTCATTTTGGCATTGGCGTGTGACGAGGTGATCGTTCGCCAAGGTATCGTGCTGAATCCCCACTATAAGACCATGGGCCTCTTCGGTTCCGAGTATTGGACCTATCTGCTCCCCAAACGGGTGGGGCGAAAGACAGCGCACGCGCTCACCGAAGACTGTATGTCCATGTTGGCTGAAGAGGCAGTCCGGTTGGGCCTGGCGGATCGCCTGTTTGAAGAAGACTGGCATGGCTACCATGGCCAGCTCATCGGGTATGCCGGCAATTGATGCAGGACGGCGATAGCGATGGCTATTTATCCGTGAAGGCGAATAACCGCGCACGGGATCATGCGGAAAAACCCCTGTCGGAGTATCGCAGTGCCGAGCTTGCGATTATGAAAAAGATCTTTTTTGATCCCAAGAGTAGCTATCATGCAAAAAGGCGGGCGTTTGTTTATAAATCGACCCCCCGGTCGTCGACTGCCGGTTGAGAGCGTCGTGTTGCGTTACACCCTAATCGTTCAGCCCCCCGCTGTTTTTACCATACGTACCGCGGCTTCGATGCCCGCGGCATCCAGGCCACAGTCGGCGAGCTGTTCTTGCCGGGTAGCCTGATCCAGGAAACGGTCCGGTAGACCGAGATGGAGGCAGCGGGCCGCGACCTGCCGTGCGGCCAACAGCTCGGACACGGCCGCGCCGGCGCCGCCGGCCACGGCGTTCTCCTCCAGGGTGACGAGTAGGCGGTGGGTGCGTGCCAGCGCCAAGATCAGATCCCCATCCAAGGGCTTGATGAAGCGCATGTTGACCACCGTGGCGTCCAAGACTTCCGCGACCTGCAATGCAGGGGGCACCAGGGTCCCGAAGGCGAGCAACGCGACATCCTGGCCCGTGCGGCGTAGCTCCGCTTTGCCCAGGGGCAGGACCTCAAGCCCCGGCCCGACGGCAACGCCCGGACCCGCGCCGCGCGGGTAGCGGACCATGGCAGGCCCCGGATGCTGGAAGGCGGTCTGCAACATACGCCGGCACTCGTCCTCGTCCGCCGGGGCCATGATGACCAGGTTAGGGACGGTACGAGCGTAGCTGAGGTCGAAGCTGCCGGCGTGGGTCGCCCCGTCAGCGCCCACCAGTCCGGCCCGGTCCACGGCCAGGGTCACGTCTAGGTCCTGCAGACAGATGTCGTGAATCAGCTGGTCGTAGGCCCGTTGCAGAAAGGTGGAGTAGATAGCCACCACCGGCTTGAGGCCCTCGCAGGCCAGGCCCGCGGCCAGGGTCAGGGCGTGCTGCTCGGCGATCCCCACATCCAGGTAGCGATCCGGGAAGTTCGCCGCGAACCTGGTGAGGCCCGAACCCTCGCCCATGGCGGGCGTGATACCGATGAGCCGCCGGTTCGCGCACGCCGCATTGTACAACCACTCGCCGAAGACCTGGGTGTAGGTAACACTGCCTGCCGGTTTCCGCAGCGCACCGGTCTTGAGATCGAAGGGCGTCACTCCATGATAGGTGACGGGTTGCCCCTCGGCGGGCCGGTAGCCCCTGCCTTTGCGGGTGACCACATGTAGGAAACGGGGGCCCGGCATGGTCTTCATGTTACGCAGGGTGGCGATCAGGGAGTCCATGTCGTGACCGTCGATGGGGCCGATATAGTTGAAGCCCAGCTCTTCGAACAGGGTACCGGGCATCACCATGCCCTTCAGGTGCTCCTCCCAGCGGCCCATGAACTCCTTCAATGGAGGTATGCGACGCAGGGCGGATTTGCCGCCCTCACGCACCCTGGTGTAGAGCCGGCCGGAGAGCAGTCGCGCCAGATAGCTACTGATGGCCCCCACCGGCGGCGAGATGGACATCCCATTGTCGTTCAAGACCACCAGCAAGTCCGGTCCCAGGGCCCCGGCGTGGTTGAGGGCCTCGAAGGCCATGCCAGCCCCCAGGGCGCCGTCACCGATCACCGCGATCGTCTGCCGGGACTCGCCTTTGGCCTGCGCGGCCAGCGCCATCCCCAAGGCGGCGCTGATGGAGGTGCTCGAGTGCCCCACGCCGAAGGTGTCGTAGGGGCTCTCGTCGCGGTTGAGGAATCCCGACAGCCCACCGCGTTTCCGTAGGCTCCCCATGCGGGCGCGTCGGCCGGTGAGTATCTTGTGGGGGTAGGCCTGATGGCCCACATCCCAGATCAGCCGATCGTTCGGAGTATCAAACAGATAGTGCAGCGCGACCGTGAGCTCCACTACCCCGAGCCCCGCCGCCAGGTGACCGCCGGTGCGGGAGACACTGTCGATAAGAAACCCGCGCAACTCGTCAGCCAGTGCGGGGAGGCAGCTCTCCGGCAGCCGGCGCAGATCGGCGGGGAGATGGATGCGGGAGAGCAGTGGAAAGCGACTCGCTTCGGAATGCGGGGGATGGGAGGTGGGAGTGGGCATGCACTGGACCGCTATGGAGCGGGCTGGATCGGGGATTGAAGCAATAGTCTAATCGGACTCTATCCACCGGATCACCTATTCGCCAGTGGGCTAGGGGCTGTTGACATAATCGTCGTGCCGACCGCTAATCGGACAAGATTAACAGGATGACCAGGATTAACAGGATTATTTTTTTGAATAATCAATTATAACATCCTGCTAATCCTTGAAATCCTGTACCATTAGGAGACAAGCCCGGATGGGGTTCACCCCTTAGTTAAATGTCAACACGCCCTAGTATTAGGGGCTGTTGACATTTGGAAGATCCATTCGCGGACCCTAGGGTCAAGACTGGTTAGCTGTTCGACCGGAGGTGTCATCTCGACCGCAGGGAGAGATCTTACGACGTCATGATGGTATCCGGGCACAAGATCCCTCCTTCGTTGGGACCCGGCATAGGATCCGCCAGGCTGCGGGCCTCCTCCAGCACAAACTGCCGGAACGCCTGGGCGGCGGGTGAGAGGCGCCGGCCACGCCGGTAGACCAGGTGCCACTGACGTGCGAGCGGAAAGCCCGCCACGTCCAGGACCACCAACCGCTGGGTCTCGAGCTCCAGCTCCAGCGTGTGTAGCGAGACCACGCTCAGGCCCAGTCCCGCCCGCACCGCCTGTTTGATGGCCTCGTTGCGGGTCATCTGCATACCGTGGCGGATCGCGACACCGCACTCGCTGAAGAAACGCTCCATGGCCTGGCGGGTGCCGGAGCCGGGCTCACGCATCACGAACACCTCCTCGGCCAGGCGTCGGATACCGATGGATTGCACTCCGGCCAGCGGGTGCTCAGGGGGGGCGACTACCACCAGGGGGTTGTCCATGAAGGCCTCGGACTCCACTTCCACCCCCTGCGGTGGCTGGCCCATCAGTACCATGTCCACCGCGTTCGCCTGGAGCTGATGTACCAGACGCTCCCGGTTGGTCACGTCCAACCGCAGACTGATGCCCGAATACCGCTGATGAAAGGCCGCCAGCAGGCGCGGTGCGAAGTAGTTCACCGTGCTGGCTACGGCGATACTCAAACGGCCCCGACTGACCCCTTTGAGGGATTCGACCACCTCTTCCATCTCCCGCAGGGAGCGGTCGATGCTGCGGCTGTAGTGGAAGAGTTCACGCCCCGCCTCGGTGAGGCGGATGTGCTTACCCAGCTTCTCGAACAGGGGCAGGCCCACCTCCTCCTCGAGCTGACGGACCTGCATCGACACCGCCGGTTGGGTGAGATGCAGCTCGGCGGCGGCGCGGGTATAGCTCGACAGCCGCGCCACCGCCTCAAACACCCGGAGCTGGCGGAGGGAGATATTCATCGATCGAACTCATGCCCTGATGCCCTCGAAGATGCCCAGATATTCCTGGGCGGGCCCGGACCAGGCGTTGTCCGTGTGCATACCGTTGAGTCGCAGCTGCCGGAAATAGGCCGGGTACCGGAACCAGAGCCGGATAGCCCGCCGTAGGGCGGATTCGAGTCCGGCCGGGGTGGGGTCGTCGAACAGGAAGCCGTTGACTTCCTCGAAGGCCTTGTCCGAGTAGTTGGCGTCGAAGACGCTGTCTGCCAGTCCGCCCACCCGACGCACCACCGGCACCACGCCGTACTGCATGGCGGTCATCTGGGTCAGTCCGCAGGGCTCATAGACGCTGGGGATGACCATGATGTCCGCTCCGGCATGGATCTGATGGGAGAGTGCTTCGTCATACTCGAGGATCAGGCGACAATCGGGACTCCTGTCGGTGTGGCGCTTGAGCGCCTGAAACAGCTCGTCGATCCAGGGCTCCGAGGCGCTCCCGAGCAGGACCATCTGGCAGCCGTTCTCCAGGGCATAGTGGATGGTGTGACGCATCAGCTCCACGCCCTTTTGGCGATCGAGCCGGCTGACGATGGCGACGATCGGCTTGGCGGCCTCCTCCAACCCCAGCTGCCGGCGTAGCTGGTGTTTGTCGCGGGCCTTGCCGGGCAGATACTCCGGGCCATAGGTCCGGACGATGTGGGGATCGGTCCGGGGATTCCAGGTACCCTCATCGATGCCGTTGATCACCCCTCGCAGCTTGTGGCTGTGGGCATGCAGGGTCTCCTGCAACCCCATGCCCTGATCCGTGTGCAGGATCTCCCAGGCATGGCGGGGGGAGACGGTGGTGATAGCGTTGGCGTAGACGAGCGCGCCCTTGAGGAGATTGACGGCGTGCGGCCGGTCCCGATCGAGCAGCCGATCACTGGTCATCAGCCGGCCTGGCTCCAGGCCCACGGCGCGTAACGGGTATTCCCCCGTCACCCCCTGATGGGCCAGATTGTGCAGCGTGTGACAGACCCGCGGACGCTCGAGTCCCAGGGCCTCATAGAGCTCCCAGCGCAGTACCGGCACCAGGGCGGTGTGCCAGTTGTGACAGTGAATGATGTCCGGCTGTTTGCCGGTCTTCAGCAGAAATTCGAGGACGGCGCGGCAGAAGAAGGCGAAGCGCCCTGGATCGTCCACTTCGCCGTAGATGTGTCCGCGCTGGTAGAACCCGTGGTCGGAATGGGGATCGATGAAAAAGCAATGAATCCCGTCCACATATCCGGAGTCGACACTGCAGGATAGCCACTGGTCATAGAAAGGGACCTGCAAGTCCTCGTAGGCCCGATGCAGACCCTCGATCAGATCCGAACGCAGGCAATCGTATCTGGGCAGGATGACCTCGACCTGGTGGCCCTGCTCGGCCAGCGCCCGGGACAGGCCGTGGATGACGTCGCAGAGACCGCTTACCTTGGCGACAGGTACGCACTCGGCGCCGACTTGGGTGATATACATGACTATCCGCCTTGGCTGGGGGCGTTGACATTGGCGCGGGGCAGGGGGCAGTTATCAGTTGGCAGGGTCAAGATATCGGAAAATACCGGTTAGCGGACCTGTATATCCTAATACTTTTCTCCTGTCCCCTGGCAACTGATAACTGAACTTCGGCGCCGCGGTGCTGAATACGAGTCAGCCGAAGTGGCTCAGATCCAGGTCCGGGAACAGGTTGTCCATCCTTTCCAGCGCGACGAGCTGCTCGTCTCGAATCCCGCCGCCGCGTAGGGCCCCGGCCAGAAAACGGAAACGGGCCAGCTGGTCGCGCAGGCGTGACTCACAGTAATCCGACCCGGCACTCCGCCCCAGGTGGAAGGTCCAGTCCGAGCTCTGAGCCAGCAGCAGGGAGCGGGCCGCCTGCCGCAACAGGCGGGATGCCCCGTCCTGATCCGGCATCCGTCGGCGGTCGTTTACCAGGGCTGCGATTTCTCCCGCGGCCTGGTGCAGCTCCAGGTACACCCCGCCCATGTCGGGGCGCAACCAAGCACTATTATAGCCCTGCGCGCCCCAGCTGGAGGTCGCGGGACGACTCTCCCCCGCGGTCCCATGCCAGCGGAGGTGCTCACCCAGGGTCACGGGTTGCATATCCGGTGCCGCGTCGAGGCAGCGGATCAGGGCGTCGATGAAGGCCGGTCCCTCGAACCACCAATGGCCGAACAGCTCGGCATCGTAGGGCGCGACGATGATCGGGGGCCGGGCGGCGAAGGACAAGGACCCGAGCAACCGGCGGCGAACCGCCACGAACCGCTGCGCGTCATGCTCAGCCTGAGCCAGGGCGGCCGCGGGCTCGTAGGGGGCCTTGGCATCCGTCCCCCCGGTGATCCGGTGGAACTTCAGCCCCGTCGGCGCGGCCTCGACGCCCGGAGGGAGGAAGTCCCCTAGAAGGTCCGAGTCGCCCTCGTAACCGAGATCCCAATGGTACTCGCGATACAGGGGGTGGCCAGGGTAGCCGGTGGTCGGGCACCAGAGCTCCCGCGCCGAGTCCGGATCCCGGCCGAAGACCGCAACCCCTGCACTTGTCGCAAGGGGGGCGTAGACACCATGGCGCGGGGGCGGCGCGGCCTGTTGCAACCCGTGGGCATCGAGGACCAGGTAGCGATAACCGGCTTGGGCGACCGCATGCTCGAGACCGGGATAATAGCCGCACTCCGGCAGCCACAGCCCCTCCGGCGCATGGCCGAAGGCGGCTCGGAAACGGTCCCGCCCTACCCGCAGCTGGGCCCGCACCGCTGTCGGTTGGCTGCGCAGCAGGGGCAGATAGCCGTGGGTCGCTGCCGTGGTCATGAGTTCCACCAGGCCGCTTGCTTCGAGCGCCGCAAAGGCGGCGATGAGATCACCGCCGAGCTCGTCCAGGTAGAAGGCCCGGAGGCGTTCGAAGCGTTGCTGATAAAAGCGGGCGAGGGAGCGGCGTCCCGAATCGAACCGCGGATCTCCGGTCAGACGCTCCGCGAGCCGAGCGAGGCGGTCGAGATAATCCAGGTAGCGCCCCACCAACAAGGGGTCCGCGAACATGCAGAGCAGAGTAGGAGACAGAGAGAGGGTGAGCCGGAACCTGGTCTCACGCGCAGCCGCCGCCCTGAGCAGCCCGAGCAGGGGCAGATAGACATCGGTAACGGCCTCGAACAGCCAGTGCTCCTCCAGGTACCGGGGGTGTTCCGGGTGACGGACAAAGGGCAGGTGCGCGTGCAGCAGCAGCGCGAAATGACCGTGTTGGCTAGGGGCTGTTGACATTTAACTCTAACTGACTGTTTTCATAGAGAAACCACGAATGGACACGAATCCACACTAATTCGTGTTGATTCGTGGTTTTCCGCTAACCTGGACGGACAAAACAAGCTAAATGTCAACAGGACCGAGGCACCGTCACCCGTGCCCGGCCGCCTCTAGCCACGCCAGCAGACCTCCGCCGATGGTAAGGGGCTCTAACACCGAGATATCGATCGGATGGCGAATGTAGAAGCGTCCGTCCGCGCCGACCGCGATCGGGTGCCCGAACAGATCAACCACAGAACCTGCAGCGGCGCATCCCTGAAGGATCAGCTCCGCGTGGAGCTCCAGGTCGGGCGGCGGGGGCAAGGCCCCGCTGGATAGCACCGCGCTGGACAAGGCCGCCCGCGGGTCGTAGAGCGGTCCGGGCATATCTGCCGGCGCGGTGTCCGGCCCCGGCGACGACGGTAGCAGGGGTGGGGGCATATCCACCAGTTCGGCGCCGGGGGGAAGATCGGTCGCCGGCTCTGGGTAGGGCACCGAATCCTGGGGGATGCCGGACGGGGATTCCGGTCCCCGATCCTGCAACCATACTTGACCCGGCGCCTCCTCCAGGGACTCGGAATACCCCGACGGCGGCATATCATCCAGGTCTAGGTTTGGAAAGACGGGGTAGAGGGGCTCGTCGACAGCCGCCAACGCCGCTTCTACGGGGGCGTGGGAAAGAACCTCGGCCCCCACCTCCGGGTCGGGCGCCGGGTCGTGGGAAATACCGGGTGAGAATCCCGGTCTCCGGTCGTCTGATCCTGCTTGGACCAGGATCTCCTGCCTGGGGGGCTCCTGCCCAGGTGCCTCCGCCAGGGAGACAGAATGCCCCGGCGGCGCATCACCTGACTCCCGATGGGACACCAGATAAGAAGGGACGCCGGGCGAGTATTCAGGTTTCCGGTCCCCAGACTGTGCTTGGCCCGGCGTCTCTTCCGGGGGCGCGGGACGTCCTAGCGACGGCGCATCACCCAGCTCCAGGTCAGGCGCCGGATACGGAGGAATGCCGGGCAGGAATTCCGGTCCCCGGTCGCCTGACCCTGTTTGGTCCGGGATCTCTTGCTTGGGCGCTTCTGGCTGGGGAGCCTCCGCCAGGGGGGCAGAATACCCCGGCGGCGCATCATCCGACTCCCGGTAGGACACCAGATAAGATGGGACACCAGGTGGGTATTCCGGTTCCCGGTCCTGTAACCGTGTTGGGTCCGGCGCTTTTTCCAGGGGCACGGGATATTCCCCCGGTATCGGCGCGTCATCCAGCTCCAGATTGGGAAAGACGGGGTGGAGGAGGCTACCGACGGCCGCCAATGCCGCTTCTACGGGCACGTCTTCGACCTCCTTCGGTTGCTCCGCCGTCGCAAGCGACGCATTCCAGGCCTGCGGGCTATCCGTGGCAGGTGCGGTCCGTGACGGGGAGCGCTGCCGGTCTGCCAACCGGACCCGGTTCGAACGTGCCAACAGCAGCCAGCCCCCCGCATCCGACTCCAGACCGAGCTCGCAGCTGTACTCGGCGCTGCCTCCGGGCAGGGCAAAGCCGTCCTCGCCCGCTTCCTCCAATGCGTCGGACCCCTGCGAGATGCTTGCAACTATCTCGGTTCGCCCGTCCTGGTCCAAGCGGCACAGCCGCAAGACTTGCCGCAGAGCCGTTCCGTCGCCGGGAAACAAGCGGCGCGCCTCGGCGAGGGCCTGCGGCGTAACATACCATTGAGCCTGGAGGTATCCCGGATCCCGGTCGTAGAGTACTAAGGCCGTCGCTTCGAGTCGGGGTGCAGCTGTACGGGAAATCTCCTCCGCCAGGGCCCGTAACGCCTGCGCATCCGCTACGTTCGCCTGCCCTTCCGGGGAGGTTGGAGATCCCTTTGCGTCCGTGCCGAATTGTGATTTCATTGCTTCAATAACTTTAGTGCGCGAAGCGCATCATAGTTGAAACTATGGACGTTAAGTCCCTTCACTTTCAGTCTGTGGCTTGTCCACGGATGAG
>Ga0056122_10000179_pt1 | contig 12861 bp, 10 predicted proteins | sample WorMetHEROISLAND_4_FD_55032 | JGI IMG/M metagenome (GOLD analysis project Ga0056122, IMG submission 55032) | Marine gutless worms symbiont microbial communities from Max Planck institute for Marine Microbiology, Germany - Olavius sp. 2 HERON ISLAND ...
GTAATTTTAAAAGGCGAATATCTCCAAAGCGAGGCATTTTACAGATACAGTTACTATATAGGACGCTAATAGGAAACCGTAGGCACGCTATCAATAAGCAAGCTAGCTATACAGTTTACAACCCCACTGCTCTTACGTAAACCGTGCAAACTTTTCGCAAGCGTCGCGCGGGTTTGTCAGCGATTGCTGGGCTTTCTTGTTCACAATATGAGGAGACGGCGTTGACACAGCATGAATACCAGCTTTATCACCAATTATATCTTCATCAGTTTGAACACCTACCACTTGATCAGTTGACCAGATTTCACAGTTTTCTTCAGGTGCAGATATTTTGACTTACAAACTTCTGGTGCTACTGACTGCATCAACTGAAGAATTTGCACTGCCAGTCTCTGTATCTTTCATGATAGAACCTAAGTGTGCAGCAGCTGCTACAGCAGTTTTATCACGGTTGACTATTCTGTAGCTTCTACAGTTTCATCGCTGTGGTAAAATCCTGCAAGAGTCGTCAGTAGTTCATCCCGTGAATGACTGGAACATGGTTGACTGTAGCACTTGGAAGAGCTCTGTTTCTACCCTATGACACATTAGGTCAGCCAAGTGCCAAGTTGGCTGTCATTTCTGGTGCCTGTTGGTGCATGTTTTTCTCATGACTGTACAAGTTATGTTTTTCCAGCTTTCGACCAGATGATTTCAGAGCAACAGTGCATGTCTGTGAGCTTTCCATACGTTCACCAGTAACCGTCACAGACACTTGCTGTCATTTCTGGTGTCATTTCTGGTTTTTCTCATGACTGTACAAGTACCTTGCATCTTATGGATTTTTTCCATAACCATAGCTGGCCGTTAATACTAGTTATCAATGTTGCTGCATTTTTTCTCTAACATTACATCAGTTGCACGCTGTTGTCTTTACTGTACTGTTATGTACTTTTTGGTAAACTACAGTCAACAAAAAATGACTACGAAAAACATAATACCGTTTTCAGCGGTTGTAAATAGAAAGCATTATGAGCATGACACGTATACTACATGATCGCTGACAACTGCATGTCTCGTACAGGTAGACAGAGTTGGATCAACAGGTGTGACAGTGAACAGTGTGGTATCATGCTCGACCAAGATTATTCTTATGCGATATACACATAGTTGGAGTGTATGGTTTGACCATACATTACATGTAGGTGAACTAGCTCAAATAATAACAATGTTTTGATTATGTCATGAATATTTTAATAACCCTTAAATACAATTGAACACACCACACATCTAATCTCTACGACAGCTGGCCGACAACTGCCCACTACAACTGGTATCGTCCCTGCAACTATTTATAACTAGCAGTGCTGCCCACTCTAGCAGTCTAGCAGCATCGCTAAGCCCACTGTACACTACTGCACTACAGGAGTACACTGTATATATAAACTATCTTTCACTTAACAGCCTATTGCTAGGTCCACCACAGTATCTAGTGTGTACAAGTGGGCGTGTCTGCATCTGAAACAGATAAACATTTGGTTTGCAGAGTGTCTGTCGGAGAAGCAAAACTCACTTGAAAGCAGCGTCAGTTACAGACTCTCAAGACTGCACTAGCAGCAAGTGCTGCTGTGTAATTATCAGATCAAATCAAATCAAGTTTATTTTCAGACCACAAAGATCTATAGAGATAAAAAAGAAGAAGAAAGACTGCTACTACAAAAAGCTAAGAGTTACGATTGATTGCATGCACAATACGATTGTCAACGGAATGAGAACTCGTGCAGAACGTTACCTTAGCATTATGTAAGACAGTATTAAAGCTAGGAAGCTCCAGCTATCAACAAAATGGCCGGCATTCTATGACTCACTAAGCCATAGTGGAGTCACAACAAACACTCCACGTGTCACTCATGAGGTTCGTGAAACGTTCCGTGTTCTTCTCATGTGGATGATCCAATAGCGTCTTACCGTGTTCCATTTGTACAGCAAGGCTCTGGTGTCATATTTTGAACATGGATCATGGCTGAATGGATCATGGCTGATCGTGAGAAACAGATTTGGATCATCAAAGGTGACCTCAGTTTCTCTGCGTTGGCATTGAGATCGTTCAACGTTTGCTTGTCTGTATCTGAGCAACGGAGTGAATGGCAGTCAAGAGTCTAGCAGCAGCTGTGTCACATCGCTGCGATCTTGCATGAACTGCCTTGAATACATTCAACATTACGAAACAACATTTCCATTATGTACTGTCTTTCGCCTTCTTGCGTAGTCAACAACTCGCCGCGATACTCCAACAAGAAGTCTGAAGTCATAGTAGAAGTGCATTTCTGGATGTCAGACAAGTGCCAGGAAAATATGAATATAGCCATGGCATACGCAACGTGTTCTGTGTTTATTTCAGCACTGCTGTAGCATAGTTTGTTGTTTTGGTTTTGCATCAGCCTGAAGTGTCCAGTTTCATTGAAACTACAGCTAGTGACATTGACATTCCAGTGGAAGTTCCCACAAACAGAATAAGTGGTCATGCTTCAACCGCTTCTCCATTCTCCAGAAATCTCAGACAGATTGACAGCTCATTGCGAGTTCTGACGTCAGTGGATTCATCTGCCATCACAGCTATTGCCGGCAATAACCTCACTCGCTGCAGTAAACCCGATGTCACCACTCAGAAACAGTTTCCAGCACTTCTGGAATAGTGAAGTGTGATGAGTATGTTGCATACGTGGTGAACTTGTCATGAAATNAGCTATTTGATTACTGCCGTCAAGTCAAGAAATGAGTTCTAACAATGGTCTATAATTCGTCGTGTGTGGAATTTCGTTTTTGAACAAGAAGTAAGCTGCATTAATAAAGTCTGCAAGTCTGTTAATATTTTTCTTCTTTTCCTCTTCACTCTGAACGTTTATCATAGTGTACACTGTTCTACTGAGTTTGGCCATTGCATTTCCACTATTCTGAAATGTTGTAGCCGTCTTGTGACTGTCACTACAAGCGTGTTTGAAAAGTTTTTTATGTTTTACAGTAGATCCAGTACTTGTTGTTCCAGTTACTGAACAGTTTGATTACAAATATTTCACAGTGATCATGTGCCAGTTTGTGGTCACCAGTTTCACTTGGATTGGGTGGTGGAGTACACATGTCTGTTCGAACTTGTTGTGCCTGTCTGTTCTGTCGTTGTCTTTTTCTCCACTCACTGTCGTTGTTTTGTGGCTTCCCTTTCATGCATGTCGGTAACACGCTTTCGTTTACCAGATGCTAGATCCTGTCTGTATTTGCTACGTTCCTTCTTCAAATAATTCTGACGTTTTTCAAAATCTGCATCTCTCCGACGACGATACTCTTGTTGGATCCCCTTTCTTGATTTGGCATTTTCTACAGACATAGCAGTTGAGCGCACAACTTCACTTGCAGATCTGAACAGACCAAAACGAGACTTTTCACCGCAGCTTATTCACGTTTGAAATTTTCACTGAAGGCCTGATTTGCTGTAAATGACACAATCTGAAAAACCGCCATTCAAACAGATCTTATATTGTGGCAACCTATCCAGATCAAATGCCTTTTCTAGTTATTCAGATGGCTCTGTTTTCAAGCAGCACGTTTTTTACAGAGAACCCAAATGCACTAAGATTGCACTTCTATCTGATGTTACAGGTGCATTATGTAAAAGAATATGATCATGTATGTCGCCATTTGACAGTGTTAGCTCTAAAACTGAACTATCTGGTATATAGCTCGAAATATCATTGCTTTTATTAAGGATATAAACTTTTATCATTGTATATAATCCTTATTTTATACTGGCTAAATAGCTTTGATTTTACCAACTATTTTACCATTTCTCATTAACACGTAAGTTATATCTTCACGCTGCCACCAACTCCATCTACTGCTCCTTTGCCATGCAAAGTGGCAAAAAAGTGCCAATTCACTGTTAAATCCTGGCCATATGTAGTAGCATCATATACAGTGTAGCGCTGCTTGAAGTGCTCTGCTGCCCCATCTGAGAACAAGTCGAGCACTTTCATCTTGTTGCCCAGCTTCTGCCTCAGTGATGCAATCACTAAGGAGTTGAAGTGATGAACAGCATATTTGTCATGTGACAAATAAGGCCGCGACACACGAGCCGACACTGACGGCCGTCAACAACGGCCGTCAGTGTCGGACGTTAAAATTTTGTCCACCGATATCGACAGCCGTCGCAGTCGGTGATCATTTTTTGGAAACCGTCACGTCGGCCGACTGAACTGAACCGACAGCCGATAGCGAAGATTATTAAATAATGAAGAATATGAATTTTTAGGCCTATTAACAATGTCAAGTACACTGAAGCGTAGAAAGAAGCTGCTACTATTGACTGTGACCTGCGTTTTGGCTGAAAAACATCGCCGTCGAAAGAATAGGTCATGCTGGATATGCTGGTGGCTTGAACGGCATTCAACGCTGGGATTTTCTCATGCTGTAGTTCCTGAACTTATGCAGGAAGATTCAGCAGAGTTCCAATCCATGTTTAGAATGGATATGATGGCCTTTGAGCAACTTCTGGATATGGTTGCACTACAGATTGCCAAAGAGAATACTGTGATGAGGATGAGCATATCTCCCAGACTCCCAAGGAGAAACTGCTTGTTACGCTACGTTATCTTGCAACAGGTTAGGCCGCTACCGCTGTATGTTGTAATGTACACCGTGTTTCAAACAGTGCCGCGCTGTTGGTTTCTGAAGACGTTAAGCAAATTGTGTATGTGGCACACAGCATACTTAGATAATTAGCAATTACTCAATGACAATAATAATAACAATAGGGTTCTGCCCCGGACCCCGCTGGGATATCGGCCCCCAGCTCCTCGAGCGTTCCCCCAGCTCCTAATGTGCCACTACACCACTGATTATAGTCTATTAGTAATAGCAGTGTTGTAGCGGAACATGCCTCCATAGTCTTAGCTATGATGCGCGATGGTCTGCAAGTATAGGCCTACATTACAAGTGTTGATGCACTTAAACCTTTTCTTCTATCCGTCTGTGGCTTCAATTTTGTAGCATGTTTTAGGCATGTCGTTCCAAGATCTACATCACGAATTCCGCATGGGTCGATCAACGATACACGAGTTTGTTCCTGCAGTGTTGGATGCACTGTATACGTCTCTGAAAGACATTGTTATGAAGGTAATAAAATTGCTTTCTACAGTTACCTGTGCCTCAAACCACAGAGAAACTGTATAGACAAAGTACAGTAATGTCAGTAGTCATTCTCAATTTCATTTACATCTAAAACAGTACTAAAAGTCTAAAAAAGTTGTCTATGTTCGTAGTCACTTGACAGTTTCGGAGCAGCATCAAAACTGGTTTCTCAAAAAGTACTGGTTATCAGCTTCGGGAGGCAGAGCTGACAGTGCAGAGACAGTTGCATTTCCCAGTAGAGTGGTGAACTGACCAACGTGTTCAACGTGTCTTGGATTCATTGGAGTATTTGGCTGCCCAGGAGAGCATCCCGTGAAATTAGTGGGATGGTTGTTGTAACCCAAATGTGCCTTTACAAACATTTTGTATGTCGCTTTTAACAATTTGCTTGACAACTTCGCTGTTGATTTTTCTCATTTCCGCTGCAATATGCTGGCCATACATGCTGTCTACATCCAACAACTCAGCAGGCTTGTCTCCTTGAGGTTGTTCTTGTTAAAGGACAACACTTCCAGAAACTCGGCAACTGTAGTTACTTTACAAGTGTCTTCAAGAATCAACAATCACCTGTAGCGCAATACTGACTACAATATTGTCACGAGTCAACTGTTGCATAAAGACTGATTAACTATCATGAATCAAGCAAATGCTATTTGGCTTAAACTGTTTTGAAATAAATCATGAGTGTGACAGATGAACGGACAGATGGGAAAATGACAGCTAATAGACTAGTGGGCTTTGCATAGCTGTCACACAGTGAAATCACAAAATGTTCTTACTTTTACTGATGGCTGCTTTACTGACTGCTGCTGGACTTTCAACTGACCAACTTCTGACAGATGTCTGACCTGAGACTGCTGCATGTCTGATGACTTTGGCACGTATTTCTCCAAAGCCTTTGAAATGCTCTGAATAGGAGATGCGGATTCTTCCAACGAAGGAAGCGGTGAGGGATGAAGATGCAGGATTGATTCTTCATCGTCTCGGACGTTGGAATAGTGGGTTGGTGTCTTCATAGGTGAGTACACAAAAGCCAAATGTGTGTGTGCATACACTAAGTATTTATACCTGGTCCAGCCAGACTTGTGTCCCTTGAACGTGGCTGGGTTTTCATTTACCTGGTCCAGCCAAACTTGTGTCCCTTGAACGTGGCTGGGTTTTCATTTACCTGGTCCAGCCGAACTCGTGTCCCTTGAACGTGGCTGTGTTTTCATTGCCATCCAGACATGCACGACTGCACCTACGGCAAGCGACAACGACATGGAGCCGTCTTCTGCAGTCGTCCAAGACTTGACTTGTGCCATCAAGTTGATCAGCTGGGACAGTTGTTACACAGCATTGCAAGTTAGCAAGTCCTTGTAGTGTGATTGAGAGACGACTTTCTAATGGACACTGACAACTGGAAGACTGCCCTGAATCCACTGAATGTTCGTGAGGTCAGAATTAGTGATGTGCTGAACCGAATGTCTCAGTAGTGTGTCAAACTTCGCAAGAGAGTTGTGAGAGACTGACGGAGAACATCTCAAGAGATGGAGAACTTTTGGGGCACTAAAAGGTAACCTGGTGGTGGCGGTGGCAACGACACTGGTGGTGGCGGTGGTGGTAGGGAACATGACGACTGTTTCGGTGCCTTTTTCTTTGACGTACTTTGTGTCTGATCACCATCACCGTCACTGTCTTCATAATTACGGCTACAAGATAATTGACACACTCAAACTATCAAATGACAAGCCTGATACTAATTGCCAACCAAGTAATAAAACCCAACAGACAGACAGACACAGCATACACTGAATGCACGCTACAGACAGGCCTACACTGTTAAATATTCATCAGCATGCACTGAATGCACGCTACAGACAGGCCTGTAGTGTTAAATATGAATGAATGCACGCTACAGACAGGCCTGTAGTGTTAAATATGCATCAACGAACTTATCAATGTGCCACAAAGTCTAATAAAGACCGGCCGGTTCGATGGTTTGCAGTAGAAAAAGATGAAAAGTAAATCTGAATGAAATAGCAACCGGTTTTATATTGCTGAATGAGCCAAATTTGGAGTCGTAAAAATGGTAGCCTACAGGCTGGATTGGAACCCAGGTCCACAGTATAATTGTTACACGTCGTGACTAATATGATTGACGGACTGATAATAAAATATGGTATCAGTCCGGCTCAGACTGATAATAGATTTTATAATGATGCCCACATATCCAGCTGAGTCTTGAGACACCTGGTTCAATCCAGTCGTGTTTTGGTCAATCAATCAATCAATCAGGACGTCGACGGCTGCTAGCAGACAGTAGTATGTCTCTACAGTCAGTGGGGCGATGGACTACGCAAACGCATTAGCTGGTAGAAATTTCCATCATTATGTGAGTGCCGTCTATGGCCAGTATGAGTGGATAGTTCGACCATTCTCTAATAACGTAGTGCGATTCCTGGCATGGCAGTGGCTAGAGCAATCTTTCCCTCAGAGCGCAGTTTCGCCAGCAGGAGGTTGATGGTGTAGGTCTTTCCCGATCCTGCTTTGGCATTGAGACAGAAAGTGCGACCTGCTTGCTCGTTCACCGAGGCTATGACCTTCTGAAATGCCTCGCTTTGTTTGTGGTTCATTGTTTTTATCTTGTTCAACTGCTCGTTGAGTGTGGCCACGTCGAACTCAGTTTCTTCACGGAGAACTCTAGGCACTTGGGCTCTTGCAATGATCTCGGGATCTGGTAGCGGGAGACCAAAGTGCTCTTTCAGGCAAAGACCCTCTCTCTCGACTCTCTCTTGCAAGTGCAGCAAGATTGTGCTCTTGATGAGTTCTATGATCTCTTGAACGTTTTGTTCGTGCATCAAGTCTTCAACAAGGGCTGGGAGCCACCTGTGCCAGGATGTTAGCGGCTCAACAGGAGTGCAAAAAAGCAGAATCGTTGCAAAGATATCTCGCAGTTGATTTCCGAACTGCAGATTTTTCGCCTCCTGCATGGCCTTGCCCTTCTCCATGTCGTCATCCAGCAAGCCCATCCTGACTCACGCAACTTGAAATGTCTCGCAAACCTCTGCCTCGACAGTTCGCAAGTCTTTGAATGATGTGGCGCCTGCTTGGTGGTGTAGCAGTGTTCGAAGGTAGTAAAGCTCTGACTGATGTGTGCTGAGACAGATGGTTGGGATACGTCCTCGTGTCTGTGTCATGAACATGTCGTTCTCGTTGAGTTTGCCGTGCTTCCTTGGCGCCCATGTCTTTTTGCTGGTGTTCCACATGTAGTATTGTTTGCTAAACTGTTTACCACACATTGAACAGCAAAACGACTGTACTCTTCTATTTAATGTCTGTGTCTGTCTGTGTGTCTACACGTTGCTTTGATTGTAGTCCTGTTGCGCTGATTGTGCCTTCAGTGTATGTGATGGCGTTTGAGGATAAGGTGACTTCACTGCCATGGTTGGCTAATCATCCTGTTGAACCTCTTTTGCCAGTTTCTACTCAGCCTTACAAACTGTACAAGTCGACCTATGAAAAAAAGACAGCACACCGGCAAATCGCCAGTATTTTTGTGAGGTTTGTCAGAAACAACTGAATGGTCCACAGCCATGTAATGCATACATGAACAGCAAAGCTCACCGTGAAGAACTTGAGGCAGCTGGGCTGTATGCCTAGTTGCATCCATTAATTCTGGTTTTAGTCTCATTTCTCAGAATTATGATGTTCATTACTGATGATGTACATTACTGTTATCGCGTGATTTCTTGTAGATGTGTTTCTGTGTTACTGTGTACTGAGTTGTTCAGATACTTTTTGTTGCACTTTTATTGGCTTTACTTAAAGAATGTATGTCTCCATTCTTGCAAATGAATAAGAGGACCAAACACAGTAATCAACCATGGATAGTGATGGACATAATGATGCTTTGGACGAAGAGATGCATTTAGAAAGAGATTCAGACGTTCTGCAACGTACAGTTTCACAAACCTACTCAAGTATAACACTTGGGTCTGTGTCATCTACGTTGGTAACTACCAGATCACTTAGTTTGTTCATCAATTTCTTCATCATAGAATCATCAAGAGTGAGAACAGACAAAATTTTCTCATGTACAGCCTCAATCTCGTTTATTCTGTCAAGAAACTGGTGCTTCAAAACAACAATGTCCTGATCAGCAACTTTGTCAATGAAAAGTGGATAAAAATCTTTAAAAAACATTCCAAAGGAACACATTTAAACATTAAGCAGCTTACAACTGAGCTCTTCTCCGCCCTGCACACACTAAGCAGTTAAAGAGTGTGTGCGAAATGCACAAAATGCCTACACTGGTAATAGTTTTAACGCCAATGGTATTTGTAGCAAAGCACTGACTGGCTAATAAATATGCTTGCAACAGTTGGTGACGAGAGGCCAACATACCATCAAATTTGGACATACCGGTAATACTGGACGGTAGAAGCACCGATAAATAACTCTTTGGCTGCAATATAACAATTTAAAAACAAAAACTATCAAGTGACTGAAGACCAACCTTCATTCCATTCATCGGTCAAATCATGCAGAATTCCTTTTTACATCTGAATCCACAACTTCTGAAGCCAACTGTATGATTTTGTCACGTGGCCATACATTCCTGAGGTTCACGTCGCATGCAGGGAACATGCTGGCAAACTCCTGAGCAATCTGGACAATGTAACAATGTGCATTAATAGAAAACGAAGGATAATTACAACTGCGTGATAATTATAGCAAGTTACTCCAGGTCAGACTTACTCCATGTTGACTGGTTATATTATCAGAAGTAAAGTTATAGGAATTGTAGGAATAGTACTATTTACCAGGGCTGTACGACTGGCGATTAAATATCTAGGTTTTAAGTGTTCTGAGAACCTTAAAAAACATCATAGGTTTAAATTTTAGTTTTTGATATATTTTTGTGTAAGTTAATTTAGAACATCGGTAGTGCTTGCAGGGTTATATGCTATAGTCTGCACCAGGCTATAAACCATGTGACACCAGCGTAAAAGCCCACAAAAGAATGCATCATAGCAAGAATAATACTAATAAATGCAGTGGAATTTGCACTTAAATATAGAGCTGACCATCAGCAAGACACAAAACAGTAACATACACCCATGAAGTAAAGCAAAAAAAACTTATTACAGATTACACTTATACAATAATAAATCTGTTAATACATACTACATCTGGCATGTCCATCAGACATGCAAACGAGATACTGCGTACGATGGATGACAGCCATCTCAGTTGGCGCACAGAAAATCAGCAGTCGGCCTCCTTGTCCGGAATACAGCAGGAACGTCTCGTTGAAGTTGACATCGTCAGCAGCCACTTAACGCCCTCGTAGAGTCACGCACAGACTGTCGGGGATGTTCAGCGGATCAGGCACTGGAGTGCAGCGCAATGCGCGGTGACGGGCCAACTGTCGGCGGACTTCGGAGTATGACGGCAGATTAGCCACTACTTCCGCCTGCTCGTCGGACGTTCTGCACTTCTTGGCGACCGACTCCATCATCTCGGAGAACGCCTCTGTTGAACGTTTTCCAGTGCTGCGGACGTCGGCGCGCATCTCCCTGTCCAGCTGCTGAGCTTGCACCACGGACTCCGGAAATGGCTCACAGTCAGCATGGTGATCCACTTCCGGATCCTTACGTCCCTTCACTGCGCCGTCAACCACCGTTATGTAACGCTCTTTGCCTAACTCGCGGCAATGACAGCATCGATATTCACTTCCCTTTTTTCGCGCAAATTTATACACATATCCGACCTTACTTTTACATGGTACGATGACTATACTGTCGTTCATGAAAACTGATCGCATTGTTGCCAAAGCCATGTCGACGACTGATTCATTCTAGTAACTAGCGTGCATGCTTTTATACACNTTTTGCTGCTGTTAATTGCCTATACGAGCAGTTAACTCAACCTCTGGATTTGTTTGATGTCGTGAAAACGGTTGGTGGCTGTTGGATTTCGGCCGTCGTCGTTAAATATCGACTCAGACTCAGTATTCTTGTGAGTACTGAGTGTTCGGTTTCGATTAATGTCTACTCACTACCTTCACTACGCAAGTCCGGCCGCCACGCGCCGACAGCGACGGTTCTGCTCAGATATGTCAGCCAATAGCAGTCGTCGTAGCCGTCACGGGCGGCGGCAGCACTTCAAAGGAACCACCCAAGGTGTCTGTCTCCAGTGTGGCGTAATACCACCCAAGATGTCATACAATCTGCTGGTCTCACTGCTGCTGGCGTTAGTGGCGTAGCCAGCCGAAGTTTTACTGCTACGCAGCGTAGCAGTAAAACTTCAGCTGGCGATGAACGTGCTAACGTCCCTCTGTCTTTCAGCAGTAAAGCAAACAACCCGTCGGTCCAAAGCGCCCCCTGCCGCTTGTGCCCTGAGGCAATTGCCTCACTTCGCCTCTCGTAGTTACGCCACTGAAAGTTGAAGGTGAACTTATCCAACAACAAAATCAATTACTTTAAAGCGTTTTGCTTTAGCCGAACTTGATGGCGTGTTTTCTCCCACAACGTTGGTGACTTTCCTTTTCCTGCCAAACACTCCTGGTCGACCATACTTGGCTCTCACACTGGCGATGACTGAATCATTCTGTGCCAGTGGTTGACGGCACCGTTTATATCGGTCGGCCAGCACTCTGTGGACAAATTTGCCAAGGTCAGTGAGTCGTTTTAGCATGAAGTAGGTTGCCGTCCACCTGGTTGGCACGTCCTGCACGAGAACCAGAACTTCCTGCTCCGATTTACCGGCGTTGACCTGCACTTTGCACAGCTGATAGGTGGACTTGCTGCTCTTGCTGAAATGTTCCACAACACGCCTAGCCTTGGCCAATACACACGACATCCTTGCAGCCTTCAACCGTTTGTCAACGCTCAGATGAACGGTGTGGGCCACGCATCCAAAAACATACTGAAACCCTGCCCCCTGAAGGCCATTGACCATGTTTAGGCCATTGTCGCTTGTTGCAGCAGTGACCTTTGCTGCATAGTTGTTCCGCACGTACGAAACGCACTTTATTTTTCGCCAAAAGTGAGCGCACTTTAACGCACTTTATTCTGTGAACGCACTTTACATTTTTCCAAGGCGAATTTTATTTAATTATTTCTTTCCGTTAGTAACTAAAATTTTCCGCACTGTGCAACAAAATCCACATAAAGTAACATAAGTTAGCATAAAATAATACATCCTGTAACTCAATTTGGTTAGGGAACCGACCAGGTAGCCTCTTTCATTTATATTTTAACTTTCAAGACGTATATACACTAGAGAACCTAGCTTAAAATTGATCATGAATGCACTTTTCAACGCACTTTAACGCACTTTATTTTTTTCTAAAAGTGCGCGCACTTTGACGCACTTTATTTTCGCCATTAACGTGCGGAACAACTATGATTTGAATACGAGAGTCTACCCGGTAACCCTCCAAAAATAAATTTGGATCGACGCCATTGAGTAAGTAACAATTTTCATATTTGCGTTTGTTATTGAGTGGCCAGCTGTCAGTAGTTTAAAAGGTTAAAAAGCCGAGTATAGCTCTTCATGTCTAGTGACTGTGTTGTTTATTGTATTTTATCATTTCAACCATTAACGGTTGCATTCAGTGGAGTAGCCAAGGGGGGTGGGTGCATGCCCCCCCGTCCTAGCTGGAAATTAGCATGTGTCTCCGGCCCCCAGACCCCACCGGGTCTATGCCCATGG
>Ga0056122_10000185_pt1 | contig 12497 bp, 8 predicted proteins | sample WorMetHEROISLAND_4_FD_55032 | JGI IMG/M metagenome (GOLD analysis project Ga0056122, IMG submission 55032) | Marine gutless worms symbiont microbial communities from Max Planck institute for Marine Microbiology, Germany - Olavius sp. 2 HERON ISLAND ...
GGTAGGTAGAATCAATCTTGGCAGGTACATCCGGGCACACTGGTTGCTCAACAACTCCCGCCAGTAAGGCCAGATATGGTAACTGGCGTTCTTGAGGGAGAATTCATCGATACAAGACTGTTCCAGCGTAGTGGCGGTCATCTGATATTCAGCAATGAACTCGGCCTCTATCACCGCCCTTACGGAAAGTTCTTCGTTTTTTTCCTCTGGATCGATCCAACGCGCCCCTAGTCGAACCAACACTCGTAACAACCGACTTTCGTCATCCAGTTCAACCACGTTGGCTTGTTTAACCAAGTGCATCTGTTGAATGGTCAGACGTTCAATATCCGTCGCATACTTGGGGTCGTAATCCCCCATGCAACTGGCAACCTGATCACGTACATAAACATCCTGAATGTTCAGGTTGTCTATGGCCTTCTGTAAACCGGCGCTAATCATGCCGCGTATCTCACCTCCTGGTCAGCGCTCGGCGTAGAAGTGAATACCGCACGCAATGCGGGGCATCTGACTCCTGCCAGACGACGTGGCTCCGACCGCCAGCCTTCAGCCTGTTGCCATTGCTCGTCAGCGAGAACACGCTCAAGACCGGCGCGACGGCACAACAGATCGAAGGCGAGAGGAAGTTCAGCCGTCAAACGCAATAGCTTATCCATGGCTTCGGATTGGGCCACGTCATCGCTTTCATACTTGGAGAAGGCCACCGGGCCACCACCGAAGACCTGTGCGGCCTCCGTCTGGCTCAGATGCAATTTCTCCCGGAGCGCCCGCACCTCGGCACCGGTCAGCAAGCCGTTCACCCGCTTCTTGAAGGCGACCATCAGGCGCTTGTTGACGCGGGTCTGGGCGGCGTCCGCCTGTTCGCTGCCACAAGCAGCGCAAAGGGAGAAATGAAGATCCAGCTCTGTCGTGTGGCCTTTATATTCCACAGGATTCTTACCGACGTTAAAGTGTAGATTTCCTTCACCACAGATCGGGCACAGGTTGTTTGAATCGTTCATCTTCTCTCTACCTTCTGTCTTCCGTGGGGTGGCAAGAAACCAGCAGTAGCAGCTTCCCCCTCTGCTATTGTGAACTTGATGTAATACTCCAGGTCCATCTCCCGGTGCGCATAGACTATCCACTCTCGGCGCACCAATGAGTAAGCGTCACAAGCCGCCCAAGGGCCGTTGGGGCGCTGGACGCACCACTCCGCGCCGTGAAAACGCCCTAAACGCACTGCAATTTCCATCAGCTCGCACAAGTCGTCCGTATCCAACGACCACTTCTGCGTGCGCGCTGACACTTGTTGGTCCATGCCCGTACCGCTTGAGCACCCGATTCCGTCAGCAGCGCCAGCACCTCATTGGCTGGATAGAGCGGACCGCCCGCAATTTTGCGACACACCCCTTCGTCCAGAGGGAGATCACCGGTAAAGCGGCTGACGATTGTCTTGCTTACCATTATGGTAATACAAATCCTAATTGATTCGAGGGCTATGCCAATAGAATTTTCTTATCGCCAACTACAATTCCCCCTTAAAGGCTCGGTCGAGGATGGCGGGGAGCAGAGCGTCGAGTTCGGTCTGGTTGTCAGTCCGGGCCTGGACGATGGTGGCGGCCTGGGCCTGGAGGTCGGTTGAACCAGAGCTGTTTTTCGTAGTCTGGGATGGAAAGTTCGATTTTTCCAGTTTCCTCAGGCCGAGCGTGGGGTTGTGGCCTGCCCCACCAGGCGATGTCTCCCGGACCTTGATTGCTTCCGACAAGCCGTGCTTTGGATCAAGTTTAATTTCGCAGTTTGCAATATCCGATGTCCTAATTCTGCAAAGTGAAAATCCACCGGCCGTAGCTAGCTATATAAGTCCCATTCTTTTCGATCAATCAACCGCTTCGTTCAGCGGCGGCAGACTCTTAACGATCCGTGCGCTCTCCACGCTCACGCGCACGATGCACTTGACCAGATCGACGATGTAGCGCGGCTCTTCCGACCAAGCGTTGGGATCATTTTTGATGCCACTCTGTTTGTCGGTGGTTACCCGGTAGCGTTCCATGATCCATTCGATGGCGGGCTTGCCATTCACCACGTAGTCGTAAGCTTCCAGTGGGATGTTGCGCAAGACCAGATGGGCGTTATAGGCAATCACTGTTTTATCCGGCTTTCGGTCTTTTTTGCCGAAGCGCATCTTGTCCACTCGGTAGTCGTCGTCTCCCATGACCAGGCGTTTCTTGTCCTCGGTGAGCGGGTAGGGAGGCACCGTTTCGTAATTCAGATGCCAGTTGCCCAGCTCGCGTCCGGCGTCGCGGAAGGCGTGAAAGCCTTGGGCGAAGGGGATGCGCGGCAACATCTTCTTGAGGTTGGCAGCGAAGCGGCTTTTGTATTCCGGCGAATGCAGGATGCCGTAGACGTACCAGAAGATGTCTTCTTTGGTGATGTCGCCGTCGCCATAATGCCCGCGGAAGGTCTCCAGCGCCCAATCCGTAATGGCGTCGCGGCGGACATAACCGTCGGCATCGGGCGTTTCCCTATCTACGAACATTTGATTTTGTGGCTTGGCTTTCCCCTCCGGCTTCTCGTACCAGTAGAGCGGGAAGCATTGGCCGGTGTCGTGAAGGTGGAGGTTGGGAATAGTGTCCGACACCAAACTGGAAAAGCCTTTTGCCGCGCCGATTCCTGATGTGGAAATGACCACATTCTGATGCTTCGGCGTCGGGAAGAGCTTGGGCATCTGGTAGACCATCTCGTTAAGGCGGCGATTGAAGTAGAGCCATTGCTTGCAGAAGGGGCGATATGTGCTTTGCACTACCGAGGCGGCCTCGTATTCCAGCGGTTTGTCGCGCCGCGCGTCGGCTTTTAAGGCCCGCGACCAACTGATCCGCCTCGGATCGGTGTCGATTACACCCTCAATTTCCAGTCTCTGGTCCTTGGGCCGGCCGGCGCAAAGCTGCACGTAGCGCAGCCGGTCGGCGTTGTAAGCGTCGATCATGCGGCGCATGTTGGATTCGAGTGCGGCGTGGCTCATATTATAGGCCCAGGTGTCGCGATTGGTTGCCACCCCCAGGGAATAGATAGCAAAAATGGCTTGGTCGGCGTCGGTTTTCTTGTTCCCCAGCGGCAAGAAGTTATCGAAGTCCAGGTCGCGCTGGTTGATCCAGTCGCCCTCGGTATTAGGGATGATGGTCTGCCACTCAATGCCTTCGATACCGCCAAATGCCTGGATGCGGTTGAGCTTTTCCTCGCGGCTGAGATAGTCGCCGATGTCGTGGTAACGCAGTTCGCAGGAACCAGTATGGGCCGGGTCCTTGACCAGGATTGTGATGGCTACCGGCGTGCGGGAACCGGAGCCGAATATCTTGCCGCCTTCCCGCCGCGATTCCTCGCCGGAAGTGCGTTGGTTGCCGCGCAAATTGAGAACGTACAGATGGCTGAATTCCTCGGTCAGGCACTTGCGCAGGCCGTCCATGTTGTTAGCGTCCAGGAATGATCCATTGGTGACGAAGGCAACGATTCCCCGGTCGTCGATGCGGTCGGTAGCCCAGCGGATGGCGCGGATGTAAGAGTCGTAGAGGTTCTTGAGCAACTTCGCACCCGATTGCGCCGCATAGGTGGCGCGGATGCGGCTGTCGAGGGTGGGATAGGCAAGATTCTTGTTATTGTCGTTTTCGCTGCTCTGCTGTGCTGAATAGGGTGGATTACCGATGATGACCTGTATCGGTTTCCTCAGTTGCCGCTCGGCGCGGGCGTTGTTTTCCGGCAGGACCACTTTATCCACCAGGTCGCCTTTTTCCGTCATCTGGAAGGTATCGGTCAGGACCATGCCACCGAAGGGCCGGTATTCGCCGGTGGCGGCATGGTAGGCGGTCTCGATATTGATACTGGCGATGTAGTAGGCCAGTAATACGAGTTCATTGGCGTGCAGTTCATGACCGAATTTATGGCGTAGGGCGTCGGCGTCGATGAGGCCGGACTGGATCAGCCGGACCAGGAAGGTGCCGGTGCCGGCGAAGGGGTCGAGTATCTGCACGTCGCGGCTGGCGAGGGTCTGGCCGAAGTGCTCGCGCAACGCGGAATCGGCGCTCTCGAGGATGAAATCAACGACTTGGATTGGGGTATAGACGATCCCCAGGCGTTCGGCCATGCGCGGAAAGGCATTTTGAAAGAAGGTGTCGTAGAGGTTGCGGATGATGTCTTGTTTGGATTGGTCGCTCTTGGCGAGGCGGATGCGCTCGCGGATGTTTTCATAGAACTTTTCCAGCCCCTCGGTTTCGCTGGCCACCGCCGCCGCGTCGAGCCTGTCTACGATGCCTTGCAGGGCCTTGCCGACGGCGTTGTTTTCCGGAAAGCCGGTGCCGGCGAAGAGGGCCTGGAAGACGGGCAGGGTAAGGATGTGCTGGGCCAGCATTTCCACCACATCGCCGCGGCTGATGGCGGGATTGAGGGTGTCTTGTAGCCCTTTCAGGAAGCGGGTGAAGTCTTCGCCGAGCTGGGGGTTGTCGCCGATCAGCGCTTCGATACGGGTGATCAGGCGTGTGGCGGTTTGGCCGATGCCCTTGGCCCATTCGCTCCAGTATTCCCGGTCGCCAAGCTTCTTGGGAATGGCGGCATAGACGGCTTCGTTGACGGCATCCAGGGGCAGCCGGGGGAAATCGAGCGGCAATGTTCCCTGCCCGTCCCCTTTGTCGCCTCCGCCATCTCCGTTGAGGACCTTGATCTTGCGCCAGAACTCGGCCTCGTCAACCAGGCTTTCGTCGTGGGCGCGCAGGGCCTTGACGACTTTCCAGATGCCTTTGAATTGCGGGTCGTTGTCGATATAGCGGTTGTAATCCTCGATTTCCTCAGAGGGTATGCAGACCGGCAGGATGATGTAGCCGTATTTCTTGCCCTCGGCCTTACGCATGACGCGCCCAATGGACTGCACGATGTCTACAATGGATTCGCGGGTATCGAAAAACACCACCGCGTCCAGCGCCGGCACATCGATGCCTTCGGAGAGGCAACGGGCATTCGAGAGGATGCGACATTCGCCCGCGTCCATATCGGCCTTGAGCCAATCCAAGGCGTTTTGGCGCACCAGCACATTCATGGTGCTGTCAACATGGTCGAGGCGGCAATTCACCATGCCGGCCGCCTTATCTCCGTACAGCTTGACCAGCTTGTCGAAGCTCTCGGTCATCTGCTTGGAAGCCTTGATGGATGTGGAGAAGGCCAGGGCGCGGCGCATGGGTGCGGTATCCTCGGACAAGGCGTCCTCTTGGCCGTCCTCCCCCACCAGTACCAACCCGCGCTTGGAAAGCCCCTTCCAACTGCCCACGATCTTGGTTGCAAACTGAATATCGATGGCCTGCTTGTCGTCAATCTTGTAGGCGTGGTTGAAGTTGTTGGCGAGCTTAGCCATCTCACCTTCCTTGACGACCACGATCAGGACCTTGTACTCGGAGAGTAAATCCTGTTCCACGGCCCCGCCGAACCCCAGGCGGTAAAACTCGTGGCCGAAGGTCTTCTCGTCGTCCATGGAGAATAAGGCGGCTGCCGCCTCGTTGGCCTTGGTTTTCGACGCACCGCCATAGATACGCGGGGTTGCCGTCATGTAGAGGCGTTTTTGGCCTCTGACGAGATGGTTGTCATGTACCTTGACGAACTCCGAGGGGTCTTCACCCGGCAGCGTCAGGCCGGTGGTGCGGTGCGCTTCGTCGCAGATGATGAGGTCGAATGCCCCGAACCCCTGTTGCTGCGCGTCCGCCACTACCTGAATCGACTGATAGGTGGAAAAGACCACGGTGCGGCGATCCCCGGTCAAGGTGCTGGCGGCGGCGGCGAGCTTCTCGGCGTCCGTGGTCGCGGGATAAGCCAGATCGTGGGTGCTGATGTCCTCCCTGTCTCTGCCGACCTTGGTATCCGAACAGACGGCAAAGGCATGGAGCGGCTCCAGTGCTTGGGCCGTCCATTCACGCAGCGATTGGGCAACCAGGGCAATCGATGGCGTGAGTAACAGCACCCGCCCGTTCGCCTCCGTGAGCTTTTCCATGAGCCGGAGCGCCGCCAAGGTTTTGCCGGTGCCGCAAGCCATGATGAGTTTGCCCCGGTCGTTTTCCTTGAAGCCCTCGATGAAGTTGGCGGTGGCTTTCTCCTGATGAGGGCGCGGCGCTTTCTTTCCCTTGAGCCGCATGTCTTCGACGTTGGCAAGGCTGAACTGACCCCAGTCGATAGGACTATCGGCAAGGTCTTTGAACCAAAGTCGGCTAACCGGGATGGTTTGTGCCTCAAGTGCCTTTTCTGCTTTGGATGACCACTTGTCTGTCGTCGAAACAATCAATCGAGTGGTGAAGCGGCAATCGCCATCGGGTGTGCTGAATTTCTTACCGGAAGCCGCTAGAAAGGAATCGATGCCTACCTTGTCGAGAGTATTTGCCGGGTCGAAGAATTTGCATTGGATCGCCCAGTAGTCCCTTGTTCCGCGTTCACGGGCGACCAAATCGATTCCATCGTCACTGCCCCATCGTTCCGGCCATTCCGACCACAACCAAACCTCGGACAATCGATCCGCATACTGAGGATCGGTCATCAGATACTTGGCAACCAGACGTTCGAATCGAGCGCCTTTGTCGCGATTCGTGCGGGAGGCTTCGGTGAATTCGTTCCGAAGATCACTAAAGGTGGCCATTGCCTAGTTTTCCTGGCGGCCGGTTCTTGTCTTTGTTTTCCGGGTGTCTTTCCCTGAAATTGCTATTTCCTTTTGCATGCAATAGTCCCGGATCAGAAGCTCCACCATGTTGGTGATGGAACGATGCTCCCGCTCCGCCGCCGTGCGCAGCGCCTCTTTCAGTTCCGGTTCGATGCGAAAAGTCAGCGTGGTGGTCTTGGCGGTGGCCATGGCTCCCCTCGATTCTGGCAATCTACTGTAAATGTACTGTAATGTACTGTAATGTACTGTAATGTACTGCAACGTCCCGTATGATTCAAGGGATTGACAAACAGACAGTTACGGAGGACGGATGGCTACCCGACACTACTCCACCAAGAATTGCTTCCGGCAGATCCCCAACGCGCTGCTGGCCCGCTATTTCCATGAGCGGGATCTGTTCACCGATCTGGATTTTTCAGCCAAGGCCATGAAAGAGACCAAGCCGGATGCGCTGTTTGCCGCCTGGCTGGCGCTAGATGAGGCAGTCCGCAACCCCATGAATGCGGTATTCCGGGAAATCTTCGATATGAGCTGCAAGAAAGGTTTCAAGGCCATCATCGATGAAGCCCGTTGGCAGTTTACGGATAAGGGAACACCGGAGCAGATCGAGCCGTTTGTCGATGCCCTGTCGGAACTGCCGAATCACTACCACCGGGCCATGGTGACCTTTCTGGATCATAACGATTGCTGGAAAGGTGCCACCCGCTTCTACCATGTGGATACGCCCACCTCTTACTGGCGCAAACGGAAACATCTGGGCCATATAGCGGCAGCGGTGGACGATGCCAGTATCCAGCAACTCTCCGACTCGATTGGAGGCTATTTTCACCATACGTTTGGCACGGGACCGAATTGCTTTGTAGAGCCTTTCCGCCGGGGCGATCTGGATTATTTCTTTGCCTACCCGGAAGACCACTCCCAGCAAAGCTGGGAATGGGCTGATGGCAAGATTGATAATCGCCCTCATAACCCGACCTTTGAAGTCGTGTTTGTCTACTCTCAGAAGGAAGGCTCGCTGGATTTGAATTTTCGCGGCACCTACAAGGCTATCGAACCTTTGTGGGCGATACTTGCGCAAGCCATCTTGAAGCTGGATAAGTTACCACCAGACCCGAAAGACAAACGCGTTTATGACCTGAGTCCGCTCCAAAAGGGTTTTAATCCCGTCTTCGACCTGGCAAGCGGAATCTCGGATGCCGCGGTAAAGAAGCTGCGGCTGTCATCCAAGGTGAAACAGGGTGACAAGATCCTCCTGGAGGTAGACACGACCACCAATCCCAATGTCGTTTATGACCTGATGGGGAAGATAGGCAAATCGATAAAGCTGCATCAATACAACGTCACCCAGGTGGAAATCGCCGCTTTCATTGTGGTGGATGCCGACAAACCATCCAAGCCAGTCACCATCGCATTACCCATCCCAATTCCTGTTCGCTCAAATATGACGAACAGGATTTGAAACTGCGGGAAATGCTGGAAGCCTCCGGTATCGAACGAAAAGAGCCGGAAAAAGTTACTGAGGCATGACACCGCAAGCCGTGTTGATCGAGTTGCTGGACCAGATAGCTACGCTACCGGGCGAAAAGGTGCTGATCAGAAATGATGAACTCAACGGGTGGCCCGCCGAAGTCGCCGAGGCATTGAAATCACATAACCTGATCCGCAAAACGCGCCCGGCTACCAGCATCGTCTGTGATGAATGCGAAAAGGAATGCCACCGGCCGGTGCATACGCTCCGCTATCCTTCTGGTGCTCTTCGTGTGTTTATCATCTGCGACAAGCTCGATGACGTGGACCGCGTGCCGGTGCCAGTTGAACGTCTTGAACAATGGCAGACTTCCGGCGCATTGGTTGCCGAAATGCTCATCGGCTTGCTGGGCCTGATCCCTCCCGCTGCCCAGGGTTCCGCCAGTGGCCGATGGGAAGTTGGCCTGTTGAAAGGAAAGAAGCATTCCAGCCACCTGGTCCTAATGGCTGGCGATACCCTGTCCCTTGATCTGGCTGGTCATTCCGTACCCTTGTCCGATGTGCTCACCCTTGAGAACAATCAAATCACGATTGATAAACGGACATTGACCCGACTGGTGGATCAGCCCGTTGCCGGTGCAGGGGATGTTGAATCCGTCGAACAACGGCGGGAACGCATCAGGAAGCGGGTCGATGAATTGAAGGCCAACGGTGTGAAGGCATTCCTGAAAACGGTTGCTGAAGAAGAAGGGGCCGGTATTAGCCGTATCAAGCAGCTTCTCCAGGGCGAAAAACCCGCCTCGAAATCGAAAGCCCCCCACTGGTAGCCGGACAGGGGCTACCTACTCCCCAACGAAAAACTCAGTAATCACGCGGCTTCGCGCCAATTTTCACTAGCCAGCTTGAAGGGTAGTGCCCTAGCTCGCCCGTAATTCAGCCATGTTCAACAATGCCTATGGAGGCGCAAACATGGCCACCGCAATCCTGAGACTTCCCACTGTCAAGGCTCGTTACCGGGCTTTCCCGAAGCACGATCTATCTGCGTATTTCCGAGGGTCGCTTTCCAAAACCCGTTTCGCTTGGCGGCCGCGCCGTCGGCTGGATTGAGGCGGAGGTGAACGACTGGCTGAACCAGCAGATCGAGGCCAGCCGCAAGGCTGCGCACTGAGGGGAGGCCACAGCAATGACCACAAACAGAAAGGGCCGCGCTGGCTGGCACCAGGCGACCTCGAAGACTTCCAACAGCAGTTGTCATTCTACCGGCCCCGGTCCCCGCGTTAAAGGCTGCATTGTCACCCTGACCTTGTGGGGATGGCTGCCTGCTGGGCCGGCGGACCGGCTCACCCACCGGGGAGGGCTGCGCGATGAATGATGCGCTCTCCCAGTTTAAGGATGCGATCCGGGCCGCCGGTCTGGAACCGCTCGCTGTGATCGAGCCTGGCAAGCTGCACCGCTTTCCCGGCGCGGGTAAACACAACGGCAATACCGCAGGGTGGTGCCTGCTGTTCGATGATGGTCTTGGCGGTTGTTTCGGTGACTGGTCTTCCGGCCTCTCCGAGACCTGGCAGGCGAAACGTGAAAAGCCGTTTTCACCGGCGGAATGTGCCATATTCATGCGCCGTGTCGAAGAAACCCGGAAACACGCCGAAGCGGAACGACAACCACAGTATGCCGATGCGGCCGTAAAGGCGGCTTCGATCTGGGATGCAGCCACAACGGCGAATGATGATCACCCCTATCTTGACCGCAAGAGTATCAAGGCCAATGGAGCACGGTTGCATCAAGGTGCGCTGGTGGTCCCAGTGCGGTCAGGCGACGAACTTCACTCTCTGCAATTCATCGCTGAAGATGGCAGCAAGCGGTTTCTGAGCGCCGGGCGGATCAGCGGCAACTATTTCAGCATCGGCACGCTCCAGGGAGCGGATGCCTTGTGTATCGCCGAGAGATTCGCCACCGGCGCGACTATTCACCAGGCAACGGGCTATCCGGTCGCGGTTGCGTTCAATGCGGGCAATCTAGCGCCGGTGGCCAAGGCCATGCATCGCAAGCTGCCTGGCCTTCCCTTGATCATCTGCGCCGACGATGACGCAAACACCAAAGGCAATCCCGGCATTACCAAGGCGAACCAAGCCGCGCTGGCTATCGGCGCGAAGGTAGCCGTTCCGAAGCTTGGAGATCGTCGCCCTATTGGCGCAACCGACTTCAACGATCTGGCCGCGCTGCTTGGGCTTGAGGCGGCCGCCAAGGCCATTCATGGGGTTTTGGCAACAGAACAGACCGACAACGACGGCTGGCCCGATCCGCTTCCCCTGACGGCCAGGATCGACCCCGAACCCTATCCCCTGGATGCGCTGCCCGACAGGCTACGGGCCGCTGTCGAGGAAGTCTGCGCCTTCACCAAAGCGCCGATGCCGCTGGTGGCCTCCAGCGGCCTGGCAGCCCTGTCGCTGGCGGCACAGGCCCATGCCGATGGGAAGCGGGCAGAAAAGCTGCAAGGGCCGACTGGGCTGTTCCTGCTGACCGTCGCCGATTCCGGTGAACGTAAATCCACCTGCGACAATTTCTTCACGAAGGCAATCCGGGACTATGAAACCAAGCAGGCCGATGAGGCCAAACCGAAGATTAAGGATCACAAGTCGGCAATGAAAGCCTGGGAGGCGGAGTACAGCGGCATCAAGACGAAAATCAGTCAGCTTGCCAAGGCGGGAGATTCTGCCCAGGAATGGAAAGCCGCCCTGCGCGATCTGGAGCATAAAAAACCGGAACCGCCACGGGTGCCACGGTTGATCTATAGCGACGCCACCCCGGAAGCCCTGAAATGGAATCTGGCGAAAGATTGGCCATCCGGTGGCGTGGTGTCGAGTGAAGCCGGGCTGGTGTTCGGTGCGCACAGCATGAACAAGGATTCGGTCATGCGTAATCTGGCTACCCTGAATCAGCTGTGGGATGGGATGGACATTGCCACCGAGCGGCGCACCACCGAATCCTTTGCGGTACGCGGCGCACGGCTAACTATCGCCTTGCAGGTCCAGGAAGCCACCCTGCGCAGTTTCCTTGACCGGACCGGCGGGCTGGCGCGGGGCACGGGCTTTCTCGCCCGCGTTCTGATCGCCTGGCCGGAATCGACCCAGGGTTACCGACCGTTCACCGAGCCGCCGGAATCCTGGCCCGCTTTGGCAACGTTTAATCGACATATTGCCGGGATTCTCAAACAGGATGTTCCCATAGATGAAAACGGGGCGCTGTCGCCCCCTGTTCTTACCCTGGAAGCAGATACCAAGGTCGCCTGGGTAGGCTTTCATGACGCCATTGAACGCGAACTGCGATCCGGCGGTGAACTCTACGATGTGTGCGACGTGGCCAGCAAAACCGCCGACAACGCGGCCAGAATCGCCACCCTGTTCCACATATTCGAGCACGGTGCCGGTGGCGCCATTAGCCTGGAAGCGTTTGAAGGTGCATCCAGAATCGCCGCCTGGCACCTGCACGAAGCCCGGCGTTTCCACGGCGAACTGGCGTTGCCGGAAGAACAGGCCAATGCGGCGCGGCTGGAGAGCTGGTTACTCGACTACTGCCGGAGAGAAAAGACAACCCACGTACCCCGGCGAGCTGTGCAACAGAGCGTGACTCCCAGCCGCCTGCGCACTGGAGCCGCGCTGGATGGTGCCCTGACCGAATTGGTGGAAGCAGATAGAGTGCACTTGATTCAAGACGGCAAGCGCAAGAATATTCATATCAACCCGGCGTTGCTGAAAGGGGGCAGGCCATGACCCTTTCCGCGGTGACCAAAAAAGGCGGACTTGCCGACCGTATGGCTGCTACTGTTGCTACAGTTGCTACACAAGAAACCGATCAGCCGGTAACTGTAGCAACAGTAGCAGTCACAAAGCAGCCGGAACCACGCCCAGAACTGACACCGGACGAAGCATCGAACATCCGGGCTTGGTTGGCGCACATCGAGGAAACCGACCCGGCCATCATCGCCGAGGTAGTGGACAACTGCCGTAATGACCAGGATGCCCGGCGGTACTTTCTGAAACGGTCGGGGGAAGTACCAAAACCAACCAGAGTCAACCGCTCGGTCCACTGTAGCGACTGCATCCACTTCGAGCGCATCGACCACCTGCACCTTGGGTGCTGTGCCAAAGGCGAGCTGGAAGCCATCATCGGATTGTGGGACACGGACCGGCGCTATTGCGAACGTTTCATCCCACAGCCAAGGAGTAAACCATGACGAAACAGGAGCAGACCGGAGAAACCGAGCCGAAGATCCTTGCCGTCAGCGACCAGGAAGATCGGAAGGGCGTATTGAAGCGTATCGGCGGCTCGCAATCCAACGACTGGAATAACCTGATCGCCAATCAGGCCATGC
>Ga0056122_10000186_pt1 | contig 12433 bp, 10 predicted proteins | sample WorMetHEROISLAND_4_FD_55032 | JGI IMG/M metagenome (GOLD analysis project Ga0056122, IMG submission 55032) | Marine gutless worms symbiont microbial communities from Max Planck institute for Marine Microbiology, Germany - Olavius sp. 2 HERON ISLAND ...
GGAGGTAAGTTGGAGTACCAGTATTCAAGATGGAAAGGTTCTGCTTGAGGATAAAATCCTCGACAAGTCTACCCTGCCTGTTGGTGTCCCGGCACCCCCAGACTATGTGCATTAAAATCTCCCATTAATATCGCTGGAGAAGGGAGTTGTTGATATAGCTCCTCTAAGTCTTTGATGTCCCACCTCTGGGATGGAGGTAGGTAGACAGAGCATACGGTAAAATCAAGGCTATTTAGCCAATATAAAATAAGGATTATATACGATGATAAAAGTTTATTATATACGATGATAAAAGTTTATATCTTTAATAAAAGCAATGATATTTCGAGAGTCTACGATTTCAAAAAGTTCTGTAATCTCTTTTTAGTAAAGGGTTAAAAGGTGCACTGAAGTTGTGTACTTTGCTCACGACCACCGCCACGACTAAGGAGCATTTGCCAGTGAGCACCGTAGTGAACATAATTTTACAGTCAAGGTTTGAGGTTAGAAGGTCAAATGTCAAGGTTGACATGAGTCAGCACTCTTCCAAGTGGCAGTGACCTGGTTTGTTTTTCAACTAATGTCATTGCTGACTTCAGTTTTGTAACTGTATTCATCAGTCACATATTTCGTCATTGTTGAAGAATCCATTTAATTACACAATTCAGTTCACCTATACAGTTTATCATTTCAACATCTTTTAATTTTCAGAAGTTAAGAATTTCTTTAAGTATCCACCCTGATTAACAACAAAACGTGACGAATTACAGCCAAATGACAGATTACACTGTTGTGTTAACAGACAAGAAAAGTGAGGTGGTATTCATGTGCTTGGTTTTAATGTTACGCACGCCGTCTAAACGAGGTGTAAAGGGCCCAAAGCATTTTTTCCTTATAGTCCGGACGCTTGGTTACAAATAAGTGGTGCATTGTGCAAATTATATGTACAAGTATGAATTTGTGGTATATAAGTAACATATCCGATAGTGAAAAATGCTGGATATCTCCACATTCGGGAATTTGCTGAATAATTTCAGAATTTTGGTGGAAAGAAAATGCATTTTACATCACGAATTTGGGCTATAAACAGGCTGAACTGATGCCACAATTGCGGTTGTCAATGCTTTGTTTTTGTTTTGATGGATGTTTAGCGTGTTAGTTAATCTGTTGTCGATGGCAAGTTCTAAGGTTTTTGACTGGTCAAAGTGTATATTTTGCCAACGTGATATCCGTAATAGTAAAATTAATTGTCCTGCAGACTCTAAACGTGCTGATGTAGGTAGTGGCTACCGTTCACTGTGTGACGCTGTTAATGCATTTGTCGCCTTAGGCAAATTACTGCAGATATTCAGAGTGTAATTCAGTATTGGGATGAAGGTGAAGGTTACGAAGCCACATTTATGCAGCATCGTGCATTTTGGCACACTAAATGTAGACAGCGATTAGTTCATGCAACTAAACTAGAACGGTTGAGCGCGAGCGATAATCCTAACGTAGACCCTGGGGATGACTGCCCGTTGGATGATGTCCCGTCGGAAGAGAAAATTCCACGTCTTACGCGTACTGCAGTTGGCAGTCACGGCAATAAACCGTCAGTCCCAGTGTGCTTTTTTTGTGATTCACCTGGATCAGACTTACGACAGGTGATGACATTTGCTGTCAATGATAAAGTTAACAAGTGTGCTAGTATCACTAATGACACCATGTTGCTGGCTAAATTGTCCATTGGTGACATGATTGCGACAGAAGCTAAATATCACCCTAGTTGTCTCTTAAACTTGTACCATAAAGCTGGAAAAATGCAGGCCATTGATGATGTCCCGAATGACGACAAAGCACTATCATCTGACATAGATGGTGAGTCATTGGCACTTGCAGAAGTGATCTCATATTTGGAGGATAGGAGACTTTTAGATGCAACTCCTTCTGTTTTTAAGCTGAGTGATGTGAACAAAATGTACTCACAACTGCTAGAAAAACACAATATAACTGTAACTTCTAAAAGTCATTCTTCTAGACTTAAGGAGAGACTACTTGCTAACTGTACTGGTCTTACAAGTGTAACACATGGCCGCGATGTCTTCTTAACATTTTCAGAACACATAGGTGCTGCAAAGCAGCACCTAAGTGAACATGCTGATTCTGATGCTGTGCATTTAATGCATACTGCAAAGTTGCTGAGAAGTGAATTTTTGTCTACCAGTTTTACATTTTCTGGCAGTTTGAGTAGGCATGAAAAATCTGTTCCACCAATACTGTTGAGCTTCTTAACCATGCTGTTGGAAGGTCCAGGTAATGCTGATAGTATCAAGAGTGAGGCAGCTGTGTCTTTGTCCCAGCTAATTATGTTTAATGCCACAAAGCGACGGCGAAATACCGTTAGGAGTGAATGTCAGGGAACTGTGACAATGCGTCACACATACGGTCATGAGACACCCTTACCACTTTATGTTGGTCTGATGCTGCATTCAGCAGTGAGGAAAAAAACATTTGTGGAAAAATTTCACAAACTTGGTTTGTCGGTGTCATACGATCGAGTCATGCAAGTTATGAATAGAACAGCAAATGCAGTTTGCACTCAATACAGAGCTGATAATGTGGTTTGTCCCATGAACCTACACTCTGGTTTGTTTACTGTAGCAGCTGCAGATAACATAGATCACAACTTAAGCTCATCCACTGCACACTCCTCATTTCATGGAACTGCTTTGTCTGTTATGCAGTTTCCACATTCAGGCATTGCAAAACGTAAGCAATGCCAGTACGACATGCAGTCGGCATCCGAGGCTGTTTCTGATATTGTTTTGCCTTCCACATACACTGAGGTGAATCCCTGCATTTTACCGTCAAGAGAACCTGTTGTTACGCCTTCACAGGTGACTGTGAATGAGTCATGCTATGTGACTAGTGATGAGTATGCTTGGCTAGAGTCAACCAAGGCATATTTAGATGGTTCCAGTGTGTCAGATAGGCCTAATTTATCTTGGGCTGCATTTCATGCTGATCAAGATGACCATGTAGCAAGACCGTGTGCAATTTCTGCAGTGTTGCCACTGTTTCGACATGCTGCTAACACTCCTGCTATGATGCGTCATTGTTTGATTGTCATACGTGACGTGGTCTCAAAACTGAATCCTTCACAAATTCCGGTAATTGCTGTGGATCAGCCTCTTTATGCACTGATAAAACAAATTCAGTGGCACTTTCCACAATGTTTTGGTGAAGATAAATTCGTCATTCTTCTCGGCGGACTACACACAGAAATGGCTGCTTTACGCATGCTCGGGCACTGGCTGAATGGATCTGGCTGGATCCAGTGCCTGGTGCAAGCAGGCATAGCAACACCAGGTGTAGCAGAGTCATTTCTTACTGCATCACATGTCAAACGCACTCGATACATGCACACAGTCACAGCTGTTGCATTGTTCATTAATTTATGCCATATGTATACAGACTATTGTGACAGCAATGAAGAGGATACTGTTGTTTCTTACGGTCAGTGGAGAGCAGATTGTGAAAAGTCCTCTGTTCAGTTCCTGTACTGGAGTACAGTGCTAGAATTAGAGCTGCTGGTATTAACCTTTGTTCGTTCGTTACGGCTAGGTAACTTCAGTCTGTATACTGATAGCCTGCAGAAACTGGTTGGCTGGTTTTTTGTTTGTGATCAGACTAACTATGCCAGATGGCTATCGGTGCATATACGTGATATGTTGGTTGTTGAACATGACCATCCTGACATATACAGGGAGTTCCTAGCTGGCAATTTTACTGTTTGTAAGTCACGTCGTAAATTTTCCTCATTAGCAATAGATCACGCCCATGAACAGCTAAATGCTGTAATAAAGGGCGAAGGGGGTGTTGTGGGTGTGACAGAAAGTGATGCTGCACTTAGCAGATGGACTGTCGCAGCTCCTGAATTGTCCAGGATGTTGCAGGAGTTTGAAGAGGATGCTTTTGAGATGTCCGATGTAGAGAACCATCACGAGCAAACTGCCTCGTTCCAGGATAAGTTTAAAAGAGACGTGTCCAAACTGTTAGATGTGTTCGAATCAGAAGTTCCATTCAGTGCTTGCAGTGGAAATGATCTTATTGTCTTGTGCACAAATGCATTAGCAGATAATTCTGTTGCTGATTCTGTAAGAAAGGCACAGGAACTGGGCCACGATCAATTTCGTACTTTCTTTGATGAACGACTGAAAGACTGTGATTCTCTGTCTGTTCTTGCACCAATTGTTCGCAATAAACTCCCACTGTTTTCCTTCAAAGCAAAGAAGAAAACAAAAGCTGCTAGAGATCTAAAGCTTTCTGAGCTTAAAAGTGACTGCGAACTGTTTTCAAGACTTTACATTTCGTGTCAGATTCGTGACGGAAATCTGGAGGATTTTTTTCGTCATGAAAATCAACCATATCCGCCATCACTGTCGCAAGGAGGAAGTCTTCGATCAGGTAACAAATCAGACCTCCTGGAGTGTTTTACTCCCTTATACAGTGCACACGACATAACCGACATGACTGTGGATTGTTGTATTCTAGACGGGGCTGTTGCCGTGCAGATGCTGCGTCCGAAATGTGGCTGTACTTTCAGACTACCAGCATAATATATTTCTTCCTTACTTACAGTCCATTCTGAACAAAGTACAACGAATCGATGTTGTATTTGATGTGTATTATCCAGACAGTGTAAAGACACTTACACGAGAGAAGCGGGGCATTGGATCCCGTGCAAAGGTGACAGCAGGTAGTAAGGTCCCTTCAAACTGGCATGAATTTCTTCGTGTTGATGACAACAAAAGGGAATTGTTTCATTTTCTTGCAGACACTGATGTTGACATTGCAGGCAAGACTGTCATAATGACCCGTGAAGACGGCATTAAGTCATCTGGATTGCAGGTTGACTTGACTAGTATTGAGCCATGCAATCATGAAGAGGCTGATACGCGCATCATGCTGCACTGTTTGCATGCTGCTAGATGTGGCAGCCAAAGGTTTTGCATTAGAACAGTGGACACTGATATTGTGGTTTTGGCTCTTTCCTGCTTTCACCGACTGTGTGTTTCTGAGCTGTGGATTCACTTTGGCGTTGGTAAGAATGTTCGGCTAATTCCGATTCATGAACTCAGTGCGGCCATTGGTCCTAGTAAATGCAGTGCACTACCAGCTTTTCATGCACTAACTGGCTGCGATACTGCTTCTTACCTGTATGGTAAGGGCAAGAGGTCAGCATGGTCTGCATGGGATGCATATCCGGTGCTGACTGAGACACTGATAAAATTTAATGATGTAACTGACAACATAGATAGTTCGCTGCTGTCTGTGTTAGAACGCTTTGTTGTCATACTTTATGACAGAACAAGTGACTGTACCAGCCTTAATAAAGCTCGACAACAGCTGTTCACAAAAAAATGTAGAACACTCGAGAATCTACCACCAACTTCAGATGCATTTGAATTGCATCTAAAGAGAGTCATATACCAGGCTACTCATTGTTGGTCACACTGTCTAGAGAAACAGTTGCCGTTTCATGATCCTGCCAAGTGGGGTTGGTCCAGAGATGAAAATAAATTGGCTCCAGTGTGGATGACCCTCCCTGAGGTGTCACACACATGCAGAGAGCTCATACATTGTTCGTGTAAGGTAGCTTGCACGTCAAGATGCAAGTGTGTCAAGGCAAACCTTCCTTGCACAGGTTTGTGCTGCTGTGACGGAGAGTGTGTGAGGTCGTAAATTTCATCGTCTATGACTGTATTATTATCACTAGTCATGTCAAGTAACTGTTTGTTAACGTTTTTTGTCAATCATCCATTCAGCATTTACTGAAGAATGTGTTTTGATATTTTTTTTGATGTAAATTTGTTGTTTTGTCTCATGGTGCATCTCATATATAATCACTGTGTTTTTCATATGGCACAGAAGCATGCCATCTTGCTTGGAGCTGTAGCTTACTTAGTTTATGCAAAAACATAAAAAATACACACAGTGTACGAAATGCAAAAAAAAGTATAAAATGAAAAAAAAACAAAAAAAAAACTTTAACTCCGCCACAGCAGAAATTTTTCTCTCTTTGGAGTTTTCGTCTTGCATCAGTTGTGGTTTACCATATTTGCTTGTTTGTTGTGGCGTGTGAAAGAATAACAAACTTTTAAAAATTTGATTTACTTGAACATCAGAAAAATTTCTGCTGTGCCAGTCCCAAGCCTGGTAAAGGAGGAGGGAAGTTTTTTAGTGAATGTTTATGGTGTAAAATTACCATAGGTGCCTACTTTTCTTTTTCTTGTGGGGGCGAGGGGATAGGGCTGGGTGGTATGACCACTTCTCAGCAGGATGGAATTTGGGGAGGCAGCTGTGCCCCTCCTTATAAAAATTTTCAGCTTTTGTGTGGAAAAGATGTAATTTGGTGCATTGAAACAGTACATATAAATAGAACAGTGGACAGGAAAATTTGCATTTTAAGGGCTAAATTTTTCTGGGAGCTACGTTCCCACTGAGCTATGCTCCCACTAAGACGGTGGGAGTTTGGGGGGCACACCCTAGAAGCTTGAAACGTGGTAATAACAATAATACAATTACTGCCATTTAATATGTTACAACACAGATCGTCACAAATTCCATACTGTTCAGAGTATGGCTATAAGTTGAAAAATCCAGCTATCTTGGAGGGACTTGCACCCATACCCCCTTGGCTACCCCCACTGTAACACATCGTAAGCATGTGGAATATTTTATTGTTCTTGGCGTGTATTAATAGGCTATTATGTTGTGCTGCCAAAATGATAACAGCGCTGCACGTTAGTGAGTAATTGTATAGGTCAAAAATGGGTTTTTAAAAATTTCAAAATAAAAAATGTGGAGATATCACAAAATGATCAGCTATGTAAAAGGAACAAAAAAATGTAGTTTGTTTGCTTGTACATTGCATTTGCACAATGTTACACCAAGCCTCCGGACTATTACTTTTCTTCCGTTATGGGAATACAAACAGTTTTCCGCGGGATTGCTCATACTGTCAGCGCCACTGCCCCTCCATGTCGGCATTCAACCGACACCTGCTGTACTACATGACATCGAGCATGTCGCAACAGGAAGGAGGTAGCGCCGGGTAGAGTCATACCACCAGCTCCTTCCAGAGGAAGCTGCATTTCGACGTCAAATGCAAGCATATCGCCAAGGAGGCCGCGGTGACCAGCGCCACTGACTGATGGCCGAACACCAAAGACAATAAGTTCCATAGAAAATGTACCTGCATCTAACTTGCGGCAGTCAGTGACAAGCTGTGGAGCAAACAAGTTCAACATCAGCAGATGTCGTATCTGGGAAGGTGCCAAACGTGCAATTCTGCGGACATCATTTTCGCCTACTCTGCCACTGTCAAATTTTGCCAAAGGTGCTGTTGATGAAGGCGCCCACACAGAGAATTCCTACTGTCAGAATATCTGGTAAAAACAGTCCTCTGTTTGTTGGTGATTGTGGCAACAAACATCTGAGAGGCAAGAGGCAGGTTGGATTCCAGACAGTCTATTCATCAGTACCTATCTTTGTGAATTTGCTGAAACCAAAATCAAGTTTGGCTGCCATGGACAGAGCAAAGCTAGTTCCAAAAGCAAATGAAGTGAAAGACGCAAAATGCAAGGATGTTGCAAAACTGATGGATTACTTTGAGATTCCAAGCAACGTCAAAAAAGTTCCGGTACATCTATTACTTTTATATCACTGAAGAGCGTCAAGAACACACTAAAAATTTAACATACTGGCATGACTCCACAAGCATCTGTCGACATGGAGTGTGAATTGTAAGCAACATACCTGTTTTATTGGACACTGCACACTGTTGACGGAAAGCAAGAACAGTTTACGCGTTGGTGCCATCTGGCAAATGATAACGAAGCTATCGCTGGACATTTCAGCAGGAAAATATGGACTGCTATATTTACATCAGGGAAGTATGTAACACTGAAAAACATACACAACATTTGCACTCGGTCTTCCGAAGTCGGTTCAGACAAATGGACAGCAACACTTGCAGAACCAGAGAACTTTCAGACAGTACATCAGTAGTCGAAGTAATGGTTAAGAATGGCACCAACCACCTTGAAATGATCGTGATACACGCAGCCCCGGTGTTACGGGGAGGCATGGGGAGGCCGCCCCAGCTTTCGTCCTGTGCCTCCCCAGATATTTTTATCCGGTCATGCAAATAGTGTATTGCAAAAACAGACTTTCCTTATTTATACCAACAATGTCACTATATTAGCAGAAGAGACAGTGCGACACAGGCCTACACTGCTACGCAAACGTACGACTGTTAGGTTAGCCTACAAGTCGTTGGTTTCGTCTGCTTACTTATTAAAGCATATATTGTTAAAATCATATAACTTCTTCAAAATACAGTCAGTTATTTAGCAGTGCGTTGAGCAAAGTCGTCATGTTTGAGGTAGACCTTCTGGCTCCTCGGTAATTGTGGATTCCATGGTGTCCACCACACCGCTGGCCCACTTGCAACTTCCACCAGTGCCCCTTGTATACTGCTCGTCAACTATGTCTGACGTCTTTGGCTGCGAGTTCTCGTGTGAGACATGGCATCACTTTGACGCACCAACGGTCTCGTCGAGCCGCCACCGGCAAGAACACCCACTGACATGTGGGCATTTCCGTCAGTTGCTCGAAGCGGCACTCTCTGCGACATCGGAATTCTCGACTTTTGCGTAGCATTCCTCCGTTGATGGTTGTTACATTCTAGCACGTCATATTTTTCCTGCAGCTTTGTCAACTCATAAGTTTTTTCTTGGCACACAGCTTCTACCCCTTTGCAGTGCTTGGCCCACGTTTTTTTCCACCGTTTTCGTTTCATCTTCTGCCGACTTCAGACGCTGTTCCAAATCATGCACGGTATCCCAGTTCCTTCTTCAAGGCAGCCTCAAGCTCCGTAATTTTCATTGTTTGTGATTTAAGTGAATTTTTATCCAATTCACCGCCCACGGTGCTGGCATTCTGCAGCAGATCATGTTGGCGGTTTGCGCCTCCGCTGCTTTCAGTCTCTGATCCAGCTGTGCTTTGTCACGCCGAAGCTGTCTGCAGGAAATCTCGTTTTGGTGATCGGGCGTTATCAGCGACAAGTTTATATTCCCAGCCTCTTTGATGCATTCGTTACATCTGCCAAATGCGGTGCTGCACTCCGAGCCGGCCAGGTCACAGAAGGAAAGAGACGCAATGCGGGCGACACTCGTCTGATCCATGTCAACCACCTGGTCAATTCTGTGCCTGAGCTGTACCAGCATGTTATCCGACAGGTGCTGCGGAATTGTCCAGGGTACTGCAAATATAGCAGATGATATTATTGTGCATGGGAAAACTACAGCTGAGCATGACGAAAGGCTGGAAAAAGTTTTCCAAACCCTGTTGAAGGCAGGTCTTACACTGAACAAAGAAAAATGTCAGTTTGGAATGACCCAGTTGGAATTTATGGGGCATCTGATATCACATTGGGGTGTCGGACCTACCAAAAGCCGGTTGGAGGCGATCAGGGAGGCCAAGGAACCACGGTCTGCAGCTGAGGTCAGGAGTTTCTTGGGCCTTGTGAACTTCTGTTCCAGATTCATACCGAATATGGCGTCAATATCAGAGCCACTTAGAAGACTAACTACGCAGAATGGGAAGTTTGAATGGAAAGATGAACAGAAGGAAGCCTTCCAGAAACTGAAAAATGCACCGCCACCGATGTCGCTGACCCTGCCAGCCATACGCAGTGTCATTTGCCACGTGGAACCGGTGCCATCCAAAAACAAGCAACCTGCCAGAGTCGTACAGTGGATACAGTGCGATACGTGTCCACAATGGTACCACACCATGTGCTGGAAGTGTGCAGCATGGCGGCAGCATTCACCTGTGCGCTGTGTGAAGAGTGATACTTAAGTAAGTAAGAACACTTCTGTAGCACAGTAAAATCAAGGAGATTGCCAACGATGTTGCTGTATGATGTGAAATACCCCCGAGGTATTGTGCTTGATATATTTATGCAGAGCTCATGACTTTCCAAACCCCTCTGACTGACTGCTGTGGTAGATTTTGACACCTAGTTGACTGTTTTTCACATGCAGACATAACTTTGTTGGTCTAACACTGTTGACTGTGTTACAAATGACATTCACCAGATGTACCTTAATAGCTACATGTTTCACTTGTGCAGCCTCCCTTTGGTAATCTCAATATTAATTCAGTGCTATAGCTTAACCCTGTTGATTGTACATCACGCTAGCTTTCTGAATGCATTTGGTTACGTTTTACTGAATTTATGGATGGCAAAAGGCAGCTTATTTGCACTTGCCATGGTCTTCTTAACAATACAAAAGCTGGTTTGTCAACTTTACATGCAAAACGTGGTCGAATATGCCAGCTATATTAATTGTTGCATCAAAGCTTGACATAATGTTGTAGAAATGTTACATTTTTCTCTAGAGATGTTCAGCTGTTGGCTGACAGACTCTCCTGTGTTTTGTGATGTGTGCTGTAATACAGATAATGAAAAGTGCTGATTGACAGTCAAGACTCTTACGGTGTTTGCAGCTGAATTTTTGTAGTGACGTTGTGCATTTCAATCAGCTTGTAATTAAATCCTTTTTTCAGCTGATATACTGTAAAACCCAAAATTTCCGCATGCCCTTTATTTTGCGAATTTCGTGACCTCGGCAAATTCGCGAAAATAATGGGTCGCGAATATTAGAGTTAGACTACTACAGCATGTGTCGGCAGGTTTGAGGTTTGTGAAGTGATCATGTCACACGAAGTCCTGAATCGGCCCCTGGGCGGCCCAGGTCAGTCTTGTCAATCAAAACTCAGCATCTTTGTATATTTCATCACGGCATTTCTATACAACCGTGACATCCGTAAATATGTGTTAGTACAATGTTGTGTATCTGAAACGCGCGTACATGCACACATATACAGACGTGCGTGTAGACTTCACTTATTAGCTACTACACATTGCCCGTCCCGCTGAGGGTATGAGGCTGAGTTGACCTGAGCACACATAAATTACCATGTTGATGACGGTTGCTTACAAATGACCTGCAGTGAGATTCGAACGTCAGTGTGAAAGTTATGAGTATGATACTGTAATCAATACTTGAAGGCGTCAGCGGTATGGCATTGGCGTTGTTGCTGAGCACGTCCCATGCTCTATGAAGGTCAAGCAAGCAACGCACTATTCTGTCTCGTTGCCAAGTGATGTCACCGTTAAGCAATAGGTGGGAATGAATATTTGCAGTCACCATCAACGGATGAGCTGTACTGTAACGTTCTGTAGGCTACGTTAACACTCATACAGTTTCTGTATTGTGTGTTGTGCAGGTATAGAGGTCAAAGTCGACAAGTGCTACTTGACACAAGTCGGCTATTTGACGCGCAGGAAATACAAAAAAGGGAGGATGACTAAGACTGGTACATGCACAGTTCTCGGACTGTACAAACGTGCAACGGATCTCAGTATCCACCTGCAGGTGTGTGCATCTGTTGTGCATTTTGTGGTTGAGACTGCATGCTTGTGATTATACATCTGTGATTCTCTGGCAGTGGTTTGCTCTATGCTACGATACGCCACTACACCTGCCAGTTCAGTGTAGCAAATACTCGGTGGTGGACTCAAGAGTTGGTGTGTAGAATGCTTTCAAACTTGATTGCTGAACACTGACACGGAAGATAATGGCAGTAGCAGTTGTGAATCAGAGATTAGCTCTGACAAACAGATCAGTAGCAAGCAAAGCACAAAAGCCTCCGTATCAAAAGCTATGACGCTGGTAACTGACAAGTCAAGATCACGCGTAACTGAACACAGCTTATCGGCTGATCAGAGCTGTACAGTGACTAATGTTGCTAGTGATGACGAGATGCAGGTTGAAGAAGCTGAGATGCGACCATGTGCTGTAACTGTGGCTCGCAGTTCTGGAACTATAACCTTTGACAAGAAGCCGTACTGCTACTACTGTGGAATTGCCCAGCCGCAAATTCAGAGGCATTGGTTCAGCAAACACCCTTCGGAAACAGAGGTGATAGAAATTAGTATGTGCAAAGACAAAATGCGTAGAAATCAGCTAATCGCAAGGCTACGTAATATCGGCAACCACAGCCATAATGTAGAAGTAATTTGCCAAGGTAAAGGAGAAATAATGGTAACACATAGGTAGTCGGAAACTGTTCAGGCTTCTGAGTATGTACCGTGTGATCGGTACTACTCCTATGTGAAGAAAAGAGATTTATGGAGACACAAGTGCAAGTTCGGTAAATCTGTGAAAGGTAGAAAAGACGGTCAGGCACAACTATTGCTGCCTGCTCCTGATGGCATGTCACACAAGTTTTTGAGTTAGTTTCTTATATGAAGGATGATGACATCAAGTCTGTTGCGAAGTGTGACAGTATGATTCTTGAATATTGCCGAAAACTAATTCAGTCTAAAGGCATGCAGAAA
>Ga0056122_10000198_pt1 | contig 11917 bp, 2 predicted proteins | sample WorMetHEROISLAND_4_FD_55032 | JGI IMG/M metagenome (GOLD analysis project Ga0056122, IMG submission 55032) | Marine gutless worms symbiont microbial communities from Max Planck institute for Marine Microbiology, Germany - Olavius sp. 2 HERON ISLAND ...
TCGCGCATTGGAGTTGCTAAGATATATGTTGAGCCGAAAACTCGTACTACCGTGTGTCAAATTGTTAACTTGACAGAATCGCCTATTACTATACCGGCTCGTACAGCTCTCGCAACTATATTTCCGGCTCAGTTATTGCCATCAGCTGATTTTAATGAGCCTGCTGCAAAGACTAACACTGTGCATCACATAACAGAAACACTAGGACAGGTTTCACACGCGCAGAAGTTGCAGACGCTGACAAATAACGGCTTTCAATTTACAGCCCACCATCTGACGACTGATCAATTTTCTCAGTTAGTTGACTTGTTGTACGAGTATCGTCATGTATTTGCTAAGGAATTACATGAGCTTCCAGGGTTAAAAGATTTCGAGTATGACATACAGTTGAAGGAAGGGGCGCAGCCAGCACGTCCGCGCCAATACCGGTACCCACCGGCCCAGCAAAAGATTATTCAAAGTCAATTAGACGAATGGGAACAAGCTGGTATCATAAAAGAAGGCTCTCCGGTTTGGACACATCCAATTGTACTTGTGAAAAAGAAAGCATTAAAACCTGGGGATCCACCCAAATATCGCATTTGTCTTGATTTACGAAAACTGAATGAACATGTTGTTATACATGCTCATCCCATACCCACCTTTCAACGGATTGTGGAGTCTTTTCAAGGTCATTCACCAGTGTATATGTCACTTATGGACGCCCACGCAGGATATTTACAAGTCAATATAAGCCCGAAATCATCTAAGATGCTTGGCATTGAAACGGACTACAAGACATATGAAATGTTGCGTCTACCTTTTGGGCTTTCCGTGTCACCAATGGCCTATCAACGTATTATGAATAAAATCACCGCAGACTACCTTTATCGTTTCTGTGTATCATACATAGACGACTTACTTACTTATTCGCAGTCGTTTCCGGATCATTTGCATCACCTGCGTCTTGTTTTAACACGTCTGTCTGATGCAGGCTTGCGCATGCGCGCCGATAAGTGTATTTGGGCGCAACACAAATTGCCATATTTAGGTTTTATTTTAAGTGGGGATGGCATAGAGCCTGACCCTAAGAAGTTGACCTTAATTTCTGAGGCACAACCTCCACAAAACGCGAGAATGCTCAAAAGCTTTTTAGGTATGACTGGTTTCTATAGACGTTTTATTCGTCGTTACGCGTCTTTAACTGAACCTTTTAGACCGCTTCTTCGTAAAGGCGCAAGGTTTGTCTGGACGGAAGTCCATCAAACAGCGTTTGACCGTCTCAAAATAGCTATGACATCATCACCAATCGTTCTGGCGTACCCGGATTGGGAGAAAGATTTTGTGCTCATAACCGATGCCGCCAAAAATGGTAGCGGCTTTATAATATGCCAGCGCGATGACAGTAAACGTTTACGTGTGATTTCTTATGGAGGCAGACAATGGAATAAACATGAACAGCAGATGAGTGCCAGTGAGATGGAGTTAGCTTCAATACTGTACGCTATTGAGAGTAATAGCCAGTTCTTTTTGTCCAAACGTTTTACGATACTAACCGATCACATTAGTCATTGTTACATACGCAACTTGAAGTTTCAACATGGTAAGTTATACCGATGGTCCTTGCGGTTACAAAATTATGTTTTTGACATTCAACATATTGCTGGCAAAGTAACGCCAGCTGACTATATTTCTCGAGCAGTTAGCTTTCATGATCCGAATGCTAATGACTTAGAGGATGATTCTGGACTGGTTTGTGCAGCCGTGATCAACTGTGATGGGACGGACAGACTGACAGACAGTGACACGTGCAGCACAGACCGCCAGCGTACACCTGCACCGGCAATGCGTCATTCGAGACGGCAAGGCTGTTATAATAATATAGCAATGGAGACCCCAATAGAATTATTTAGTGTTTTATCGTCTCCATATACTAGTGTTGGACAGAACTCTCAACTTGGGACTGATGAGTTACGGATGGGCGTGGTACCTCCGTTACAAACGACTAAACAGAATCCGGTAGCAAATTCTGAAAACACCGGCAGGCCGATCGCCGTTAACACTTCGACAACGTGTCATGCGGGTATCAGTCAGAGTCGGAGTGCAGATACCAGTTGCGGGGTCCATTTGTTGACTACGGGGCAACAGGATCTCAATCACGACCGACCGACGATTAACGACAACGCTCAAACAGGATCAAACGTTGTTGATGGTAATAGTGCAGAGCGACCAACGTTGCCGCCGCGACTGTGTGACTCTGTCCCTCAGCTCCCACTCCCACAGCCCCTGATTAATGAAAACCAGAACATTAACAATGCTCACAATACTTGCGGCCTACAACGCTANCTTACTCAGTTGCTAGCGTCTGACTTTATGGAACACCAACGACAATCTGATGACCTTAAGCCCATATTCCAATGGCTTGATAGTGGTATATTACCGACAAACCGTAAGTTAGCAGCGACGCTACGTGGAGAGATATTTCAAGTCGATGTTAATGGTATATTATACCGTATATATCAACCGTTAAAGCGTAACGTTAATAGCGTTCGCCCGATAGTACAGCAACTGGTCATACCAACTGATATGCGTCAGGAAGTGCTTTCAATTACACATGATAGCATGTCACATTTTCGACTTGAGAAAATGTACGAGACATTGCGCCAATCAGTATACTGGCCCGGTTTGTACAAAGATATCCAGACCTTTCTTACGAAATGTGAGCCGTGTGCAAAAGCCTCACAGAGACCACCGAACAAGGTAACACTTCAACACCCTGACGTTACTAAACCGTTGGAAACTTTAGTGTTAGACCACTTGTCAATGCCGACAACTAGTCATCCTCTTACTGGACAATCAGTAGCCTATGTTCTTACAATGGTTGATCGTGCAACAAACTTTACAGTCTTGTGTCCTGTTGCTGACACTACGGCTCGCACTACAGCCATCGCACTTCTCTATCATTGGATTCCTCTTTATGGTATTCCACGATTTATTCACAGTGACTTAGGCTCGGCTTACACGTCAAAACTAATGCGGGAACTCTGTCTTTTGTTTGGTATAAATCACATATTTGCTGCTTCACAGAACCACAAGTTTGTATCCAGAGCGGAAGGTACCCATCGTCTAGTCATAACCGCTCTTAGGAAAGTTTCTGTTGATGCATCAGAGTGGATAAAACATTTGCCAGGCATACAATTTGCCATTAATTCCTCTGTTCTCACAACAGTTGGTTTATCACCAGCGGCTTTGTTATACCATCGTGATTTACGCACACCTCTGCTCGCACAGTTGCCGGTAAGACCACAAACAATTGATGTTACTATGTCCGAAATGTTGGACACAATGCACACTACTGACCAGTTAATAGAGGTCAACACTAGGCAGTCCTTTGCAACAACGGATAGATCGTACAACGTTAAGGCTACAGTGCCGAATTATAAACTGGGACAACGACTTTTGTTGTACGACGAATATGTTCCGTCTGGACAAATGCGTAAACTACATCGTTTCTATCGCCCTGTAGTTATTACCGAGTGTTTGCCGCATTGGTGCTATCGAGTACGGGACGAACGGACAAATCGAATTCTTCCCTTTAAAATTCATGCATCGAGACTTAAGTCGTTACCAGTGGAAACACACCTTAATGGCGATGTACGCACATCGGCAACAACACCAGTGACCGTGCAACCGGATATGCTATCGTCATCGTCATCAGTACCACAAACGGATAGAACACAGGCGGATACGTCGCCTCAGCCACAGCAACCACAGCGACGACCTAAACTGCCTATGTCCGGGAGACAGCCTCGACAGTGGTATACGATTAAGAGTGTAACGGCACGAAAGCGTCGACATCGAGGTGCACCCTACGTCTATAGAGTTGAATGGCAAGACGGCTCATGCTCTTGGCTACCTGCTAGGGATATTACGCCTGCGGCTCTTTCGGCATATCGACAGCAACATCGTCAAAGACGTCGCCATCGACCATAATCCTTGGTCATCATGCACATGCCAGCAGGTCAGTCAACTTAAAAGTTTACTATGAGATAAGACTCTATATGTCTTCTCACAGAGGGTAATGCCAATGTCCATTTGCTAACAAATGATGGAGCAGGAAGTTTGGGGTTTCTTTTAAATTTAAGTGTTGAGACTTTTGAACATCGGAATTCGAAATATAATGCGCGCAACTTTTGGCATTGTTTCAGGTGCCCCAGACGGATTGTATCAAGTTTGTAACAGCAGATTTCGACAGCAATACATGGCAATCCTACTGTTAATGATGAGCGTGATCTACGTGCACTCTACACATTTGGCAGTCTCCGACCGTACACTACTTCGGCAGCATTATGGGGTCGTGTTCATTCCTCGAACCACCGCCATGCCGATCACTGGATACTGGGTTCATACCTTTGGTATCCGTTTGCCAGACCGACCGGTTTATGAGGTTTTGCACAGACGTTTGAACTGTACAGATGTACATGCCGCAAATGCTACTCATTGCGAACGTGTTAAGCCTTTCCTGGATAAATTGCAAGAATTACAGACGGACATGACAAATGTTTTAGCTGACGCAATGTTAAGCATTGAACGGCTTGTCCCGCATACTTCTATGGCTCCACAGCGCCAATCACGTAGCTGGATACCGTTTATAGGACGCATTCTTAAGACGGTGTCAGGCACAGCCACCGAAGGAGACATTGACAAGGTAAATAAAGCATTGAAACAACTTCAAGCACAACAAGCTAATGCACATGACCAATTTGTGCGTACTGAGCACCACTTAGCTAGCGCCGTTAAATTGAGTAGCCAGAGACAAGATGCATTGCAGAGTTTGGTTCGAGCCCAGCGCATGCATATGGCGCAGCAATATTCTCAATTGGGTAATATGTTATTGGATGTAGAATCCATGGTTGATATTGTACCCACAATGTGTGACAGAATTGTGCGGATGGCACGGGTACTGGTGCATATGACAGAGATTCGTACGTCTATTTTTAATGCACTTCATGGTAGCTTGGATAGTTATTTAGTTTCACATTCTCAGATGGCTTCAGCTTTACATCGTATACGCTTGCATTTGCGTGATATACACCCTAGCTTGTATTTAGCTTATCGTTCTGTGGGCGAGGTATATCAGATTCGTGATATGCTTGTCAGTAGAGTGTCTAGAGACATCTATGTGACTATTAAGTTTCCAATCGCAATTTCCGAACGACCGTTGACCATATACGAGCTTCGAACTTTTCCAGTATTCATGCCAGATAATAGTTCACATACTACTCAATTGCGTACTGATACACGCGCTTTTGCATACGACGCGTCCTTAGGCGCATACATGGAATTTAACACGATGCCACATGTTCAGCATCATATACTAGACATTACCACACTTTCTGAGAATTTTCATCGCATCACTCACCGTGCATGTGTTGTTGCGTTGTACAGCAATATAGCGGTCGAAATCAAAAAGTATTGTACTTTTCACTTCAACTTACATTCGGCCGTGTCTTCTGTAATAATGTTGGACGCCTCAACCGTTCTTTTTAACAATGCACCTACTATCACTCGACGTTGTAGAAATTCCCCTGTAACTGATTTACCAGGTTGTAGACAGTGTATTCATCGCATGACATGCGGATGTTCATTGGAGACTGATGATATTTATATACCACCAACGATTTCCAAATGTGGAACTTTTCGTACAAATGATACTTATCGCGTTCATTCTCATGTTGTTAATCTTGCTGTTTTGAACCAGTTCTTTTCTGAAGAATCATTGACCGAATTAGGAGCTCATACGATTCTGCGAAGGCCAATTTCGGCTAACTTGCCCCCTTTTGATATTTATTTGCATGATGATGCTAAAGATATAGCAGCGTTGGATTCTGCTACTTTGGATCTGCATAAAGCCGTTAACATTTCACTTCGGGATGAAACGGTATATCAGTCACGAGCCGATTTGACGGCTTATTTGCAAAGTAATTGGGCACAACAACAGTTGTCTGAATCATTATTTTCCGGTTACTTTTCATTTCAGGCTATTTTGCTGTATACTACGTCTACTATCGCGTTGCTTTCGTTGGGTAGTGTCGTGATACTGAGTATGAGATTAAAAGCTCTTTCAGTTCTTTTCCTTAATATCAAGCCATCAGCTGCGCTGCCTGTTCATTTTGATTATTTTCGCACTTCTACAAGCAGCGTGCAATCAGGCATGATCACAGACACTCCGTTCCCTTGGTCCACGTGGTTTCAGGAGCTATTTCGTATAGAACTTTTGGTAGCCTTGCTTCTGATTCTTTCTTTACTATACATAATTCTACCTTGCATACGTAGAGCATACCAAATTTGCTGTAAATATTGTGAGGTCAGTAAGCCGAAATATCAAGTGTGGATTCAATTCCCAACTAAACCACAGGCTATAAGTGTACCGTACATTTGTTTGGATTATGACATTTCGTGTTATTCATTTCATGGTTCTGATACTGATGTTCATGTCAAGATACTTGGATGTTGTGTTGTTACAGCGATGTTGAATTGGGATTTTACTATACACAACAATTGGCTTGATGTATCTGTTGTACTACCGCAAACTATTGTTCTTACATGGCGCCAGGCCAAAGCTTTACGCAGCTTAATGACGAATGGAGATACCGTAAATAAACTGTATGTTTATGCCACTCAGTTGGATTTTAATATTGTACCCATTAATTTTAGTAAACGGATTGATGATCACACGCCTTCAGCATTGTCGGCTACTGCACCAGCCGAGGTTTCTGAATGTCGCCGTTTATACCCTATCGTGTAGTTCCTACATAATGCCATTTGTTCTTGTTAGTCATATGTAGCGGCCTCCTCATACTTTTCTTTCTCTGCATATACAGTGCTTTTCGCTACGTTTGCCTTGACCGTTTATAATGTTGTTTTAAAGAATATTCATTGTTCAGCTTTTTGATGGTGGAAGTGTTCTGCTTCATTTTACTGCCTGATGACACATGTATTATTTGTATGTTCAAGGAGACAATTATCTTCTTAGCTTGACGATAGGTAAGTTGCTTCTGTGCATGCTTAGCGTATACTAATTTCATATGCGTCTTTATCGTTTTGCTTTCCGATCGTTGTATATGAATGCTTATTTTATGAACACTTTGTTATCGTAATTTTTTTTTCTTGTGTTGATTGTGCTATTTGCTGAACATGGACTGTTCACTATTGACATTTAGTATACATATACATGCATTTAATGTTGTTATCATGACTTTCCCATCTAAATTTGAGGACAAATTGTGTAAACACCGGCATGTAGTACAGGCATATCTATCGCCTATTGGTTTATCTCGCATGTAACTCATTTTCTATTGGCTAGCATTAACTCCGCCTATCGCTAGTTGTGTCACTTGCAGATAGCTATTATTCCAGTACTCAGTTATCATTCTGCTTTGGTACTGACTACATTGTGGATTATTATCGTGTCGATTGCGCTAATAAAACGAGCTCGGATTGTTACGAACAGCTGAGTGTTGACTACGTCTTCTTCTGAGTTATATGTTATGAGTTACAACAGTTAAAATCGAGAGTCAACCGGAGCTCGGCTTTTGACAATCCAGGTCTTGGGTAGGCCTTCCATTCCCCGAGGCCTCACCCAAGAGATGGTGGAGAATAACGGCTGCCGAACCGTTCCTTCGTCGCACTGGTCACTATTGCCAGAGTAACGGCACCCAAGAGAATGACGGATGTCGACTCGCTCCTTCGTCGCACCGCCAGCGAAGTCCACACGTAGCCGGCGACCGCCGATCTTTCCGCCTCGCCAAACACCAAAACCTCCAACTCGACGTCATTCCATCTCATCGGTGGCGAAGACTCTGACCGCTATGGCTACTGACGCTCTGTCACCAGCTATTTCTTCGGCGGCTTCAGGTTCGTCATCTTCCTCATCCTCGTCAGCAGCGTCAGTTAGTACCGTCGTGCATGACAGTTCTTTAGCTCCCTCGCCTTTCAAGGGTGATGGTTCTGACGCCCCAATCGACTGGTTACAGTACTTTCAACGTTACGTGGCATTTAAACAATTGCCAGTAACCGCGGCTTTGCCACTGTTCGCGCTGCTTATGCGAGGTCCAGCTAATACATGGTTCACCACATTGTCTGACGAAGTTCGCAATAACTATGAGCAAGTATTGGCAGCTTTNCACACCAAATACGATCCTACTCCTACCAGTTTATGGAAAAGAGCGTCTGATTTTTGGAGCAGAGATCAGAAACCCAAGGAGTCCGTTGAAGTTTATGTGGCAGACATGATTAAGCGTGCAACTGAGTGCCATGCTGCAGACGACATGACTCGGTATGCGATCATCAAGGGCTTACGTCCGGAGATCCGCGCGTACGTGTTACAACAGGCGCCGATTTCGACGTCAGCTCTTTTGGAAGCGGCCAAGATCGCTGAGGACACCGTACCACCACCGACAGCATCTATCACCGAAGAAGTCTTGGAGGCCATCCGTCGTCTCGAGACCCGATCAATCGCCTCACTGGACGATCAATACCGACCGCGCTCGCAGTCGCCAGCGCCTCGTCGTTACGGGCCAACACCGGGCACGCGTCGTGTACATTTTCAAGGTCAGACAACATCACAGGTACCATCGTGCGCGACACCTGCGTACTCGCCGCCGTACGGGCGACAGCAGTGGTCTTCGTCGCCATGGCAACCGTCCCCGTACGTCGCGACACCCACCGTTGCCGCTAACGTGACCGGGCGGTCGACACCGTGGGGATACGGCAATCAACGAGGTTCACGCAGTCGTCCCCGCGGTACGCCCATGGGCCGTGGTCAACGCTACTCGACGACATTACAGCGACCCGCACTGGACCGCTCGGGCACATGTGGCAATTGTGGTCGTGAGCACCAGGCTGGTGCCTGTGCGGCTCGAGGACAAACATGTCGCTTGTGTAACAAGCGCAATCACTTTGCGAGGTGCTGTCGTTCGACTACATCGACAACCTCGCATTTTGAATAGCAGTCAGTGCACCAGCACCTGAAGCCAGTCGACCAGTCATCGTCACATTTTACTGATAAGTTTCTTGCACCTACATGTTCTTCGGACAGAATTACTAATAATTTTGTTGATGTACACATGTGTAGACGTCGTGTACGTGCTTTGGTTGATACAGGTGCTTATTACAATTGTCTAAATGTGGATCTTGCAAAACGATTGCACATTAAATATGGTCCTATACCGGATGACATGCCAGTTTCACTAACAAGTGCCAGTGGAGATGATTTACCGATGTATGGTACGACTACCATGAACATCATAATAGGAGGTTATGCTTGCCCCGTTGATTTTGTTATAACAGGCAATTTAACGGTATCATGCATTTTGGGATTGCAGATGTTGCAAGCTCAGCAAGCTGACGTTAGGCTGTCGGATGCCACACTGTCTTTGGCTAATGGTCTTACAGCTGTTCCACTTATAACGCGTTTCAGTAACGCAAATGTTTTGCGCACAGTGCATGCTATTACCGTTGATGCAGGTACTGAATTACGTTTTCCAGTTAAAATAAATGCTACATATAAGTTGCAACCCAGCATAGTCGAACAATTACAGAGTCGTTATAANTCGCGCATTGGAGTTGCTAAGATATATGTTGAGCCGAAAACTCGTACTACCGTGTGTCAAATTGTTAACTTGACAGAATCGCCTATTACTATACCGGCTCGTACAGCTCTCGCAACTATATTTCCGGCTCAGTTATTGCCATCAGCTGATTTTAATGAGCCTGCTGCAAAGACTAACACTGTGCATCACATAACAGAAACACTAGGACAGGTTTCACACGCGCAGAAGTTGCAGACGCTGACAAATAACGGCTTTCAATTTACAGCCCACCATCTGACGACTGATCAATTTTCTCAGTTAGTTGACTTGTTGTACGAGTATCGTCATGTATTTGCTAAGGAATTACATGAGCTTCCAGGGTTAAAAGATTTCGAGTATGACATACAGTTGAAGGAAGGGGCGCAGCCAGCACGTCCGCGCCAATACCGGTACCCACCGGCCCAGCAAAAGATTATTCAAAGTCAATTAGACGAATGGGAACAAGCTGGTATCATAAAAGAAGGCTCTCCGGTTTGGACACATCCAATTGTACTTGTGAAAAAGAAAGCATTAAAACCTGGGGATCCACCCAAATATCGCATTTGTCTTGATTTACGAAAACTGAATGAACATGTTGTTATACATGCTCATCCCATACCCACCTTTCAACGGATTGTGGAGTCTTTTCAAGGTCATTCACCAGTGTATATGTCACTTATGGACGCCCACGCAGGATATTTACAAGTCAATATAAGCCCGAAATCATCTAAGATGCTTGGCATTGAAACGGACTACAAGACATATGAAATGTTGCGTCTACCTTTTGGGCTTTCCGTGTCACCAATGGCCTATCAACGTATTATGAATAAAATCACCGCAGACTACCTTTATCGTTTCTGTGTATCATACATAGACGACTTACTTACTTATTCGCAGTCGTTTCCGGATCATTTGCATCACCTGCGTCTTGTTTTAACACGTCTGTCTGATGCAGGCTTGCGCATGCGCGCCGATAAGTGTATTTGGGCGCAACACAAATTGCCATATTTAGGTTTTATTTTAAGTGGGGATGGCATAGAGCCTGACCCTAAGAAGTTGACCTTAATTTCTGAGGCACAACCTCCACAAAACGCGAGAATGCTCAAAAGCTTTTTAGGTATGACTGGTTTCTATAGACGTTTTATTCGTCGTTACGCGTCTTTAACTGAACCTTTTAGACCGCTTCTTCGTAAAGGCGCAAGGTTTGTCTGGACGGAAGTCCATCAAACAGCGTTTGACCGTCTCAAAATAGCTATGACATCATCACCAATCGTTCTGGCGTACCCGGATTGGGAGAAAGATTTTGTGCTCATAACCGATGCCGCCAAAAATGGTAGCGGCTTTATAATATGCCAGCGCGATGACAGTAAACGTTTACGTGTGATTTCTTATGGAGGCAGACAATGGAATAAACATGAACAGCAGATGAGTGCCAGTGAGATGGAGTTAGCTTCAATACTGTACGCTATTGAGAGTAATAGCCAGTTCTTTTTGTCCAAACGTTTTACGATACTAACCGATCACATTAGTCATTGTTACATACGCAACTTGAAGTTTCAACATGGTAAGTTATACCGATGGTCCTTGCGGTTACAAAATTATGTTTTTGACATTCAACATATTGCTGGCAAAGTAACGCCAGCTGACTATATTTCTCGAGCAGTTAGCTTTCATGATCCGAATGCTAATGACTTAGAGGATGATTCTGGACTGGTTTGTGCAGCCGTGATCAACTGTGATGGGACGGACAGACTGACAGACAGTGACACGTGCAGCACAGACCGCCAGCGTACACCTGCACCGGCAATGCGTCATTCGAGACGGCAAGGCTGTTATAATAATATAGCAATGGAGACCCCAATAGAATTATTTAGTGTTTTATCGTCTCCATATACTAGTGTTGGACAGAACTCTCAACTTGGGACTGATGAGTTACGGATGGGCGTGGTACCTCCGTTACAAACGACTAAACAGAATCCGGTAGCAAATTCTGAAAACACCGGCAGGCCGATCGCCGTTAACACTTCGACAACGTGTCATGCGGGTATCAGTCAGAGTCGGAGTGCAGATACCAGTTGCGGGGTCCATTTGTTGACTACGGGGCAACAGGATCTCAATCACGACCGACCGACGATTAACGACAACGCTCAAACAGGATCAAACGTTGTTGATGGTAATAGTGCAGAGCGACCAACGTTGCCGCCGCGACTGTGTGACTCTGTCCCTCAGCTCCCACTCCCACAGCCCCTGATTAATGAAAACCAGAACATTAACAATGCTCACAATACTTGCGGCCTACAACGCTA
>Ga0056122_10000211_pt1 | contig 11230 bp, 2 predicted proteins | sample WorMetHEROISLAND_4_FD_55032 | JGI IMG/M metagenome (GOLD analysis project Ga0056122, IMG submission 55032) | Marine gutless worms symbiont microbial communities from Max Planck institute for Marine Microbiology, Germany - Olavius sp. 2 HERON ISLAND ...
TGTGTGTGTGTGTACTTGTACAGCCGGCAAACTGAGGTCAAAGTGCGCGAGACACACCAAACGTCCGAGGACAAACAGGGACGTTTGAGGACATTTGAGTGTCCTCGGACGTTTGACCTCAGATTCATAGTCACTCACGCGCGTAGAATCGACCTAGCGCCTGTCCTCAGAAGTCAAAATGTGTGCACTTGTGTGCCTGTACGCGAGGCACACAAGCCTCTGCCGTATGATCTGCATGCACACACGGCTAAACGCCGCTTAGCGGCCGCTACAGATAGCTTAGCCTGGAGGCCCCGCCCACTCTCGCAGACGATAGAAAACGGCGCAACGCAGTGCCTACAGGCCCTGCCCACTCCGTCCCGCTGTTTAATTGACTGTCGCCATTTTGAGTGAGTTAGGGTGACATTTTGATAGTAAAGATGTTCGTTTTTCACTTAGCCGTTAGTTGTATTGATATCAGATTGCTGATTATGGAGTAATCAAATAACTCTCTATTCTACCGCGTTAAACTTTGCTCGTTTCAGATTTGAATAATAGGCCTAATCAAAGTGGCAATAGTTGAAACGGTAATGATCTACCGTTGTTAATAATTCTTTAAACAGATTGATATTAAAGTTTGCTGATATTGTGTAATTATTCATGTGCTTGTAAAACGTATCATCCGTGCAATAATAGAACAGTTTAACGACAGAATTATAGACGAACTGCCGACTGAAACTGTAGGCGCTACTGCAATCTTGCCGTTCGCTGGCACGCTGTAGGCCTATATGACTAGTGTCGGCCCATAATGGTGTTATTAAAAAACGGGCTTCATCATATGTAATTTACGGTTACCGGATTGAAAATGTAAAACTAAGTCGACAACATTGTTCACAATCCGGATACGTTTGTGTCAGCCACACTGCAATTAGGTCAGAGTTAGAATAAGGGTTACGATTAGCAGTCTCCATCTCCAGATTAGTAGCATATTTTGAGCCTCTCAATTTGTACCAGTAATGTTTGACCCATGCGGAGCACTACACTAGCAAGGGATTATTTTAGGAAAATTTTGGATTGCCTAATGACTGGTGGGGTACATGGCGAGCGCGAGCCTATAAAGGCGTCTAGGGGTGGAGCACCCGCCCCCAGCGAGATCCAAAGGCAGAGCCCGTGGGGGCAGGGGACAAAGCTCCCTGAAGCTGGAAGCATTCTGGCTCTTGAATATCCCACATAATAATGGCGCGGGAACAGGTATGGCAGATATGGCAGCTGCCAGACCAATTACAAACCTGGTATAGCACTGCCATACCAATAAATTAATAACTTGCTATAAGCCATCAGCTTAGCTACTGTGTTAAACTTAAAACTAAAAGTATGACGCACTGGAGTTCGGGTTGGCAAGTCGCGCTTTCGCGCAATCCCGCATGCTAGTGTATGCCGGCAGGCATGGTTTTAGTTACTGCCACAGACAGGGTATGGAACGGTGACTAGTGAGTAGTGACTTATAAGTTATTAGTCACTGCTGCATGATTCCATGGACAGCGTGGGCGGTCGGGTATATGTCAGTTGTCTTAGCAAAGCGCCGCTCATCCAGCGATAAGAAGTGGGACAGCGGCTACTTAGGCTTCTAGCACAGGCCATCTGTGTAGCGGCTGACAGTCCTGAAGCCAAAAAAACTGTCGGCTGATTTCAGAAATGGGCTAGACGTGATGCTGCAAGAATTGGAGGAGCGGTTTGAAAGCGACGGCGTTCGAATAGCTGTGCTGAGAGAAAGCTTCCTAATGGATGCTACGAAGGATTCGATACTGGTCAACGAGATGGACTTCAAAATTTCAAATCTATGCTACCTGCTTCTTTTAATTGCGAGAAATTGACCACCCAATTGAAGCAGTTGAAATATTTTAGACTCAAAAGCGGAAAAGGTAAAAACGTTAAAGCGTGATAATCTTCAGAGTATTTCAAACGCCTTTGATTGGAGTGATCGCATGCAAGCGGCATTATTTGGTGAAGTTCTGCCAAAGCCAACCCTGTTCAAACTCCTCTTCAAAAAGAGCATTTTCCAGTCCACTCTGTGGCGAATTAAGATATGGTTGCGCACTTCCATAAGTCAGCAACGGCTAACTCGTTTGGTACTCATAACCGCAAACTCGGACATTTTGCGACAAAATTGACAGAGCTAGAGATAAACTGATGACCGACTTCGTCGAGCGAACAGCTGAAAGACGTTCAATTTTTACCGCGCGATGCTATGCATAGCGCGGTCTTAGTCATCGTAAATCTGTCCGTCCGTCTGTCTGTCTGTCACACTCGTGCACTGTGCCCACATGGTTCAACCTAGGATCACGATTTCTTCACCGCNTGTCAGCCCCATGATTCCAGTTTTACGGCGCCAAGCTTCGTCTCCACATTCCAACGGCATGACCTTCAAATTAAAGGTCAAATACAAGTGGGGTAAGCAAAAATGTGGTTTCCAGCATTAAAACAGCTTGTATCTCGGAAACGGTGGGTGATTCGGCAAAAGTTACTATGGACCACTAATAGCAACTCATATACGAGCTTTCGATTGGTACCATGTTCGATGACCTTGAATGACATTTGAAGGTCATTTCAGCCTATGTTGTCATACACACGTCCAATATCTCGGAAATTATATACGATACGTCCACAGTTACAGTTACAGTTACTGAAACTATTTATAAGAAATCACACGAGAGCTTTCAAATGATACGTACACTGCCGATGACCTTGGCGATATTTCAAGGTCATTTGACTGTTTCACGTCAAATTTCTCGTAAACGGTGCGTTATACGGCAAATGTTACTACAGAGTACTAATAGGAAATCATACACTAGCTTTTGATTGGTGCCACTTATGATGACCTTGAAGGACATTTGAAGGTCATTTCAGTTTAGGTTGTCATTTCCACGTGCAGTATCTCAGAAACTATACAAGATACGTCTACAGTTACTGAAACATCGAATTGCAGCAATCTTTGGCAGGCTTTCGCGTCGCGCGGTCTCTAAGCGATAGCTGAGCTTCTTGTTGGTAACTTAATACACACATTAACGTATAAGCTACATTTAATCCATCTTACGCAGTTGGATGCATGCCCTTTCTTTGCTTTGAGATGTACATGTACTGCCACACTAACCAAAAAATCCTTCCCGCGCCCTTGCCACATAACCGCACAATTTACCCCCATATTCGGTATGTTGTGCAGTGTTAAGTAGATTTTTTTCTGTAGATAAAAACTGATTGGCAGGGGTAAGATTATCCCCTGAAAGTGAAAGGTTTCTGGCTCTTGAAATCCTACATAGCCGCAAAATTTACAAAATTTCCGTAGGCCTATGTTGTGCAATGTTCAGTTTTTTTCTCCGTGTTGGTTGAATTCTGGGTGCTATTTTTGCAGTAATGTAAAATTGTAGTGACTGCTGTAGTGTACTTCATTTACCGATATTGCCATTTTTTTGCTAAAAAATGCATTATAAAATGGCCCTTCAATGGCCCAAAATCCACCCTTAGATTAGAGAAGAGAGCCTCATGTTGTGGCAAGGTCAGTGATGGGCAGTAGTTAACTACGTCTGGATCTGGATGTGTAGTCGGCAGGGCCCCTGAAATCTGAACTGAAGCATCACACCTACTACAAGTAGTTAAACTACTTTATTGTAGTTAGGAAGTAGTTAGTAACTACTTCTATAAAAGTAGTTAACTACTACTAGTTAAAGTACTTTTTGATTAGTTATTACAGTAGTTAACTACTTCTGATGCAACGACTAACAAGAAAGCCGTGCTGTCGCAGGGAAACCGCGCGATGCCGCTGTAAATTTCAGCCGCCATCTTCGATTTTTGAAAACTGAAACTCTCACCGTTAGATCGGGCGTCCCTGAAAACCCCACCATAGAACCAAACATCATGTCGATCGGCGAACCGCTTGCGAAGTTATGGCCATTTTCGTATATCCAAGATGGCCGCCAGCCGCCATCTTGGATTTTTGAAAACTGAAATTTTTACCGTTAGATCGGCCGTCCCTGAAAACCCCACCCTAGAACCAAACATCATGTCGATCGGCCAACCGGTTGCAAAGTTATGGCCATTTTGTATATCAATGACCTTGAATCTCGCTTAAAGGTCATTCAAGGTCATACATTTTGGCGGCAATCGAAAGCCCATGTACGACTTTTATATGCAGTTAATAGTAACTTTTGCTCTATCTTCATCCGTTTCGGAGATATTGACGGTTTTGTACCCCGAGAGCCAATTTTTCCATACCCCACTCCAGTTCCGGCTAAAATTACGGGATGTTCCCTTTGGATTAGATCCATGATGTTGGGTCCATAGAGAGCGAAGAGCCTTAGCTAATCAGCCATGAAATTATTTTCGAGGTATTCCAACCTGTGTGATCACAATACCTCAACGTTACAGACGGACGGACAGACGGACGACATAGCGTAGCAATACCGCGCTCTGCGTAGCATCGCGCGGTAAAAAGGGAAAAGCTTCCCACCCATGTTATACACGCTGTATTTTGTCTAAAATGGACTTGTTACATATTTTTTGAACAATGTATAAAAAGTCTCATTTTCACATAGACAACATTTCCTGTTTGTTTTCTTCAGGGGCATGTATTTGAACTTTAGTGAACTGAACTTTAATATATTAAAGACACACTTGCAGCCCAAGGCTGGATATATAAATACGAAGTAAGTGTTATAAAAACAACAAGGAATAGGTCCGATATAATCAAATTCACTGTAGTTAACTACTTTTGTTGTAGTTAGTTCCCAGTACTGTGTAAGGTTAACTATGTATGGTACAGTATTGTGCTGTGACTGGTTACTGCTGTATTGTGACTCATAACTCAATACCTACATGTCTCAGTCCTGAAATCAAGGCTAAACCTAACCCTAAACCATAGTCGCCATTTTGTTAGTTTTTGTTCATTGAGTCATGTTTCATGAGTCATCGACTAGCCTTTCCCCCGCAGAGATACCACTGCCTTAAATTAGTAGAGCCGTTAGGGTTGATATATCACTGATACCGTATTTGGAATTTCGAACTCTAAACTACAGGATTATCCATGGGTCTTCTTGCTGCTGTATGTTGTACCATTACAATCCTCTAACTGTCCATGCTCCATACTAGACTACACAAACTTGTTCTTAAGTTTAAATACAAGTCTGTCTGTCTCTACCAGAAACCGAAAGTACTTATTAGCGGCAAGTACTCGATAATGGCTACTCAGTAGGACCAATTGGTAGATTTGATTTTTAAATGGCTATAGGATAGCTAAACCTAACCGTAACCCTTAGTCACCGTTACATTGCAAGTACCGAGAGGAGCATTTTGTTTCCATCTAATATTAAGTAGTATCCTTGAGCTACTGCCGATACGTGTAACACATAATTGAGTAAACATGTAATGTCATAGATTCTTTTCGAAATCTGGTTTGCCACTTGCAGTTTTACTTAGAGCATTGTGAGATTACTTGAATTTATGTTAAGAAATTAAACAGAGCAACGTAACATTAACCAGATGATGAGACTAGCTGTTAGTACTGATAACGTGGTTGCATTAATGATTAACACTAACATCAGACCAGGCCGCCAGACTTTGAAAGTAGGTATTGTTCTGTGACCAATGACCAGTGATTCTATGAAACAGTGACTGTAAACTGAATAAGCATATTTCTCAACTCAACCATAACTTAACATAGTTCTATACTTGGAAAATCTGTGCTGCTTATTTTTTTTTGTATTACAGCTGTCAATATTGCAGGGTTACAGTTTCCTACCTATTTGATTTTAGCCTTGAAAAATAACCCTGTTATGTTGCATTATATAAAATACTCATGACATTGCATAAAATGGGAATAATTGTTAATTATAAGCGTATGACACATACCTTAGTATAAACAATTAAACACTTTAAAATTGGAATGTTGACTCTGATGTTTAGTTTGCCCACTGCAGAGGTTGTGGAACATGAGGAAGAGACGTCGTCGTCCTTTTGAGGAGGCACAATATTACATTGCTTGTGACCGTGACCAAGATGGCCTTGAGAAGCGTTTCGTTTCTGATGAAATTGGTTAGTGTTATACAAACAGATTACAGTATTTTTAAAAGGTCATTATTTAATAATATATTGCTAAATGGTTCATAGGCCATATTTTAGTTTTTAGCGCGCGACAGCTATGCTGAGCGCGCTATATGCTATCGCAATTTTCCGTCCGTCTGTCCGTCTGTCCGTCCGTCTGTAAAAAAAAAATGGTAAATGGCTCCCGGATATTATAGAGCGCTCTAAAGCTATGCATTAGCATTAGCTTTATCTAGCGCTCTTACCATTTACCCATGCCAGATCCGAGTCCAACCACGCTGACAGTCTAAACTCCAACTTCTTACAGCTCGGAAGAAGGAGTGGTGGCCGGCCACAGCGGACAGTTTACCCCAGGCGGTTACCTGTCAACACTGTGATACACACTGCGCTAGCAGGGATCGAACCCACGACCTTTCGATTGTGAGTCCGACGCGCTGCCAGTGTGCTACCGAACCAACCGTCTGTCCATCACATGGGTGGATCAGTCAAAAACGGTTGAAGTTATGATTATGCAATTTTCACCGTACGGTAGCCCCATCCCTCTAATTTCTCTGGGATAAGTTTCATCGAGAAATTCCGACGGGTTCCCCCCAAGCGGGGGCGTCAAACAAGAGTGGGGTAGGTAAAATCAGCTATTTTCTAGCTTTAAGCGTCAATATCTGGAAAACGGTAGCAGATACGGCCAAAGTTACTATTAATGACTAATAGGAAGTCGCATATGAGCTTTCGATTGACACCGAGATCGATGACCTTGGATGACCTTGAACTGCTATACATTCGAATTTGTTCGGAATTTCGCGGGATTTCGCGATTTTGGGAGGCAATAACGGCTACACGAATGAAGATAGACCCGTAATGTCTGTGATAAAATAATTCTGACGGGTTCTCCCTGAGCTGAGTCGCGCTCACCTTAGCCTCAGCTAGGCTTTCTTGTTAACTAGAGATGTGGCAATAGTATAAACAATTAAACACTTTAAAATTGGACTCTGATGTTTAGTTTGACCACTGCAGAGAGGTTGTTGGTGTTGGTGATCAAATATCTCTGTAACTATCCAAAGGATCGACAAGCGGAAAAATGCGTCAAACTAAGCACATATATTCCGACGTTTTTACCGCGCGATGATACGTAGAGCACGGTATTGCCATGGCAAGTCGTCTGTCTGTCTGTCCGTCCGTCTGTGGCGTTGAGGTATTGTGATCACATATGTTGGAATACTTCGAAAATAATTTCGCGGCTGGTTAGCCTAACCTTTTCGCTCTCTGCAGACCCCGACATCATAGATCTACTTCAAGGGGAACATCCCCAAATTTTAGCCGGAATAGGACTGGGGTATGCAAAAAATTGCGTTTTGACATACAAAACCGGCAATATCTCTGAAACGGCTGCAGATAGAGCGAAAGATACCATTAACTGCTTATATAAACTTGCACACGATCTATCTATTGGTGTCAAAATGTATGACCTTGAATGACCTCTAAGCGAGAGTCAAGGTCATCGATACTGTAAATGCCGCAAAATTGACAAAATTCGGCTTCGTAATGACTCCTACGGCATGGACAGTGGCTGTAAATCAGTATTTTCTACAACATGGTCAGCATCCATTTGTAGTTACACATTTGGAATCCATAATGTCGTACACATATTTCAGTTCAGTTCAGGTGCCATCCTCCGATGGAGGGTCGATGCGTGAGGAACACACTTTCTCCATTGCTGTCTGTCCTGCAACAATCGAGCAACTTCATTAATCCCAAGACCATTCCAGTCAGTGATGTCCTGTATCCATCTTCTTTGTGGTCGACCTTTAGTTCAATCTCCAGAGATGTGATACATCCCACTATAATCTCTTTTTTTCCAGATTATCTCTGTCATTTCTAAGCANGTGATCATAATATCTTATTTTCTGACCTTCGTGCTTATTAATTCACACAGCTGCGTTATCTCTATGTAACAGTTAGTTATACTAAAGAGAAGGTTATCAATAGTATTAAATACTGAGTCAGTAGCTTCATGTTTTATGTTTCTAATTATTGAATTTGACTTTGAATGCATTAACAGTGTGATTTTTTTTATGTCAGGCTTTGGTCTGTTTGCAACAAAGAATATATCACATGGTGATTTCATTGTGGAATATGCTGGAAAAGTGGTCAGTGCTGAGATTGGTGATAACATCGATGACCAGACATACGTATACCATTTTGAATTGCAAGGCCAGCGTTACTGGTAGAGCAATTTTTCATTTTTGCATTTGTTGTTTGTGTTTTTATATTTATGTTTGTAGATATAAATTGCAGTGATATAGATAAGAGTTTTGTCAAGACCAAGACCAAGACTTTGGGTCTTAAGACCAAGACTTCCATTTTTTCCAAGACCAAGACTTTTTAGCCAAGACTAAGGCAAGTCTTTTTATTTCAAGACCAGGACCAAGACTTTTCTCTGATTGCTGAACTGCTTAATATATCACGCTCACAAAATAAACACAACAGTATACACACACTGATATACGTATGTACCATCAGTCCTCCTTTAAACCACAAATAAAAGCAGTTACGGGAAGATGCAGCTATAGCACTGGTTATGAAAAAAATAATATCACTAATATACACTGTCACCTGAACGGATCAGTCCTTTCAGAAAGTTCTTTAAACTAGAAATCACATCGAAACAATTATTGGCAAAAGCAGTTTTTCCACTTATAGGCTAAGCCAATTCACTGTCACTGCTTATTTGAGTTGCACTTTGCCAGCATGAGATCGCACAGCAGCTGGTAGGACATCCTTGCTCTATGATGCCTGATGAATAGACCTCCATGGCTGAATACACACTCAACTGGTGCCAACGTGCAGGGCGTGCAGAAGACACTCTCAAACAGTGGCTTTAAACAAGCAAACTGTTTGTTGTCCCTGACGAGATGCCACAGCATGCCAATGTCAGTGCCATCAAGCATCAGCTGCATATATGCAAGATACTGTATGAGCTGACAATGCTTGCTAGTATTTGCTACTAATGGTGCTGGCTTGCGGTATGATGCAAACAGTGAGGTTCTCGGCACCTTAAGTTACATTTAGTTACTTTTGTAGCACATAATATAACAAAAAACTATATAACAGTGCTGTGATGAATCTTGAGCAATGAAACCAGTTAAGTATAGGATTATTTAAAGATACTAGAGATGAGCTACTTTTCTAAGTATATATTCATGTAGTAATCATGCTGTTACTACTATGAGCAGAATGAATGATTTAATAAAGCTGAGCTAAATACCAAAATATAAAATAAACACAAAATTCAAAATAATATTACGGTCAGATTACCTTGAACTTATTCTGAAAGTGTTAAAATGTTCACCAAAAAATGTTAAAATGTTCACAACACAATAGTATGAAGAAAACATACCATTAATCAGCTGTTTCAGTGAGCACTTCACAGCAGCACTACCCAGGTGGTCTGGTCATAATAGAATAAAGTAAGTAAAGCTTGCTAGTCAGTGAATGTGGAAATATAAAAAGCAAGGCTTGATTTTAATTACCTGCTATTAGCCAAAACCATAATGGAAAAGTCTTGAAAATTCTCAAGACTTCTTTTGTCAAGACCAAGGCTTTTATCTCAAGAACAAGACTCTGGGTCTCAAGACCAAGACTTTATTTTTTGTCCTCGAAAACCTTGGTCTCGAGGAATACATCGCTGATAAATTGAGATGTTGGAGCTGATGCAATACAGTGGGTAGATCTTCAAGTGTCTTTCTTTAAGAGCCACTAATGTATTGTAGACACTCACACTATGTGAGTATTTAGTTGAATTCACTGATGATCTGCTGGAGTCAATTAACTGTTGACCACTATAATTATGTGTAATACATTACGACTGAATGGATGTGCACTTGCAGCTACACACCTGTCTATGCATGCTACACACTTAAGTAATAAGTATTATTACTTGTGCTAGAGTTGTTCAGGAATTCCACTAGTAGCTACACACTGGAGTCTACAAATAAGGTGTCGGAGGTTATTCACTGGTAGCTTATGTAGAGATTACAGTATTTAGCATTTTCATCACTAACCACCAGACCAAGGGACACAGTAGTTGTTTACTCAGATTTTTTTCTTTTATCCTGATGTAATCGTGTAATAGTTTATTTTTAACTGCATTTGAATTGTAGCATAGATGCCACCAATAATACACGTCTTGGTCGTTACATCAATGATGCTCCAATTCGACAGAAAGAATGTAATTGTCTGCCAAAGCCTTTCTACGTGGATGGTGTACCTCATATTCTAATATTTGCCGCAAGAGACATATTGGCAGATGAAGAACTCCGATATGATTATGGCACATGTAACTTACCATGGCGAAATAAGAAGCAGGAAGTCAAGAAGCCGTGCACAAAGACTTGTATTGAGAGTCATGTGCCATCAGCTAGTGGTCCAGTAATAAACCCAGCATCTGACGAAGTCGAGAAACAGCCCACTTCTGTTGAGAGCCACGTGCCATTCATTGCTACATCCGCAGTAAAAACGATGTCTGAAAGATTCAAGAAGCAGTCCATTTCTGCCACTGTCATAAATGCAGCATGTCCAAAAGCTAAGAAGCGACCCAGGAACACTTCTGTCAGGAGCCACAAACCAGATGATGCTACAACTGAAATAAACACGACATCTGAGAGTGTCAAGAAGAAATCCATTTCTGTCGATAGTAACAGATCATTGGCCGGTGCCGCTATGACAAATGCTACTGCTGCTACTGCTGTTGACGACTCAGTCCAGTCCGGCAAGCCAGTCGATCCACCGGGTGCTACTACTACTGCTGCTACTGCTGCTGTTGACGACTCAGTCCAGTCCGGCAAGCCTGTCGATCCACCGGGTACTACTACTACTACTACTGCTGTTGACGACTCAGTCCAGTCCGGCAAGCCAGTCGATCCACCGGGTGCTACTACTACTACTACTACTACTGTTGACGACTCTGTCCAGTCCGGCAAGCCAGTCGATCCACCGGGTGCTACTACTACTGCTGCTACTGCTGTTGACGACTCAGTCCTGTCCAGCAATCCACCGGGTGATACTACTACTGCTGCTACTGCTGCTGTTGACGACTCAGTCCAGTCCGGCAAGCCTGTCGATCCACCGGGTGCTACTACTACTGCTACTACTACTGTTGACG
>Ga0056122_10000233_pt1 | contig 10457 bp, 2 predicted proteins | sample WorMetHEROISLAND_4_FD_55032 | JGI IMG/M metagenome (GOLD analysis project Ga0056122, IMG submission 55032) | Marine gutless worms symbiont microbial communities from Max Planck institute for Marine Microbiology, Germany - Olavius sp. 2 HERON ISLAND ...
AATTAAGAAATATAGTAAAATTTAAAGTAATATATAAGTAGGATACTAATAGGGAAGGTGTGCGCACGTGCTGCCAAACTGTGCGAGACGGGAATAAACCACGAATAACCCACGCGTAAATATACGCGAAATACACCACAAGTTATTATGCATAGTTGCGCGAATAAATCGCTTGAATACCGATAAATTCGTAACACTCGTAAAATAACGTAGTAGTCGGTGGAAACCAGGCACCGGTAAATCTGTGCAGAATGTAATGCAAGGCGGTGCGTGTAAAACATAGTTTTCACTTTTCAGGGTTTTACTATCCAATCTGCGATTAACCGTAACCCAAGGATGTTATTTGCGCATGAAATTAATTCGATTTTATCATTTAAAGGTAAGGGTAATGGTCGGGTATAATGCGCATTTGTGCGGAATGTGATCGTATACGTCATTAATGATGACGCGATGACGCAGCAAGTAATTACGTAAGTAAGTAAGGCTGTTGCTGCTGCGTTAATTTCTTGAAGAGAGAGATGTAGGTTTTGGGAGGAGTTAAACTAAAATCCCAAATAAAAAGAAACTAACAAGAACGTACGCTTGCAGTAATGAAATAAAATAATAAAATAACTAAAATTCGCAAACGGAATTTTGTGAAGGACCTGTATCCTTCACTACCCCCAAGTTTTTCTGCTGTAGCTCCGCTACAGTAATAAGGGGTGGAGGTCTAATGAAAAAGGGTATAATGGGTTAATTAGGTGACCGAAAAGATTGTTACTCTCTTCAGGAAATGGGGTTGTAAAAAAACATTATGCAATGTATCAAAGCAATCAATGCAACATATTAGTGATAATGTAAGTTCGGTGCAAATGTTAATGTCACAACGAGATGCACTGTCAAAGTTTGTGGGCATTGTGTAACAACGTCAGCAAATTACGATGATGAATGTTCGCAGTAGCAATGTCAAAATGTACGAAACAAGTAATAAAACATAGCATCAACGTAAAGTCAAAGTCACATGCAATGACAAGCATCTTGCATCTACGACTATCTTGTTTAAGGCGAGGGAGAGGCAATAATAAGTATAACCAGCCCATCTACTGGACGGAACATGGGCCAGTGCCTGTGGCAAGTGGATACAGTNNANACATCAAGAGGTGTGTAACATGAAATGCTTACTTATCGTGTTCTAATATTTACAAACATTAAACATTCTGTGAAATCCATCAATAATACTGACAGCTATGATTACACCTGTGACTCGGTAACCATGGTAACGTAAGCACGCGCTAAGAATAGGTCAATAGGACGGCTGTCATGTTGAAAGTTCAGCGGAAACAGAGTTATAAGTAGGTAATGTACTTTCATTCTGCCAACGGCAGGTTCGTATCTTTGTTTGCTAGTACGTAGGTAGAAGGTAACTGGATAGGGTACCAACACGTACCAAATAATAGTATGGAACGACAATAATACCAAAGTATACAATGTATGCAATAAACTCAAATACGATATCGCATATCGTGTTAGCACTGACTCGGGGCGATACAACTTAAAAATGCAAAAGTTGTGTATAGTGATGCAAATAAAGTTGTGGGCCAATGTCCGATCAGTACGTGGCAATAGCAACATAAAAGAACAATGCATGAACCTGAGAAACGGTCTTAGCAAAGTGTAGCTCGAGAACGTTATGCTAAAATAACGTTTAAATCGGCAAAACACAGCAAACAATGCGCTTGTGTATAGATCGAGTGTCAATTAATTAACATGCACAGTAGCAACATTGAACACATATTAAACAAAGTATATACCAATAATTAGGTATTTTGGAACATTGAATGTTTCCGACTGTCTGTATATAACAGTATTAGTTGGCAGATGATGGCGGTGGATGTCGTGACGGTGATGTTACAATGCAGAAAGGTGACACTTCTCGATGACTGGCGTTTATAATAAAATGTTCAAAAGCTGCTTGGAATGTATAGAAAGGTGTTTGGCAATAGAGACACAGAGTACGGTGTATAGCAGCGGTGTGACAGGTGTTTTTGTGCAACATATAATCCCAAAAATTGTGATAAGCATCGTAGCATGATGAGACAACGTATAACTGGTGGTGACCATCGTGTAGTAGCGTACTGTGGGTATTCCAAAGCAATAATTCGTCGTATATACAATATCATGTCGATAGCGATTGGCAAGCAATGCATTAACACAAAACAATGCATATAGCAATGCAATGCGGTACTGTAACAGCAGATAGCCTACACGCGGTTTGGCTTGTTGCGATAAATGTTACTATCCGGATGCTGGCGTCGAAGTAGTGGTGGAGTGTCCCACGTATAGACGAACAGTAGGCTGTAGAAACATGGCTTATAGTTCATCACTGGAAGCGACGATGGTAACTGTGGAGACGGAAATCACTAGGTTCTGTTGCTGGTAGTTGTGGTCTTCAGAGTAGTCGTCGAGTGGTGGTAGGTTTCTCCTGGAACAGTGACACACGGAGAGCAGTACCGGAACTGGTAGGAGGGAGGGATGGGCGATTTGAGTGCTAAATTTGATACCCCAATTTTGGGTGACGCCGTTGGGCGTCGAAGGTGCTACTTTCGTAAATAAAAAATGTAATAATGAAATTAATGGTTGGGATGGAAATAAGGGTGATATGTAAAATATTTTCCCGCACAATTTGAGATTAAGCGTGGGGATAGCAGTTCAATTAGGTATACAATCGTACAGTTAATGTTACGGTTACAAAGTGCAATGTATTGTGTTCACATTAAACGTTATGTTACTTATAACACTATGTGTGTAACTTAGCTGACGTTTGTCATGCAAATACGCACAACGAACTAACCATTGAAGACAGTTGTTAATTATACATATTTGTAATAACGAAGAATTGAATACGGTGATTGGAAAACTTAAAATGCGCCCTTCTAGTATATACAAGCATGGGAGTGGAGAAAAATGGGCGCTATTTAAAAAAATGATATTTATGAGCATTTTAGTGTTAATAATAGATGTAATAGTAAGGGCTTTTGTTTGTTTTTTTTAAACCCGAGACAGACGGGTGTCGTGGCATACAGATGTGCTATATACATTTATACAAAAATATATAGGATATATGTACAAACTCGCTATGATAACACGTAGTTATCAAAATACGACGGTGAACGTCTTTGTCGTGTCGGAAGTTGACGACGACATGAGCGAGTTGAACCTGTGGTCGTTGTTTTATTATTGTTCAGTGGTTGTTGCATCGTTTGATGCTGTATATCTTCGACCACAGTGGCACTAGCAGTATTATCAGATGTTGCTTGAACCTGTGAGGGTGATACGGTACAGTCAGATGTGGTTTTGGTGCACGGCACCAGACGGTCGATGTGTACCGTTTGTTTCTTCTGTGACGTGGTGTGTCTGATAACAACGACAATGGAGGTCTTGAATTCTACTACCTCCCATGGGCCTGTCCATAATCTGGCTAGCTTTTTATTCTTCTGCCTGAGTTTTGGGAGTGGCCAGTATAACCATACTAACTGCCCAACGTGGAATGGTGGCCCTTTGACATACTTATCAAAATAAGATTTTTGGGTACGTGCTGTCGATTTGGTGGCTGCACGTACTTGTTCGTGGGCCTGTCTCATGGAGTTTTTAAATGATTCCACGAAGGGGACAGTTGTATTAATTGGTTCTTCGGGTGGCCTAGCAATCAGGGTGGTTGGGAAAAGAACTTCCCTCCCGAGCATAGCCATGTTAGGGGTGACTTGAGTCACTTTATGGACAGTCATGCGGTATGCTGCTAATAGCGCCGGTAGCCTATTAGGCCAATCGGTGGGGTTATCGTTTGCGGCGGTACGCAGCATTTGTAGAATCGTGCGATTTGCTCTCTCGGTCTGCCCGTCACTACGGGGGTGAAACGGTGTTGTTCGGGTTTTGGTAACCCCCGCAATTTTGCAAAGTTCATGAAATAGGCGAGAATCGAAGTTCTTGCCCTGGTCCGAATGTATTTGACGGGGCAGTCCGAAGTGAGAGAAAAAACCGTCGTACATGGCTCGCATGCAGGTTGAAGCTTCTGCATCAGGAAGCGGAAACGCTTCTATCCACTTGGTAAAGTAGTCAGTGAGTACCAATAAATATTTGGTACCATCGGCGGTTTGAGGTAGCCCTGACAATATATCTATGGCGATAATGTCCAATGGGGCACCTGTTACAACTTTAGTAAGCTTTCCATGTGGCCTGGTTGGCGGACCTTTGCTTTGAGCACAGTCAGGACACTGCTTATACCAGAGAGCAATGTCTTTGCGCATGCCTGGCCAGTAGTAAGCTTGTTGCAGTTGTGAGAGAGTACGCTCGGCACCGAGGTGAGCTGATAGGGGACCTCCGTGCGCATGATCAAACAGGCGTTTTCTGATGTTTGTGGGAACTACCAACTGAGTGATAGAATCCTTAACACGCACGAGTATGCCCTGTTGCAGCTGTACCAGCGGACGCTGAGACCATAAGTTGCGGGTCTCGAGCGGTAGTGAGCGGAGATCGTCCACTGTGGGTGTGGTGTCGCTGGTAAGCATGTCAAGAATTGGTGCCAAGGTGGGATCATCAGCTTGAAATTGCAGCATCTCTGTGTCAGAGATTTCAGGCTGCAGCGACACAGCGTGTACGCTTAGGGGTTCGACTAGTTCGTCGGCCCTTTCAAGCTCATCGACCCATGGTGTCTGTGCAACTTTTCCCCAACATTGTTTGCACAGGGGTCTGGATACGCCATCAGCATTGCAGTGAAGTCGGCCGGGTCTGTGCTCGATGGTGTACGAGAACTCTGCGAGTGTTTCTATCCATCGGGCCAGAATACCTTCTGGACGTTTAAACGTCTTTAGCCATTTTAAGCTATGGTGGTCTGTGCGCAGAATAATCTGACTACCCAGCAAGTAGTGGCGGAAATGTTGCAGCGAGGCAACGACAGCTAGAAGCTCCCGCCGGGTAGGACAGTAATTTTTCTGCGCAGCGTTCATGATTCGTGAAAAGAAGGCAATGGGCCTTTCTTCGCCGCCTATCACCTGAGATAGAACGGCGCCGATAGCAACATCACTCGCGTCAGTATCCAGGATACAAGGGACATCTGGATACGGAAATGACAATGTGGAGGCCTCTATTACGGCCTGTTTGAGCTTTTCGAAGGCGTTCTGGGCATCATCGGTCCAGATGAATTTTGTGCCTTTCTTGGTAAGTCTAGTAAGGGGCTCAGCAATGTTTGCAAAGCCTTTGACGAATTTTCTGTAGTAGGATGCTAGCCCGTAAAAGGCACGCACGTCTCTAAGACAGTGCGGCTTCGGCCAGTCGTGAATAGCTTGCACTTTCTCCGGAAGTGGCTGGATGCCCTGGGCGCTGACCATGTGACCCAAGAACTGTATTTGAGTTTTGAAAAACTCGCATTTTGAAGGTTTTACCTTCAGCCCTACTTCACGGAGTCTGTTTAGAACGATATGGAGTCGTTCTAGCAGTTCTTCTTGTGACCTGGCATAGACAATAATGTCGTCTAAGTAACATAAACAAATGTTCCATAGGAGGTCTGAAAGGACCTGTGACATCAGTCTGCAGAAGGTAGAGGGCGCGCCGTGTAAACCGAATGGTAATCTTGTAAATTGGAACAGTCCACGGCGCGTGCAAAAAGCAGAGCGTTCTTTGGCACGCTCGGTCATGCCGAGCTGCCAATAGCCGCTGAGCAAGTCGATCGTGGCAAAATAACTTGCTCCACGTAAGCCATCTAGTGCATCTTGGATGTCTGGGACGGGAAATGCGTCCCTACGGGATACGGCATTTACTCGTCTATAATCCACACAAAATCTGTAGGTCCCGTCCTTCTTTTTTACAAGACAGACTGGGGATGCCCACTCAGAACTAGAGGGTTCAATTACACCAGCTTTAAGCATATCATTGAGGATTTCATCCTCTGCGTCCAGTGCCGCAAGGGGTGGACGACGTGGTGATTGCTTAATTGGGGCGGCGTCCCCCGTATCTATGTCATGTTGTAATAGGGGACAGAACCCAATGTCTGTAGAATCTTTTGCAAATGTATGTTGGTGTTCCAGCAATAAATCTTTAAATTCCCGTTCAACGGTCTCTCCAAGTTTGTTTTCTTCGAGGGTGGTGAGAAACAGAACTTGGAGGTGTGCTGGTAAATCAGAATTGGCAGATGTTTTTGGTAAGGTCTCGGAGCTGGGGCTCGACGAGAAAGAANGTTCGGCAGCAGTTGATGGTGGCTCATGGTATGGTGAGCCACTGACATGATCATCGGNTNNTGATTGGCTGACAGTNTGGATGCATGAAGGAGTAGTNGTAGGTACAGGTTGAGGAACAAATTCGGCAGCACATGGGTTTAACGACCCGTGCNTGAGGTCGGAAGGTGACATGATGTCAATAGCCGGCTGACTGGACGACACAGCAATGACTGAGTCTGCAGGTAGTATGGTGTGTGAACAAGAACTATGCAGTGACCCAGATGAGAGTGAGTCATGAGATGGCATAGTATTTGATGCGGTCCAGTTTAACGACGCAGCTTGGGCTGGGTCGGATGGTGACACAATGTTGGTAGATTGGTGGTTTAACGACACAGCAAGATCTGGGTCGGGTATAGACGCAGCGGCTGAAGATGGTATATGTAACCATTCAGTAGCAGCTGGGTCGGAAAGTGACGTAGTGTCAGTTTGTGTGTTGGTAATCGACGCGGCAGACGCTGGGTCGAATAGTACATCTGACGGCTCAGTAGAAGCTCGTTCTNTGGTCGGTATGATAGCGACCGTNGCTTGGTGTNGTTGATGAGCGACCAATGGGTGGTCGGGCGGGTAGGTGGTGGGTGGGTCTGCCAACGAAGTTGGGTTTGCCAAGGGTGGCGNGNTGGAAGCCGAAAATGTGGCGGTCGGAACCGTTGAACACTGTTCGTGTACACAGATTGGAATAGGTGGTGGTAGAGTATGTGGGGCATGGGTGCCCTGGTGCGATGACGCACAGTAAGTGGATGCTGTAGCTGGACAGCGGGAAGATAAACTGTGTACACGTTTACGGTGTCGACGGTGTGGTGAGACCGTTGAATTGGCGTGATCGGCTGTGGAGGGGACACTATGATGATGTGTCCTAGGTGGATGAGCAGGCGTATGATTGACGGGCAGACCGTACGTGTGGTATGACCACACGTAACCCCGTACAGAATCGATAACTAGTTTGGCGTTTTGCACCAGATCCATGCCCATAATATTTGGTACATGGTCATCGATGGTGAAAAATGGTTGTACGAACGTATGTTCGCACAATGAGACTGTCAGGGGGTAGGGACCTTCTAAGAGAATCTCTTTACCCCCGAATGATTGTACGGTTTGGGTTGGTGCACTGGCAGGCAATTCATGTAGAAGTTGCGTAAGAACACTCTTTGGTAAGACGGACACATCGGCGCCGGTGTCAATAACAACTCTGACTGGCCTGTTTTGAATTAGAATATCAATTTTTGGGGAACGATTGCCAATCAGTGGAGTTTTTGGAAATGAAATAGTGATGGTGGAATTTCATTGGCTTTTGCAGGATTAGTAAAATGTTCAACCGGCGTTGATGTGTCGTCTGTGGTATTTTCACATTCTACGGGCGGTTGGATGGTGCGGGAGCCCGCACGCCCGTGGCCGGACTCCTGGTATCGTTTCCCGATTGGGGAACGGAGTTGGGAGCGCGTGATCGGTAAGTGTTTTGATCATCGTGTCGATTGGTTCCACAACCCTGGGTACCACATATCCAGCATGTGCCTGGTTGGCGTAGTTCACCAGAGGCTGTGGTGGCAGGACCGCGCATGAGGGGCGGTTGCCTGAATGCTTGTCCCACTGGTGACTGGGGACGTGTCTGATTGTACTGACCTGACCCTTGTTGGCGGCGCATGAATTGGTTTGGTTGCGTATTGCCATAGCGGGGGCCAGGTGATGAAAATCTTTGTCCAGACCTGGGACCTTGTGACTGTGAACGTTGTTGTGAAGGTCCGGTAGGGCGGTAGTCCTGGTTACTGTTTCTGGTCTGTGGTCCAGGTGATCCAAATCTTGATCCAGTGTTAGCAGAGTATTGGGACCGAGAAGTTGGTGACTGAGTACGCTGGTTGTGTTGTTCATTACGTGGTCCCTGGGAATTAGAACGTTGTCCCTGGCTGGTAGTAGGACGTGCCACAGGGGACATAGAGCGACGTTCGTCCCGTTGGTAACGTTGACCAGTTGGCTGTGATCTCTGTGATGTGGTAGTACCACTTTTGTCCCTTCTTTGTGGTTGGCGGGACCTGTCATCATTGGTCTGGTCATTGGAAATACACTGGATAGATGGGGAAGGTGAACGTGAAGTTCTAGGCAGATATTTCTGCATTATAGTTGCAAATCCATCTAACAGTGGCTGAAAATTTGGCTGTGGTGTGTTATCAGATGTGACATTGCCATGATCTGGAGTAGTGATAAATTTCACCGACTTTTTTGGTTTTGTGACCTCGGCTGCGTCAGCGAACTGGCGAGCCTTCAAAACTGTAGTCGTGAAATCATCACTTCGGGCATGTAAACGTAAAACTGAGACATTTCGATGGACAGTAACCCATCCTCAAAACGACGTTTGAGTGTGGCCTCTTTGTGTTCAGAAGTTGCATGCGGCCACGCCTCTCTAAAGAGAAGGCGTAGTTGCATAGCAAAATCTGATATCGATTCTGTATCATGTTGTTTACGGTTTTCGAATCGGCGCATTGCCTCGCGGGGCTCATCGAGTTTGCCAAATCGTTGTTTTAGAGCCTCCCAAATATCAGTATATGCAGTGGGAGAGGTCTCATCAATCTCTTTGAGTACATCTGCAGCTTGTCCATCCAAGCTGAGAGTAAGGTTTTGGACCTTTTCAGCATTTGAAGTCCAATTATTGGCTCTAGCAACACGCTCGAAATGATCCTTAAAACTTTTCCAAGAAGTGTTGCCATTATAGGGCTTAGGTACCTGCATTTGCCTGATAACTACTATGGGTGCAGTGGCGGAGGTAACTTGTATTGCTTCTGCAGTTTTGGCAGTTGATGCAGGTATTGTGTTCACTGTAGTACTGGTAGATGTTGCAGTACTAGTACATGATGTAACTGTGTCAGTCTGTGGTAGATAAATGGGTGCAGCAATATTAGCTGATAGTTGTTTGTCAGTAGAAGAAGCAGGTGTTTTCATTGTGTTTTCATCAACTGAGTGCACCTGCTGCACTGGTGCAGTTGTTTGAGCAACCGTAGTAGACGTTGATATTGATTCCATAGCCCCAAATTGCAAGCCATTGTTATTTATTGTTGGCTGCAGGGTGCTGACTGCAGCAGACTGGACGTATTGCGTCTGTACAGGGGCAGTGTCAGTGTCAGTGTATTGGTGCGATGATGCAGCCATAATCCCGTGGCAATTGTGTCCAGTGAGGGTACTGTTTGCCTGCGTCATTTCACTTGAAGCTAGAGCTAAATTAGACGCACAGGCAGTTGTTGGCGTAAATTGCGGCAAAATTTGAGAATGCGCGACCGCGGGGCCAACCATTCCTTGTGGACAGAGTAGACTGGACTCATCAGGGGGTGTGTGTGTGCATGGCCATGAGTCCAAGTCACTAGAGTTAACCACTTGTGGCTGCGGTGCATGTGCATAAGTTAATGGCCCGTGGGCCTGATGTACAACTGGGGCCTTCGTTGGGTTTATATACGTTGTGGGCCCGCAGGTATGTACAGTAGATGTCTGTAAGTGCGGCGCAGTAACGTAATTGCCCATGTAAGTAAGTGTATATGGCAACGACTGTGGTTCAATAACCCTTGACTGTGGTATATTATCGGTAAATACCTGACAGGGTTCTGAGCTAGACTGCACACAGCTAGGCTGCAGTGGTGTATGTGGCCTATCATCATGGGCCTGACTGTGGGTGGTCTGACTGGTAGTAGTGGACTGCAATTGCTGCAACTGAAATTCTAGTAATGTTCGCTGTCGCTTCTCTTCAGCTAACAGTTCTGCCTGGCGCAGCTTCTCTTCGGCTGCTTGTTGTTGCAATTGCATTTGTTCTTGCTGTAATTGCACACGCTGGGCTGTAGCAGCTAACTGTGCCTGCAGATTAGCACGTTCATCTGCATCGCGGCGTACCATTTCCATCTGTTGCTGTAGGCGTTGCTGATCGGCNTGCTCACGGTGTAATGCATCTGCGCGTTGTTGGTTATAGACTTCGTGCTGTTGGTTATAGGCTTCGCGCTGTTGGTTAAGTGAAGCTGTNAGACCATCAACCAGTCGGTTCGCTATGTCAACCACATCTGGGCCTGGAGTAGCAGTACCTGAGCGACGTGAATGCGTGAAAACACGAGAGCCAGCTGAGTGGTTGGATGCAGGCGGACGGTATTGGTGTGTGTGGTCTGATTGATCATGGTGAGTTGGATCTGGCAGACTGACTGAAGAACTTGATGATGACAGGCTGTCACGGCGACGTGAAGCCAT
>Ga0056122_10000237_pt1 | contig 10271 bp, 2 predicted proteins | sample WorMetHEROISLAND_4_FD_55032 | JGI IMG/M metagenome (GOLD analysis project Ga0056122, IMG submission 55032) | Marine gutless worms symbiont microbial communities from Max Planck institute for Marine Microbiology, Germany - Olavius sp. 2 HERON ISLAND ...
AGTCGCCGCCGCCTCGGCAATGCGGGCTGCGCGGATGAGGTCGTCGACGGACGTCGGTTGACTTTGGATGACATGTCCAATCAACTCAGGACGCAGACCTCGTTGGATGGCAAAGCGGAGCTGGACGTCCCCCAAAGATACGGCGCGCGCCAGTTTCTTCATAGCCGTGATGTATGCGTCGACAGACTCTCCAACGCCCTGGACTCGGTTCCACATCGAACTCGCCTTCTGCCATTGATGTAGGTCGGAGTCCTTAAATCTGGCGTCGAAAACAGCCTTGAGATGCGCCCAGGTGTCTGCCGACGCTGGCGGCAGGCTATCATACCAGTCAGCAGCGTCGTCCCGGAGCACCACCGCTAAGAAATTTTTCTTATCTTGCTCGGTGAATCCCCGATAAGTCGTGTACTTTTCAAACCTGGACAACCAGGACTCCGCGTCCTCGTGCGCTGCACCATGGAATGCTGGCGGCGCAAAAGAGCTTTCCTGCCCCTTGACTGCGGCCGTTGCCTGAGCTGGGGTCGCCACCGTTGGAGGTGCCGGTCCTGATGTTACCGGTGCTGATGTTACTGGAGGTTGAGCGTCGGCCATCGTACCAGAAGGTGCTACCGTCAGCGCTGGCGTTGTTGTAGTAGTAGATAGCGCTGTTGTCAGTACAGATGTTGTAACCGTTACCGTTGTAACCGTCGTAGTAGTTGTCGGTTCGGCGCGATCCGTAATGACGTCGTCAAAGACGTCAAGAAACTCAAGAAACTCGTCAATCGGATCCGATACTGCCGGCTGAACGGTTTCGTCTTCAGTAACCGATTCTGCAGACGAAAGTCGACTGTCTAATTGAGTCGCCGATGCCGACGCCGACCCCGGTCGACTTACCGAAGCCGAAGCCGACGATCGTAGTTCCGGTGAGACGTAGTATTCCTTCACTGACGACCGAGTCGCCAGTGCCGGTGGCTTTTCGAAAGCCTCATTTTTAGGTCGCGCCGCAGTCGACATACAGTAAGAAAACAAAACGAAACGGTGAACGAGAACGTGATTCTCCACCACTTTATTAGAAAGAATAATACGACTGTTTCTTTCCAATAATTTTGACTTTTATTTCAGCGACTCATAACAACGATCCGAGGTCCGTTCTCTAACGGGAACAAACGTCGAATGACGCAAATCGTGACCTTCACTGGTGAAAACAACCAACACAGCACAGCGCGCCGTCCTAGGCTGCTAGCTACGGGTTTAGACTGGGGTTTAGCCAATGACGTCAGTCTCTAATCCTAGAAATATCTACCGCAGCCGTCACAAGCCTATCAGGAACTTTCCAATCACGTGAAACACGCATGCCAAACCGCTGTTTTCTATCCACACTCCAAGGACGTCTGCTAACAAGTACAGAATAACAAAACTATCAATCCTACCTCTCCGCTCAATAACTGCACTATGTAAAATCCTTAGCAACTAAGTCCTAAACTATGTACTATTTCACCCCCACCTCACGGAATTTTGTCCCCAAAATTAAAGAAAAAGATGGAAACGGAGGAAAGAGGAACTGTGCTGCGCTGAATAAACATTTAACAAATTAAATAAATGTCACATCACTAAGCAATCGATGTACGATAAAGTCACTGGCCTAAAATATCAGTGAAGGTCGAATCAATAAGATTATTCCAAACATATCCGAAAATTAAAAATGAAATGTATACATTAGTCAAAATACAAATGATGTTCGTGATAATGAAGTAAATTAATCTTAATAACGTCAAATAATCAAATTAACACGTAATGTCAAACTGCTCCGTAATCAAAGAATATGAAGATAACAGTCCGATAAAACATTTGAATACATTAACATTGTGTATACTGTGCATCAATACAATGTCAACAGACACATCGTATACGAATCGTGTTCATCACGTAACTAACTAATGAACAACATGCAACCTCTTCTGCAACCTGACACGGGCACTTGCAGAGAGAAAAAATAACACAACACTGCACGCCAGAAAAAAAAACTACAGACTACACAGGTTTGCCGAGATGATGAACTGTCCGTGTGAGTGGCGCCGTAATGTCTGTTTGACGCGCAGTCTGGAGAAGAGATGGGACTGCTCACACGAAAAACTCGGCAGAACTATACGTGTAGTCCGTGTTCATCGGTACTCGACAACTAAGCAAAACACAACTCCAACGCGACAAATACTGTCCAAATTATATTACAATCTACAATATAGTGTAATGTAACGCACGACAATTATTGTAATAGTATCCAATTATTGTAATATTATCCAATTATTGTACTGTAATACTTAAAAAACTGTCGCACGACAAAACAGACGTGTCGACATAAACACGCCGGCATATCGTAATATCGACATGTAACACACTAAATAAGCTACAGCAAACCAGTTGTAAGATTAAAGTTATAATAACAATCAATAACAAGAAACTAAGCCAAAGCAGTGCAAAATTATTAATAATCCAGTAAATTATTATTAAGTTATAGATTTACGCACAAGCAACTAAGAAAAATGCGAAAATAACAACGGACGGAAGAGTCCGGTCCAAAATGCAAATTATACCTTCGTACTCAAAAAACCGTCTCTGCCTCCTGCAATGAGGGGTAGAGAATAGGTGCTGATGATGCAGTGGTTTGTAAGGTAACAATGCTCTGCATTTTTGACGTGCCAGGCTCCGCATACGGAGGAGCGCTAATACAGTCTCCCACGCGTTTAGGCAGTATGACCAAATTTTCGTCTGCACGAGTACGAGCTACCAGAACTGACCAATAGGATAGGCTCAGAATCTGTCTCAACTGCCATGCTTGTATCCAGGTTAAGTCACAAATGCGAGGGAGGGTGTACAATTCCGAAGTAACATCGCAACTTATGCTGAGAGTTGGCCAGTCCAAAATCAATTTTGGTGACAAGCACCCAACAATTTGCAAAGACTCCAAATACGATGTTGCCACAAATTTGTAGTAATTTGGTTCTAATTTGAACTTTCTCAACCAAATTTGACACATTTTCCCTTCTGAACCCACGTACAAGTACAAGTCAAATTCGTACAGAANTTTCTTGTGACGTCTCACACTTTTGACCACAATAACGAGAAAAATCAGAATCAGCAAAAAGATGACTGATANGTCAAGGGTCNAATCNGTGGGAAACGACAGCAGAAACACTTTAGCAGTAGAATTTTGTTCACTGCCGTTCTGCTCAAANTAGTTAAGTTCTGATGGAAGACCATGTACTCTTTGAGTCAATGACAAACTGGCGACTGTGGCTGCCAAAATTTTGACTTTGTAACTGAGCATCACTGCTAAGAAACATCCAAAAACAGCCAATAGAGTTGTGATGATAGAGATCCACGTCTTCCAACTCGAAAAATTAAATCTGTTGTCATAATTTCCGGCAGTCAAGTCAAGCCAAGTTGGGTACATAGCATCAGCTAGTGATGCAAAACCTTGTTCATCATTTTTGGTAAGATTTGCCAACTTTTTGAGACTCAACTTATTCTTCTTATCAATTTGCAATGCGTGTGACAAATTTGACTCAAAAATTTTCAACTGAGGAGCAATAACTTTTAACGGATTTGGCAGCAAAGTATCCGAATACAGATCAGAGAGCTGTGACTCATTGAAAAACTGTTGCAAAAATGCCAAGTTAACACTGTGTAACACTCGAGGTTTTGTCAAGGAAGGCCAACATCCTTCCAGCCGTGCAGGAATTATGGTCGTCGCTGCTACCAACGAGCAACCACAAGGTAAGGTAATTCGGCAGGTGGCGACACAGGTCACTGTGTGATTTCGGTTTGATGGGCAAAACACAGTTCCAGAGATATTCGTCAGGAGCAAATGATGTCTATCTAGAGTGAAGACATTCGGTTTAATAGAATGGGTCAAAATTGCGTAGTCACACAATTTATGTATGGCTGATTTGTCATCTCGCATGATTGATAAGATGCATGACTGCTGTTCAACAGATTTTAGAGATGAATGAACGTCTTCTAAGTGTATCAACTTTGTGGCTGAAATGACTGGTTTTTGTTCAAATTCTAAGTAGTACGGGGACTCAGAATTGTAAGCAATGTAATTTGGTACTCCAGCCAAAATTGTAGCATGCGGCTCAGAACCAGGAGTCGTCATAGAAATCAGATGCACCTCATAAAGATTGAGTGAACTTGGGATAACTCCAAGTGGGATGGGCACCTGGATAAGAAGAGTGTCACCGTGTCTTACGGCAACAAAATCATGCTGACGATAATAATGCACCACCTTATCCCTCAGCAAACGTAAAGTCAAGCCATCCGATCTCTGAAAAGTCTGAACTCTGGATTTAATTTCGGTCAATGCTAAGAACAAGTCTCTAGGTGAAACAAGAGAAGGACTCAGAAAACCATTGACCAACATTTCCAAACCAGTCTGGAAAACATTTAGGTGACCTTGTAAAATCACGAAATCTTCCATTTTACCCAGCAACAAGAGTAGCATAGTGCCTATCTGTCGCTGGTCTGTAGCCTGTCTTAACACGTCTTGATATAAATCGTGAACTGCTGTCTTCTGGACGTCTACCATTCGAGCAATATTGTCCATTCTTCTACTCATTGTCCGTCCGTAACTGGCTAATCTGTGTTCCGCCTTCTGCCAAAGGGAAACCATTTTCTCTTGGCGTTGAGCCAAGTGCTGAATGGTTCTATGAACGTTCTCCACATCTTTATCTCTGGCGATCCCAAAGAGACTATGGGTCATCTCACCCACGAAGTCAAACAGTCCTCTAGCTTCACGGCTGTCCTCTGATCTATCATCTGATCTTACCTCACGAACCAGAGTTCGTATATGACGCATTGTCGTATCAAGTTCAACAAGTGCTTTGCGAGTAGCATTGGCCATATAACGTAAAAGATGGATTAAATTATCACACCCATCTGGTCTGCCAAGCATTTCGCAATCAATAGTTTCCTGCTGTAACAGTGAACGATTAACAACAGGCAGATGTATGACAAAAGTCTGAAACCATGTGTCACTAATCAAATCAACCGTATCAATCTGTCTCAACACTAAACCGTAGTTCAAGTATAAGTGCGCACCATTAGAAGGCCCGTCGTGACCTCTGTGTCCACTGACACTGACGGAGAACAGACACAAAAGCAGTAATGTCGCAATAAATCGAAGCCCTGTCATCGTACCTGCACACGGGTACATAACCCAATTATAAAAAAGTAAGCCAAATACCGAAAGAAAATAACACTGCCAATTTTGTCAATACCAACCGGTTGGATTTTTGATTTAATAATTTTATAATTACTACCTCCATGCCGTGTACAGAGAGTGAAAACGGGCGTCGATCAAGTGCGACGTTTTCGCCTTTGTTTCTGATTCAACTGTTTTTCTCGTTTAGCAAGCCAATAGGCATCCGTTGCGGCTTCAGTGACGTCACACTGAGGAAGCCACGATTTACTATTATCAAGCCACTGTACTCTGTAATACATCGTCTTACCTCTGCGGTAATGCGCTAAAATCTTAACTATCTCGTGCCAGTCGTTTGCTGCTGAAGTTGCATCGACAGTCAGCTGTTTACTAGTATTTCCTGCACACAACTTAATGCTACTGCCGTTACCAGTAATATCACCTGCAGACACGCGTTCGCTGTTCGGGCGGCTCATCTCCTCACCGCTGCCTCGCGTGTTCGTAATCTTCGCCGGTTCAGAATTAATGATCTTGTCAGTCGCTCCTGCTGTGGCTACTTGGGTTTCGTTAGTATAGAAACGATCTCGCTCATCATAGCACTTCTGTAATCTATTAGCATGTATCCAACTCGGACAAATTTTCTGAGTTATACAGTGCTGTAATTTATAAACATGAAATTCTGGATTAGCGCCGATAATTAGATATGGCCCGGCCCATTTAGGTGTGATTTTGTGAGCATATTTCTCACGTGGCGTGGTCGGGTTAAAAAGCCAGACCCTAGTACCAACTGGAAAATGAACTGCTTTCGTTATCGGCTTTTTATTATACTGTTCCGTAGTACGCAAGTTAGCCTGTAACTGATTTTCACGAACTGCTTCTCGTAAAATTTTGAACTGAGGTTCCATATTTTTAACATAGGTTTCGACACTTTGAGGTAAATTTTTAGTCTTGGGTTGCAATAAATTATCAACTGGTAAATTTGGCTCGATTCCAAAGACAATTTTGTATGGGGAAAACCCAAGATTCTTAATTACAGAGGTTCGGAAAGAATGACCGATCGTGGAGAGCAATGTCGGCCAATTCTTATGTCCTGAGCAGGCCGTTCTTAATGAGTTTAAAATATTACGATTGTAGGACTCACATCGTGCATTTGTCGCAGGATGTTGAGCTGACGTGAAAACTTGCTTAATATTTAATAATTTACAAAGTTCTCTTATCAATTTTGATCTGAAAGCACTTCCTCGGTCACTTAACAACGATCTACAAGTGTAGACCGTAAACAAATTGTGATACAACAACTCAGCTGTTTCCTCAGCAGTTGTTGTCTTCGCCGGAAGTAAAATAGAAAACAAACTGAAACTATCTACGAGCACTAAAATATGTGAAAATTCACCGGAAGTAGGAAGCTTCAGGTGATCAATATGCCACTTTTCAAAAATAGTAGCTTCACTTTGAAGGCTACGTAACGGAGCTCTCGTTTTAATTAACGTTTTTCCCTGCTGGCATTGAACACATGTCTTTGCCCACTGAAATATGTCAGTGTACAGATTTGGCCAAAAATACTTGTTTCTTAGTGTCAAATACATTTTCTCTGGACCAATATGACACATCTTATCGTGATAACTTGTCAAAACCATCGTTCTCAGACAACGCGGCACTGCCAGCTGTCTACACACTGAGTCAACCTCACGCTGTCGCTTATTCCGAGGTAACTGTAGATGCCATAGTACTCCGTCCAACCAAATAAATCTCTCTGACTGAAAAATTATCTTCCGCGCCAATGCATCATTTCCTTGCGGTAACACTCCATTCTGTATATACTCAATCAATGCACTAAAATCTGGACATTGGCATTGCAACGCCCCAACATCATAGCTTTGACTTAAATCAAGATCCCCACCGTGTACCACTTCTCCTTCACTATCACTGACTTCCGGTACATCGGCCGAGTTGTTTTCGTCGCTTTCTCCGCTGCTCCCTGCTGCTGCTGTTGTTGCTGTTTGCTGCAGCGCACAGACCGCTGTTCCTGTATTTTCTGCGTCCGCTGCAAATCTCTCACGGCTCAACACATCGCCTGTCTGCGTGTTATTTTCGTCTGACGTAAAGAAATCAATCTGCCACAACTGTTTGGCGGAATTATCTATATTCATCACACGTTCATCTAATTTCACCTCAGGATCATCAGCATCTGTGGCTGGCAATGACAAACGACTCAACGTGTCGGCTACAATATTATTCTTCCCTTTCGTATGTTCTATTTTATACTTATAACCACTGAGTAACAAATTCCAGCGACCTAATCGACCAGTCACGTGCTTTGTAGAGTTCAAAAATGATAATGCTATATTATCACAACGAATTGTAAATTCTGCCTGACCTAAATATTCGTGAAAATGGTTTATCCCCACGACGATAGCCAACATTTCCTTCTGGCTAGTTGAGTAATTTTTTTCAGCCGGTCTAAGACCCCTCGCTCCGTACTCTATAAATCTCTCTTTGCCATCAATTTGTTGACTGAGGTTATAAGAAATCGATTTATCTGACGCATCCGTGGTCAGAATGAACGGTTTTGAAGTATCAGGTAGGGCCATAATTGGTGGATTAATTAAGGCCGCTTTCAAACTTTGAAAACTGTCCTCTTGGTCTGGGCCCCATTTGAAAACTTCATTTTTCCGCAATAATTTTGTGAGATTGAATGCTTTGTCCGCAAAATTTTTAATTCTAGACCTGAAAAAATTAACCAGGCCTAAGAAACTACGAAGTTCTTTCACTGTTTTTGGTCGCGGAAAATTTTGTACAACAGCTGTTTTCCTGGGATTCGCTCGAACACCTTCAGCAGAGAAAACGTGGCCAAGATAACAGAGCTCTCGTAATAAAAAATTACACTTTTTCGGATGCAATTTCAAATTAGCTTCTCTTAATTTTTCAAATACTATTTTTAAATGCTCCAGATGTGTTTGTAGAGAGTCACTACATAACAGTAAATCGTCAAGATAGACAATCAAAAATTGGCCTATTTCTAGACGAAATAATTTACGCAAAGCCAAGGTCATATAGTAGGGTGACTGAGCCAACCCCATTGGGAGCCGACGATATACCCATTCTCCAGCTTGTGGCGTGGTAAAACAAGTGACATCAGCCGTATCCCTTGTAATTTTTAGCTGAAAATACGCACTTTTCATGTCCAGGACACTGAGGACTTTAGCTTTGTTTCTAGCTAACACATCCGTTACGTCACTCAAAGTTGGCAACTCGTGGGTCAAAGGTAAACAAAGTTGATTAATTTTACGAAGGTCCACACAGAAGCGAAACTCCCCTGTCGATTTCTTCACCATAACTATCGGTGAGGCAAAGGCAGACCCCTCACTCGGTTCAATAATCCCCGCGTCATGTAGTTCCTGTAATTGTTTATCCACGACAGCTCGCATGCTATCATTAAGTCGATAAGGCCGCGATCTGACAGGTTTAGCATCTGGTCGAACCAAAATAGGACACTCCATAATATTTGACCCAGTAGTCAAATCGTTCAAACTCAATGCGAATAGATCTTTAAAATTATACAGCAGCTCACAAAAATTATCAAATACTTCATTATTAAAATCATCTCTTTTTAAGTCAAGACCCATGTTTTGCAAAAAAGAGATTTTCTCCTGCAAAGTTAACTCCTTATCCTGGGTTTTATTCACTTCGACAGATGATATATTGTGATTTTGAAAATTATTAGTTGGCAACAATTCTGCGGGAGAAATAACTGCAATCGGCGTGCCTTTCCGAATAACACACTCAGCATCGCTAACATTTAAAACTCGACAAAAAGTTTTCCTGTCCTGTGGTTTACAATCTACCACCGACCGAGCGACTAAATAGTCCGCGCTATGTTTGCGTTTGCAAAACTGCAGCGGTTCTATCATTGCCGTGACTGCACGTTCTGTAGCGCCGTCCGCTGCAGCAAAATTCTGCGGCAAAGATACGGCAAAAATACTTTCGCTCCTCGGCGGTAACCGACAGCAACTCACAGTACGTAAAACAGCGGAATTCTCAGCGCGCTGCTGCAGTGGTAGTGCAACGATATCATAGAACGTTGCCACCGAGGCGTCTAAATCCAATTTACAGTGCGTGAGCGTCAGAAAATCTAGACCACATATCACCCTGTTATGCAGACCGTTAATTACAAAAAATCTATGTGGCACCAATAAACCATTTAACCCAACCGTTACGTCAATTGACCCACAAACTTCCAAATTTCGTCCATCAGCAGCCGTTAAAAATTCCGCTGATTCTTCACGCTGGATTTTCGCATTTAATTTCATTGCGAATTGTAAAGACAAACAACTTACTGAAGCACCACTATCCAAAAGCATCAATGTACAAATTTTATTTATTTGACCGGCAATCAAATTTTTTGGACCAGAGTCTGTCTTCAAAATCGACTCTAACGAAAACTGCCGTCCACAGTTTCGTTGGAGGCCGCACCGCTAGGCGCTGAAATTTGGGGGTCCCTGCTCTCCCGCAAAATTCACCACGGGACGTCGGCCCGAACGACACATTTTCCTTATATGTCCTCGACGCCCGCACAAGAAACAATCAACATCACGAGCTCTACAAAATTGCCTGCCAAACTGATGCCAACCTCCGCAGTTAGTGCAGCACGATGTTGGCGTNTCCATGCGCAGATTCGACTGTAGAGTCTGCTGCGGCTGGTTCATCGAGAATCCTCCAGCGGACTCGTTCCAAGTCGGTGGTCGTGGTCCACCTCGCGGTCGCCAGCGTTGTCCTCGTTGGCTCGCGGAGACCAGACCCCCGCGTGTTGTTGCTGACGTCGATCTTGGGCCCGCGGTTGCGGACTGGTCTCCGATGACGTTGATCGACGGCTTGATCGACATCTGGTTCGCTAAGCGCTTCATCTCTTCCGTATTCTTCTCTGCCGCTTCTTGATTTGCTGAGAGCGCCATTATGACCTTGTCAAAGGACGCGTCCGGTCTCGCTGCCGCCGTTGCAGTCGCCGCCGCCTCGGCAATGCGGGCTGCGCGGATGAGGTCGTCGACGGACGTCGGTTGACTTTGGATGACATGTCCAATCAACTCAGGACGCAGACCTC
>Ga0056122_10000243_pt1 | contig 10045 bp, 9 predicted proteins | sample WorMetHEROISLAND_4_FD_55032 | JGI IMG/M metagenome (GOLD analysis project Ga0056122, IMG submission 55032) | Marine gutless worms symbiont microbial communities from Max Planck institute for Marine Microbiology, Germany - Olavius sp. 2 HERON ISLAND ...
TATATATATATATATATATATACATATATATATATATACATATATATATATACATATACATACATATATATATATATACACATATATACTATTAAAAACTTAATAAAGATAAAGTACTATTTAAATTAAATATATGAAGTCTAACTCGGGGGGGTCTCCGATAAAGCAAAATTTCTTAGTGTTTTTGGTGTTGTAAATTTTGGTAAAAATGGCAGGTTTCACAGGTGTTTTGGCTGAAAGTTCTTTTTTTACAATTATGTCTAATATTAGTAAAAATTTCTTTGTTGTCTTCAATAACATGTTCTTTAGTTTATAAACTATTTTACTTTAATTTTTAGGAGAGGGTGTAGACTAAAATAAGAAAGAGTGTTCTTCTTATGAAGATATTTAGCAGGTTTTTATGTGGGAAGGAAAATAGTGAGAGATTGGAAGTAGAGCTGAGCTTAAATATTGTATTTATTAGTTTAGGGCCAGCAGAGTTTTCTAGTCAAGACTGATCTAGATATTTATATATTATTATTGAGACTTTTATGAAGGCTGGAAGTATAAGCTGGGTTGATATTGGGATAATGAATCTAATTGATGAAAATAGTTTATTTGTTATAGAGTTTATATTGGATGGAACAGGGAATGATATTATAGAAGTGGCGATTAGAGTTATTATAACAAAAATTAAATAGTTTGGAAGAGGTGACTGGATATTATCAGTTATTTGGGAGGTCATTGAGTTTATTGGTATTAGTCATTGTATAAGTCTTCCATAGGTAATACTAAAAACAGATATTAGTATTATAGGATAATTATTGTTATTGTCTCTAAGATGTAGGTATGTAGTTTGTCTTATTGATGGACCTGACATTATTGATAAAATTATACGTATAGAATAATATGTTGTTAGTATAATAGCAATAAGTAAGGTGATATAGATTATAGAGTTAATAAATATATTATTAGATCATTCCATAATAGTATGTTTAGAGTAGAATCCTGCTATAAATGGAATTCCTATTAAAGCTATTGATGAAATTAATATGGATGAGTTTGTAACTGGTGTTAGGTTAGAGAATTGACCATATATTCGTAGATCTTGATTATGGTTATTTATTGAAATTGAGCATCCGGCTCTAATAAANAGTAATGCTTTGAATATAGCATGAACTGATATGTGGAAGAATGCTAAGNTTGGTATAATTAGTCCNAGGCATGTAGTTATTAGTCCTAATTGGCTTAGTGTCGATAAAGCAATAATTTTTTTTATGTCATTTTCATAGATTGCTCTTATTCCTGCAACTAATATGGTTGATATCCCAGACATAATTAGAATTGATTGTATTGTTGTTGAGTAATTAATTATATTATTAAAGCGACACAATAAAAAAATTCCAGCAGTTACTAGTGTTGATGAGTGAACTAGTGCTGATACTGGGGTTGGTGCAGCTATTGCTGCTGGTAATCATCTTGAATATGGTATTTGGGCCCTTTTAGTTATAGTTGCTATTAAAATTCCTGATCATTGTAGATTGTAATTTTTGATTATAATATTGTTTATTATTAGCCAGTCTCCTATGTTTAATGTTCTGACAATAGATATTAGTAGAAATGCATCACCTAGTCGGTTTGTTAGTATAGTTAATATTCCTGCTCTTAATGAACGTTGATTGTTATAGTAAATAATTAGTATAAATGATGTGATTCCTAGGCCATCTCATCCAATTAATAAGCATATTATATTTGGGATGAAGATGAGTAAATTTATGGATAGAATAAATAGTAGAATAATGTATGTAAATCGTAATTTATTTTGATCATGTCTTATATAGTTTTTTGAAAATTTTATTACGCTCGCAGAGATTAGTAGGATAATTGACGAATATATTATGTTTCTTCATTCTAGTATTAAATCTAGTTTAATTCTTGTTGATGTTATTGATAATATTTCTCATTCAATAATAAGTATATTATTTATTAGTATAAATAGTAAGGATGTTATAGTTATTGGCAGAAGAATTAAGTATATTATTATAGGAGTTAAGTTTAATAAATTCATAGAATATAGATATTATTATAATTCTGGGGCCACAGCTCAGTAGTTTTTTTAACTTACTATATTATTTTTGTGTTAGTGAGTTTCATATGTTTGTAAATGTGGGTACTAGAAGAAAATATAGGAAGTATCTGATTCTAAATATTTGTCCGATATTAATGAATGGATATTCAACTGGACATCTACCAATTCATCTTAATATTAGTCATGATGAAATTATTCAGAAGAATATTAATTGATTTAGTGGGTAAAATCTTCTTGATATTTTGTAGTAATAAAATATTGGGGGGAGGTATATAATAAAGATTGCTGATAGTAGGGCGACAACTCCTCCAAGTTTATTTGGTGTTGATCGTAGAATTGCATATAACCATAAGAAGTATCATTCTGGTTGAATATGGTTGGGTGTTATTAATGGGTTTGCTTCTATAAAATTTTCTGGGTCTCTTAGTATATTTGGGAAGAATGTTGTTAGTAGTAGTAATAGAGCAGTGCCTATAGTATAGCCTATTAGGTCTTTTAGTGTAAAATATGCGTGGAAGGGGATACGATCTGAGTGTGAACTAATACCTAATGGGTTATTTGATCCTGTTTCATGTAGTATTATTAGGTGAAGTATTATTAGTAATAATATAGAAAATGGTAGTAGGAAGTGTATAATAAAAAATCGATTTAGTGTTGAGTTTGATACGGCGAATCCGCCTCATAGTCATTCAACTAAGTATATTCCTAAGTATGGAATTGCTGAGAATATATTTGTAATAACTGTTGCACCTCAGAATCTTATTTGTCCTCATGGTAGAATATATCCTATAAAAGCGGTTATTATTGCAAGAATGAAGATTGTTACACCAATGTTTCAAACTTCTTTTAGGTAGAATGAAAAATAATATATTCCTCGGGCTATGTGTAAGTATATAAATAATATGAAGAGCGATGCTCCGTTTATATGAATATTATGTATTATTCATCCTCAGTTTACGTTTCGTATAATATGTGTCAGTGATCAAAAGGCTATGTCTATGTTTGGACAATAGTGTATTGATAAGAAAATACCGCTAGAAATTTGAATTATTAGGAATAAGCCCAACAGGGATCCATAATTTCATCATAGTGAAATATTAATTGGTGCGGGTAAGTCGATAATACTTTGTGATATGATTTTTATTATTGGATAAGATTTTCGTATAGGGGTCATTGGGAGTATATTAATGAGTTGAACATTTTTATAGTCTTTCAAAGACTAGTGTTTCCTGAACTATATACTATTTATTGACAGTTAGATATTTTAATAAATATTGGATTACTAGTCTTTATTAACTTCATCAAAGTTATCCGTTCAAACCGGCGCAATATTTATTTTATTATGGTTCTAAGTGGAAGAATTAATAATAGTCAGAGTATTCTTATTGGAAGAAATTTTTTTCATAGTGCATCTATTAAAATATCATAGCGAAGGCGTGGTAAAGAGGCACGTGCTCAGATAAAGATGAGGGATAATCTAGTTCTTTTTAGGACCAGGTCTATATTAGAGTAGTTTTTTCTTATTAGTGAGGCTGTAAGGAGGCTCATTAGTAGGATGTTTATATATTCTGCTATAAAGATTAGTGCAAACGGGGAGCTTCTATATTCTACATTGAATCCTGATACTAGTTCAGATTCTCCTTCTGTAAAATCAAATGGAGCGCGATGTGTTTCAGCTAGAACTGAGATGAGTCATGTGGTTCCTAGGGGTATCAGTAAGATAATGGTTCAGGTGTATTGATTTTGTCTAAGTATAGTCAAGTTTATTGATGATGGGTATATAATTAATGAGATTAGGATTAGTGATATACTTACTTCATATGAGATTGTTTGTGCAATTCCACGTAATGCTCCAAGTAATCTTCATTTTGAGTTTGATCTTCAGCCGGCTATAAATGTTGTATAAACTGCTATTCTAGTAATTGATATAAAGTAAAGGATGCTAAATTTTATGAAGAATAGTGTGTTATGATGGGGATAGATCGGCCATAGTAAGAGTCTAATAATAATTATTATTATTGGAGCAATAGTAAAGTATTTTGAGTTTATTCTTGTTGATTTTTTCTCTTCTTTAGAAAATAGTTTTATTGCGTCTGCTATTGGAATGGTTATGGCTAATAGACATGGTTTGTTTGGTCCTTTACGGTATTGTAGGTATCCTAGAAATTTTCGTTCCCTAAGAGTATAGAAAGCTATGGCCAGGAGAGCTGACAATATTGTAAAAATTATATTTGTTATGTATATTAAGAACATTTGCAACTGATATATTTCATTGACTAAGTGCAGGCTAGGCGTTCTTTATTAAACTAAGTTGCAGGTAATTTGAGTGGAGTTCTCTTAATTAAAAGTTAAGTGCTTTGGTAGGTATAAGCTATCAAATTTATTAAGAAAGGTTGTATCTTTTCTCTAGAGTTTAAATCTAGTGCATTTTTTTGCTATCTTAATTTGTATTTATTGGTTGAAGCCGCGTAAAGGGGCATTATTTTTTTTTACTATTTTGATTACAATGATTATTATAATTAGGAGGATTATTATAATGATTAATAGAATAGTTGTATTTTTTGATTCGTACATTATATTGATTTGAGACCTTTTATATATTTGTGCACTTACTTGTAGTTTGTTAGCTTTTATTAGAATGAGGGGCAGAGCAATGAAGTGTATGTTTGTTTTTAAGATTATTGAGTCATTAGANCTTAATCTTACAAAATATGAAAATATTACTATTATACCTCCAANATAGATTAGAAATAGAATTAGGGCATATCAAGATGATATGTTTAAGCTGATTATAGTTGATAGGATAATTGATATTGATATAATAATCAGTCTTATAATTATTGGGTTATTAGAGGACAGTATTATTCAAGAAGCAACAGTTAATAATATTATTATAGTAGGGGCTACTGTCATTTATAGTTTTCAGTTTAGTGATCCTTCTATTCATTCGTAGATAATACCTATTATTAGGATTATGATAAATGTTATAAAAAATATAGTTATTTGTGTTGATCATCTAATAATTGGTCTAACTATAATTATAGCGATTTCTACGTCGAAGATAACAAATAGTACCATTAGCAGGAAGAATCGGATTGAGAAGGATTTTCGTGGTATTGAGTCTAAGTTTATACCGCATTCAAATGATGAATTTTTATTGGATCATTTTTTTATTCATATGCTTAAGAGCACAGGGGTTATGATAATAGCTATAGTTATTATTGTAAGAATGAGTAAATAAACTATTAGTGAATACATTATGAATGATCATTACTATATAGTGACAGTAGTAAGCAGAAAATGTATGCTTGAATTGTACAAATAATTAGTTCAAATATAATATATAGATTTGTTCTGATCATAATTATTAAGAATGTATATGGTTTTATGGTTACTGAAAATGATGACATTATTGATAGAACCACGTGTCCAGCAGTTATATTTGCAGCCAGACGAAATCTTAGTGTNANCGGTCGCACAGAAATTCTGATTGATTCAATAATAATTAAAAATGGGTTTAGTCAGGTTGGGGCNCTATCTGGTAGGAGGTGTCCAATAGTTATCTTTATTGAGAATNTGNTCCTTCTTATAATTAATATTATTCATGTTGGAATACTTAATGAGGTTGTTATAATGATATGTCTTGTTATACTAAACATATATGGGAGCATTCCTATTATATTTATATAGATAATTATAATAAATAGTGAAGAGATAATTAGNAGGAGGCTTTTAATATTTATTANTTTAGTTCTTTTTAATTGTAGTATTATATATGATATTACTGGTAATAATAATATTGTTATTTTTCTTTGTTTGTATCAGAATATTCTTATAATTAGTATTGGAGCTATAGAAATTATGATGGAGTTTTTGTAGCAGAGATTGAATCATATAGGGTCAAAATTTGAAAAAATATTTATTGTCATTATTTGCAAGACTTGATATAATTTATCGATATTAGCTTTGAAGGCTAGTAGTTTAGTAACTTAAAGTCTTATTATATAATACTAGAGATTATTCTTAGGCTTATAGAGTCAAGGTCTATTGTGCTTTTACACTATATTATAATGAGCCTCATCAGTAGATTAAGATATACAGGCAAATTCATACTACATCTACGAAGTGTCAATATCAAGCAGCTGCTTCAAATCCGACGTGATGATTATTTGAGAAATGAGACTTAATTGTTCGTATTAGTCTTACTAGTAGAAATAGGGTACCAATAATTACATGAATTCCGTGAAATCCAGTTGTTATGAAAAATGTTGATCCATAGACACTATCTGCAATTGTGAACGATAGTTGTATGTATTCTATAGTTTGTAGAAATGTAAAATATATTCCAAGTATAATGGTAATGCTTAATGCTAAAATTGTTTTTATTCGTATNTTAGATATTAGGCAGTGATGGGCTCATGTTACTGTAANNCCTGAAGATAGAAGTACTATTGTGTTTAGTAAAGGTACGCCTATTGGGTTGATTGTAATAATTCCAATTGGTGGTCAAGAGCATCCAATTTCTATTGATGGTGTTAGGCTTCTATGAAAAAATGCTCAAAAGAAAGCTGTAAAGAAGCATATTTCACTAATAATAAATAGAATTATTCCCAGTTTTAGTCCTTTTTGTACATAAGATGTGTGTTTTCCTATATATGTTGCTTCTCGAATAATGTCGCGTCACCATTGGAATATTGATATCAGCATGGTCGATATTCCTAGCAGTAATAGAATTGGTTTGTTATAGTGTAATCAGTTGATTAATCCTAGGGCTATAAATAGAGTTCTAAGAGCTGAGGTTATTGGTCATGGTCTTAATTCTACTAAGTGGTATGGGGATCGTTTCATTTGTATGTTTTTATTGTGATATCTTTTTATTTGGAAAATAAATGTACAAGTTTATACTTAAAACATCAAGAGGTTTAGTGGCCGGTAATAAATTTACAGTTTATTTATAGTCTTGAATTATCATTTTCAGCTTATATTATCTATAAAGGATTTTTTAGTTTTGATGTTTATGGGCTTATTGTTGATAAAATGAATATTAATAGATATTAAGCTTAGTAGTATTCAGGATGAAGCAATTATTATAAGTCATTGTATTGGGGATAGATGTGGCATAGTGTACAACTCACTATAATATATGTAATTTATATTTGACAAGTATATGTTATTTTTTAACTAGAGTTGTTCGTTTTAGTTTTATTATTGTTTTGATCATTTAATAAAGGATTTTGTGTTGATTGATTCTACTGCAATTGGCATGAATGAGTGGTTTGCTCCGCAGATTTCTGAACATTGGCCATAGAATACTCCTGCTCGGTTTAACATAAGTCTTAATTGATTCAAGCGTCCAGGGATTGCGTCTGCTTTTACTCCTAGAGTTGGGATAGTTCATGCATGGATGACGTCCGATGCTGTTACTAGTAGTCGAATTTCTGTTTGTATGGGAATAACTATCCGATTATCTACTTCTAGTAATCGAAATTCTCCCTTATTTAGTGATTTTCTGGGGATTATAAANGAGTCGTATATAATTTGTGGAAATTCACTATATTCGTAACTTCAGTATCATTGGTGGCCAACCACCTTGATTGTTATAGCTGGTTGATTTAATTCATCTGTTAAATATAGTAAGCGTAGAGACGGAATAGCTATTGATATTAGAATTATTCTTGGTACAATAGTTCAGATAAATTCTGTTTTGTGTGCTTCTTTTAGTATACGGTTGTAGTATTTGTTTATTATTAAGAATATTATTATATATCTGATTGTTCTAAGTACTATTATCATTACTATTAAGATAAGATCATGAAACGATATTAGTAAGTTTATAATTGGAGATACTGAATCTTGAAGTGAGAGCTGTAGTCATGACCTCATAGGACTAAGTGAATATATTATATAGTTCTGGTTAACAGGCAGATGCTTTATTTAAGCTATCACTTAAATAGGTGTTATTTTGAAGTAATTATTACTGTTTCATTGTGTCTATGGTATCTTAGTGGTAGTGTTTGTTCTCATTCTATTGATGATGGTATGTGGTTTCTACAGATTACGGCACGTTGTCTTGATAGAGCTTCTCACAGGATAAAGATAAATATTAGAAGGGCAGTAAAGGAAACGATAGCTCCTATAGAGGATACTACATTTCATGTGGAGTATGTATCTGGATAGTCAACGTATCGTCGTGGCATGCCACTCAGGCCTAGGAAGTGTTGTGGAAAAAATGTAAGGTTGACTCCGATAAATATTGTTATGAACTGGGCTTTCATTCATCGTTGGTGAAGTATAATCCCTGTAAATAGATGGAATCAGTGTGATGTGGCGGCAAAGATAGCAAACACTGCCCCTATGCTTAACACATAATGGAAATGTGCTACTACATAGTAGGTATCATGGAGAATAATGTCTATTGAAGCATTTGATAGGCAGATTCCTGTTAGTCCTCCTATTGTAAAAAGGAAAATAAAGCCTATTGATCATAGAGTTGATGGAGTTCATTTTACTTTTGATCCATAGATTGTAGCAAGTCATCTAAATACTTTGATTCCTGTAGGAATTGCAATNATTATGGTTGCTGCGGTAAAGTATGCTCGGGTGTCTACATCTATTCCCACTGTAAATATATGATGGGCCCATACAATAAATCCAATAATTGCAATTCTAACTATTGCATAGATTATTCCCAGTAAGCCGAAAGGTTCAGCCTTGAATGTGTTGTGAGCAATAATATGAGAAATGGCACCGAATCCAGGGAGAATTAGGATATATACTTCTGGGTGACCAAAGAATCAGAANAGGTGCTGAAATAAAATCGGGTCTCCACCNCCTGCAGGATCAAAGAATGATGTNTTAATGTTGCGATCTGTTAGTAGTATAGTGATAGCTCCGGCTAGGACTGGTAGAGATAGTAATAGAAGAATTACNGTTAGNAGGATAGCTCATACAAATAGGGGAATTCGTTCTGGTTGGATTCCTTTTGATCGTATNTTTATAACTGTTGTGATAAAGTTGATTGCTCCTAAAATTGATGAAGCACCTGCAAGATGTAGTGATAAGATGGCTAAGTCAACTGATGGTCCCCCATGACATGTGTTTCTAGATAGTGGTGGATATACTGTTCATCCGGTGCCTACTCCTTTCTCAATTAATATTGATAGTAAAAGAAGCAGAAGGGACGGGAATAGTAATCAGAGTCTTAGATTATTTAGTCGCGGGAAAGCTATGTCTGGGATNCCTAATATTAATGGTAGTAGTCANTTTCCAAATCCGCCAATAAATACTGGCATTACAAAAAAGAAAATTATCAGNAATGCGTGTGCNGTTACAATTGTGTTATATAGTTGATTATTGTTTAATAGTTGTCCTGGCTGGGCTAGTTCTATGCGAATAACTATTCTTATTATTGTTCCTATACAGCCGGCTCAGATGCCAAGAATAAAGTAGATGGTTCCAATATCTTTGTGGTTTGATGAATATAATCAGCGCATATAATATAATTATAAATAAGCTTAGNAAATTTAAGTTAATTATAGTATTTATTGTTAGTTGAGCTTTTATGTTTATCTTTGAATATATATATTGTTGATTTGTTATTAGNATGTTTAGGCTAATATTTAAATAAAAGAATAAGTTTATAAGTGATCCTATAATTAATATTATTGCATGGATGATTGAATATTTTATAAGTATATTTATTATTAGCAGTTTTGGGATAAATCCTGTAAGTGGTGGAAGNCCNCTCAGTGATAGTAGTAGTNTGGATATTATAGTTATTAATTGAGGGGNAAGTTTTTGTTTATTTCATATATCATAAATTTTGTTACTGCCTATTTTATTAAATAAAGAGAATAGTGGGAGAATTAGCATTCTATATAAAAAGAGATAGGCAATTGATATGCACGGAGTGTTTGTTGATGATGCTCTTAGCATTCAGCCTATGTGGGTAATAGATGAATATGATATAATTTTTTT
>Ga0056122_10000246_pt1 | contig 9972 bp, 11 predicted proteins | sample WorMetHEROISLAND_4_FD_55032 | JGI IMG/M metagenome (GOLD analysis project Ga0056122, IMG submission 55032) | Marine gutless worms symbiont microbial communities from Max Planck institute for Marine Microbiology, Germany - Olavius sp. 2 HERON ISLAND ...
CATCCGTGGACAAGCCACGGACTGAAAGTGAAGGGACTTAACGTCCATAGTTTCAACTATGATGCGCTTCGCGCACTAAAGTTATTGAAGCAATGAATGATACTGCATTAATGGAGCATATAATTGAAAGCGAACAGCGAGCCGCAAAATATAACATTAAATCTGAGGCTGGAATTGCCCAATTTGTATGTCTCACCTTTGCTGTTGGTCCGAATTTTGACGAGTTTCCTGAAGTACAGGATTATTTGCAGTATCCAGATCTTGTATACTGAAGAGAAACTTGATGAACTCGTGAATTATCTCAATGCCTTAGAAGAGGATCCAAAATATACAACCTTCAGATGTCTTACTTACGCCCTGAGGAATGAGAAACTACCAGGATTCTTTAATTATGTTAGAATCATTGTTGCGCGCTGCGAAAGCGATCCAGCAAGCTGCTAAGAATCCAGCGGTACGTCAGGCAGCCGTGCGTGCCGCCAAGAAATCTGGAGAGGTTTTTGATAGATTTAAGAAGGGAGCGAAACAGCTATGCCGTCACACATGGAAAGCAATAAGGGGTCGAAATATTAAAATCTCTCCCCAGACCCTCCAAAAGAAATTTAAGCACGCTAGTGATTTCGGAGTTTCAGGAAATTATAGCCCTGCCAATGCTGCAAAATTTCAGCAGGCTATCAAAAAGCATGTTGCTGATTCAACGACCAAAGTGATTCGTGGTACTTATCGCGGGCAACCTGTGAAACACTACGTTAATCCTCAAATAGGCTTGAATGTTGTTAAAGATGCGTCAGGGGAGTTTGTTAGTGGCTGGAAACTTAGCCCTGCATAGCTAAAACACATATTACAAATGGGAAATTGGGAGGAGGCTAAAATGAGCTCTCGACTTGATCCATACATGAAGTTACTTCAGTGTTTTGGTCAGAAAGAAATCACAGCTGTCGAGTTCGAGGAATATTTGAAATTATATAAGAATGATTCTACTGACTGGACTGAGGTAGAGTTTGAGATTTTGGACGAGCTTTTCGGTGAAGTGGACGCCTTCTGTTCAAACCCAAACCTTCGTGAGGAAGGTGATTTGGATGAAGTTCAGCTTCGGGAAGCATGTAAGAAAGCTTGGATGAATCTTCGCGATTTAGCGAGTAATAGATACTCTGTTCCGATGCAAGTCCAATCTGCCTCCTGATCCCCAACAATCGCTCTGTGATCCATAAGCTGGATTAATCAGCGACCGTTAATCAAACAGTTTCCAAGCGCCGAACCATCATGCAGCCAGTAAGCCAACCAACGCTCTATGAGTACCTGGAAGGCTTACCCGCAGGGGTGACCGGGGAGATCCTGAACGGACAGCTCCACACTCAACCACGTCCATCATTTCCGCATAGCCGTGTTTCTTTCAAGCTTGCTTCCAAGATTGACGGTCCCTATGACGACGGTATAGGCGGCCCCGGCGGCTGGTGGATCTTCATCGAGCCGGAGGTTCACTTCGCGCGGGATATGGAGGTGACCGTGCCGGATCTGGCCGGTTGGCGGCGTGAGCGGGTGCCCTACCTACCGGAAGATCACCACATCGAGGTGGTTCCTGACTGGATATGTGAGATCCTATCTCCGTCCACGGCGAGCAAGGATCGTGAGATCAAGATGCCGCTGTATGCCCGTTACGGTGTGCGGTATACGTGGCTGATCGATCCGATCGCACGCACGCTGGAAGCATACCGACTCGACGCTGGTGCCTGGCTCGAGATCAAGCGCTTCACCGATGCCGACCAGGTAGTTGCACCACCGTTCGAATCGATGTCGATCGATCTGGAAGACCTCTGGTTGCCGCGGCGGCCAAGACTCGTGGCGACCTGATTCTTGTGAATCGGCAAATCCTTGCCAGGTGTAATTGTTACTTCTACGTTGGGTTACGGCGCGCCCGATCACAGCAGTATACCTAGGTCGTGTTGGCATTTAGCAGGTCCGCGCGGCATCCGGCGTGCCGTCCCTGGACACCTGAGGTCCCAGGGTCCCACCTAGGATGACGGCAGTAGTGGCAGGCGAAGCTGGGAGCCGACACCCCAGACCGTCGTTTCGGCTGGGACGCTGGAATCCAGGTGCCAGGGATGGCAAGTAAATGTCAACACCCCCTAGTCCTACAGGAGCGCGCGCCTAACCCGACCTACATCCCGAGGAGAAACGTGAAAGCAGTACTGATCAGCGAATTCGGCGGGGCGGAGGTCCTGCGTATCGGAGAGACGGAGCGGCCGATGCCCGGTAATGGCCAGGTGTTGGTGGAGGTGGCGGCCACCTCGGTCAACCGCCCGGATATCGTCCAGCGCGAGGGCAAGTATCCCCCACCCAAGGGGGATTCGGAGGTCCTGGGCCTGGAGGTGGCTGGGACCGTCCGGGAGCTCGGCGCGGGGGTGAATCGCTGGTCCGTCGGCGACCGGGTGATGGGCCTGGTGGGCGGCGGGGGCTACGCGGAATATGCCGTCGCCTATGCGGACCACCTGATGCGGATTCCGGAATCCATGAGTTTCGAGGAGGCGGCCTGTATCTGCGAGGCCTCTATCACCGCCTATCTCAATGTCTTCATGATCGGCGGCCTCAAAGATGGTGAGGGCGTCCTACTGCACGGCGGGGGCGGCGGCGTCAACACCGCCGCGGTTCAGCTCTGCCGGGCCTTGACGCCCGCCGCGCAAGTCCTGGTCACGGCCTCGCCGGGCAAGCTGGAACGGGTCACGGCGCTGGGAGCGGATCCGGTCATCGACTACCGATCCCAGGATTTCGCCGAGGAGGTCCGGCGTGTTACGGACGGGCGGGGGGTACAGGTGATTCTCGACCATATCGGCGCCGCCTATCTGGCCTCTAACATGAAGTCGCTCGCCGTCGGCGGACGCCTGGTGATCATCGGCGTGACCAGTGGTATCAAGGCGGAGCTGAACCTGGGCCTGATGATGGTCAAGCGCCAGCAGGTCATCGGCTCCGTGCTCAGATCACGGCCGGTACCCGAAAAATCGGCAATCGTCGCTGAGTTCTCGCGCCGCGTGCTGCCCCTGCTGGCGGAGCGGAAGGTCGTGCCTCTGATTCATAAGGTCTACCGGCTGGATGACGTGGCCCGGGCCCATCGCAACATGGAAGCGAGTGCCCATTTCGGAAAGATCGTCCTGTCGCTGGTTTAAATGTGAGTCCCGGATGATTTGTCGCAAAACCTTATAGACAGGATTTACAGGATTACACGGGATTCACAGGATGCTTGCACTTAGGCGATTTCTGTCAAATGACAGACCAGCCTGCTTGTCTTTTCGTCCGTCTTCTGTGTCGCGACAACAGTTACACCGCACAACGATGCGCCTGTTGTCGCTCCTTGAAGACGAACGAATAGCCGATCCATCCTGGTCTATCATTTTCCGGCAATCGCCTTAAATAGAAAGGCTCTTTATGGATTCCAGATTGCTGACGCTCATGGAAGGGGAGCACCGGACGTTTTGGAGTGCGGCGGCAACTTTACCCCGGTACCACCCGGAAACTGCAGTGCTCGACCTGGGCGCCGGGTTGACCAGGGGCTACTTGCCTGCCGCCGCTTTGGATTGGGCCACGCATCCGTCTTGAACACCGGCGTTGCGGCCAGGGCAAAGCGCCGTCGCCGCGGTGCGGCTGGAACCGGCATCCCGGTCCCCGACAGCTGCTGGTGGTCACGCACGCGACCGGGGTCCGATCAACCGCACCGCTCTGACGGCGCACTTCAAAGCAGTCTGGAATCCATGAAGAGCCAGTAAAAAGACATCCTGTTAATCCTGTATCATTCATCAACTTTTCGGCGCTACCAAGGTGCCCAGGATTGGCCCCAGCCAGCATATACTCTCCTACGATGCCAATTTTCAGGATCGGACGCTACCCTTGTTGGAAAACCTTTCCCAACGCCGCAGGTAATCCAGAAACCCTGTGCTACACTGAATCCGTGTTTTCATGATGGAAGGAGATATGGCCAATCTCACTATCGACATCGATGAAGAGGTGCTCAAGCAGGCCCGTACCCGTGCCTTGGGAGAAAACACGTCGGTCAACGACGTACTCGGCGAATATCTCATGGCATACGCGCGCCTGGATGGAGTTCGGCGTAATCGTCTAGCAGCGCTGGACAGATTGCTGAAGATCGCGGACGAGAATCCCATCGATCGCGGTGGACGGCGATGGCGTAGAGACGCGCTCTATGACCGGTGAACGCTGGTTCTTTGACACCAATGTACTTGTCTACCTGTTCGACGCGAAGGCACCGACTAAAGGGCACCCTGAAAAATAGGTATTTTCACCAATCAAGCAACTCTAAGCCATTGATTATTGAGAGGTACTGTAGACGAAAACCGTATTTTTCAAAGTGCTCTAAACAGAGGCGATCGCACGCAATCTTTGGGACCGGGCCTGCCACGAAGTCACACCCGTGCTCAGCACGCAGGTTCTCCAGGAGTTCTTCGCCACCGTTATTAATCTTCCCAAAAGTATCCGCACAGCTTGGTTTCCGGCAGCGCGTCTTAGAGCAGCTCGATTTAGGATTAGCATGCAGAAACTTTTGGGAAGATTAATACCAAGACGCTCAAACCCTGTGATTCCATGTTCTCGGAGGTAACTGGCCGGTACATTCGGAATCCGGGAATCTCCCAAGGAGATGAAGCGAACGATTCGAGTCCTGGCGTTGTCCTTGTCGATCCTTGCCGCCTTTGCCGCGGTCCTGATCGTGGCTGGGGTGATCTTGCTGGATTGGGCCAAGGGCCAGCTCACCGCGAATGGTCTCGGCGCTGTGGATTTTGCCGTCGCAGAGCTTTCTCTCGACCGCTTGTCACTCTCGGACATCCGCTTCGGGCTGGGCCGGGAGCAAGGTTTGGAGCGGGTTACCGTTTTTTTTCGTCCCACCCGGTTGTTGCGCGATCGATTTTTGGACAAGATCCTGGTCGAGGGTGCGGAGCTGCGTTTCATCCCAGGGGATAACGGTATTCCCCGGCTCGCGGGGGTATCCCTGCCTGAGACGCCGGGGGACAAAGCCGGTCTGAAGATGCCCGCACTCCCCATCGCCGGCATCGAGCTGCGGGCCAGCCGCTTGAGTCTGGAAACAGATCTGGGGGCGCTGCGGATTCCGCTGCGCGGTACATTGACGCAGGCAGACCTCGGGGCCTGGGCACTCGACGCCCGACTGGAATTGCACTATTGGGAGTCACACGGGCAGGAGGCGCGTGGGGAACTCGCATTGAGGGGACGACAGGAACAGGACGGTGCGACGCAGCTGGAGGTGACACTGTCAGGTGCCGAAGGATGGCTTCCCGATGGATTGGATACCCTCGGAGCGGGCCAGGCCACTCTGGAGTGGGACGGGGGCGAGCAGCTTTCCGGCACCGGCAGCTTGGCGGTGCACCTGGCCGGATCGTCTATGATGCTCGCTGTTCAGGCCGACAAGACTCAGGATAAGGGGCTCACCTTTGCATTAAGCCTGGATGCATCGGATCTGGATCTGGCTGTTCTGGATGAGCGGGCGGGATTGGGTGCCGGTCTTGCCGGTCGGGTATCCTTGCAGACCCGGATCGAGGGGGTCTTGCCTGTCCTTTCCGAACACTGGTTGGAAGAAGCATCGGCGGATGGACGGATTTCCCTCCGAATCAAAGATGGGGCCCTGCCCGGCTTGGCAGCGGGGGCGGTGGGTGGCATCGCGCTCGAGGTCCGGGCCGACAAGACTCAGGGTAAGGCACTTGCCTTTGCAATGAACCTGAATACATTGGATCTGGATCTGGCTGTTCTAGACGAGCTGGCGGGATCCGGCGCCGGTCTCACCGGCCGGGTGTCCTTGCAGACCCGGCTCCAGGGAGCCTTGCCCGCCCTTTCCGAACGCTGGCTGGAAGCCGCGTCGGCGGATGGACGGATTTCTCTCCAGATCCGGGATGGCACCTTTCCCGATTTGGTCGCGGAGGCGTCGGGTGCCGTCGATCTGGATCTGTCCTTATCCGAAGCCTCCCTACTGGCCGTACCCGCATCGCCCTGGGAGGTCACCGGTCGCTTGGTCGCTCTCGACCCGCCCGCCCGCTTTCGGCTCTCCGATGTTAAGCTCTCCGACGTTAAAGGGCATCATGGCCTTAGGCTCACCTCGAGTACCGACCTGGCGCGCCAGACCGCCACGGGTGTAGTCGGTTTTGCCCTCGAGGCCCCGTCCCAACCGAAGCTCGCGGGGACCGTATCCGGCCGGGTGGAGCATGCCCTGGAAGACGGGCTCCGATTCGATCTGGAGCGGCTCCGGCTCGATCCCACCGGCTGGACCCACGACGGAATGCAAATTCGCGTGGGGGCGCTGGACGCACGGCTGGCTGGGACACCGTCGCAGATGCACGGACGGGTTTCCACGCGGTTGGATGTCTCCGACGTTACCTATGGCGGTGATCGCCTAACCGGAGGTGAAATCGAGCTGGAAGGGGACTTGACGCACACGGATAAGGGCCTGGCGCTCACAGTGAAGGATTGCGTATCGGTACAGGCAAAGCATCTGGATTTGGGGGGAGTCCAGTGGCTGCGTCCGGTCGATCTGTGTATCCGTCAGGCCAAGGGCAGGCCGCTGCTGCGATTCGATCCTGTCAAGAAGCGTTGGTCACTGGCACTGGCCCTACCGAGCCATCCCATGGTCCTGGCGGTCGAGCACGGGCAAGACCCCCTCGAGCTTGCCGGTACCATGCCCCAGGCAAGGCTGTCCGCCACATTCGATCCAACCAAGAAAGCGCTCAAGCTGGTGCTGAACACGCGGGGAGGGCGCTTGGAGCTGGCCGAGCAGGCGGTGGCCGTTTCGGACCTCGAGCTGGCTTTGCGGCAGGAGCGAGCGACCTCGGTGACCTTGCAGCACGCAATCGCAACCAGCCTTGCGAGCCCCCCCGACTTCCCGGCCTTGGTCCTGACAGGCAAGGCGCAGGGTCGTTTAGACAACAGCATGGCGTTCGAGCTGATAGCCCGAGGGCGCGAGGTGCCGCTCAAGCTCTCCGCGCAGGGTAGGCACCATTTCGGGCTGGCCATCGGCGAGCTGAGCTATCGGCTGGATAAGATCCAATTCTCGCCCCAAGGGCTGCAGCCGGGCGACCTGGTCCCCGCGGTGGATAAGCTTATCAGCGAGGCGCGCGGTTCCTTGGCCCTGAGCGGCGAGCTCTCCTGGATCGCGGGGGTTCCCGCTACCCATCTGCAGCTGGCGTTGCATGATCTGGGATTCGATGCGCCAGGGCTGTCGGTGCGGGGGATCAATACGCAGCTCCAGCGCGCGGGTCGGACGGTTCGGAACCAGCTGGACGCCCAGGAGATTCAGATCGATCTCTTGGACATCGGCATACCTTTGCGCAACGGTCTGATCCGGTTCCACACCAGAGAGACGCCATCCGTCCACGTCGAGCAGCTCTGCTTCTTCTGGGGGGGCGGTGGGATACAATTAGAACCCTTCGCTTTACGGTTCGACCAGCTGGCGGCAGAGCATTCCTTCGTTCTGACATTCGAGGCCATCAGATTGAACCCCCTGCTCCAGCTGATCCCGCTCGATGGGCTGTGGGGCACCGGGTTCTTGAGCGGGCGGATACCGCTACGCATCCGCGGCTCCGAGATCGCCGTCGATCAGGGCTCGATCAGTACCGAAACGCCGGGCCTGTTACGTTATCGACCCGAGGAGAAACCGGGGTTTTTCGAGTATAACAGCCACACCGAGCTGCTGTTCGAGGCCCTGCGGAATTTCCATTACGAGTCCCTGTCTATCGGATTGAACGGCAGGACCCAGGATAACCTGCAGCTCTCGATCTCGCTCGCGGGCGCCAATCCCGACCTCTACGATAGCCACCCGTTCAAGCTGAACTTCAATCTCGAGGGGGAGCTTGATACGATTATCCGCCGTAGCCTGGCGATCGTAACCTTCGCCGAACGGTTCGGGGAGGTCCTGCCCCGCTATCTCAAGTAGAAGGAAGCCATTGTGCAAGGGATACCAGACCTAAGAGGACAACGCCTATGTGGATGATCGGCACCGATAAGTGGGGCCAGCAAGCAACCGTGACCCGCGACCGCCAGGTCCGGTCCCAGGGTGTGCGTGTGTCGTCGAGGATGGTCTGGGTCTTGTGCGCGGCAACCGTCGGCATAGGTTGTTCACCGCGCGTCAAGGTCGAGGCGCCCGACAAGCCCATCGAGATCAATGTCAACATGAAGATCGAGCATGAGGTCAGAGTCAAGCTCGACGAGGCCGTCGAGCGTACGCTGGAGGAGAACCCGGAGCTCTTCGGAATGGAGACGAAGCCATGAAGAAACAAATCGGTGTCGTCAAGCGGGTCGCTTGGGTCGTCGCCTTGACGCTTGCACTCTTGTTACCTGCAGTTACCTATGCATTGTCCGTCGGTGAGGCCAAGCAAAAGGGACTGGTCGCCGAAACCAGCAGAGGTTATCTCCGAGTACAGAAGGGAACGCCGCAGGTCAATCAGTTGGTCAGCCGAACCAACGCCGCTCGCAAGCAGAAATACCGCGAGATTGCCAAAAAATTGAAGGTGGATCTGAGCGTAGTCGAACGGGATTTCGGGAAGAAGCTGGGCGGGCGGTGATGCCGAGGGGTGTCTCTTGCACCCGGTAGCGATCAACCCTTCAGGAGCGGCATCGTGACGCTCCTGACAAGCACGGCGCATCGTCTGCCGCAACCTTCTTGATCCGCAGATTACGCAGATTTTCACAGATAATTTCGTTTTCCATCCGTGGATAGCTGCGTAATCTGCGGATGGGGGATATGGTTACCGAATCCTTCCCTGCGTCTACGGGGGAGGAAATAATCGTTCAGACCTTCCCTTGTCATTCCGGCAGGGATTGCCGGACTTCAGTGCCAGGGATGGCAAAAACAATGACGGTCAATTATTACAGGAAGAAAGTGACCGGCAGCGAGCGACTATTTTTGCCTATTCCGCAGCTTTAACAGAAGCTATCGGATTGCTCTTCCCGTTCTCAACTTGGCCTGTTTTTGAACCGCAAAGGCACAAAGGGCGCAAAAGATTTTTGTCCACGGACCCTAGAGGATAGGATTGGGGTATGGCGTGCTATTCTGGCGTGTTTTGTTTCCAGTTGTCTATAACCGTATGAGCATAACGGAACTTAGCGAGCAGCATGACTGACAAAAAAACCAAGTGGTTGATATACACAGTGCGGGGTAGGTTTAATACCCATACTTTCGCGATTACTAGTTTGGTTAGTGACCAATACCGGCACGGTAAATATTTTGTCACCTTCCGATTTTGTGATATTCGGACTCGTCTTGCATATATCGAACATCAACGAAATTGAACATTTCAGCAATGTAGGAAAAGAATGGAATACAGTGTTCTATATTCATTGCTTCAATAACTTTAGTGCGCGAAGCGCATCATAGTTGAAACTATAGACGTTAAGTTCCTTCACTTTCAGTCCGTGGCTTGTCCACGGATGAGGACTTTAGTCCTCCAGACTATGGACTTTCAGTCCATAGTGGTTGATATGCACTATTTGAGAAGAAACTCATCGAAGATGAGTTGGTTTCAGATCTGGATTCCGCAAAGAAAACCGACAATATCGTTGATGTAATCGACGGAAAATCTTTTGTCAAAGTAAAGGCAAAGGTAACATTCAATGACATGAACTTAATCAAGAGCACGTTGCTTGATTTCAACAAGATTGATAAAGCACTTGCTCATATTACTAACTTCGAAGAAATCAGTAAAGTTAGGGGGCAGCTAGAAAAAGCTAGGTCCAACATAAAAGACCGGAACCAGAAGAGCAAGCTGGAACGACAAATAAAGGATATGACAAATATCAACAAGCTTGCTAGGGAAGGGGGTTTGCAGATGGATCAAGAGTTTCTTAATGGTTTTGTGCTCGTTCTAAATTATGGGACCTATATACGTGACTAGCCAAGCCTGTAATGTATCGTAGTGTAACAACTACAATACGATTTGATACATTCGGGATTGGCTAATTTATTCATGTATT
>Ga0056122_10000254_pt1 | contig 9591 bp, 5 predicted proteins | sample WorMetHEROISLAND_4_FD_55032 | JGI IMG/M metagenome (GOLD analysis project Ga0056122, IMG submission 55032) | Marine gutless worms symbiont microbial communities from Max Planck institute for Marine Microbiology, Germany - Olavius sp. 2 HERON ISLAND ...
AAACTCCCCTTTTACCCTCTCCTCCCATTTTCCCTCTCCCCTTCCTTGACTTCAATGAAGGTATCCAATGCTCAATAACTCTTGAATGTCATCTATTATTGAATCTGAATTTCATAAGGGCATGGTTTTACCGAATATCACAAATTTACTGCCATTTCAATAACGGTTACGGCAGTTTTCAACAGCAATATTCAATTGCTGTTGAAAACTGCCGTAACCGTAATTGAAATGGCAGTAAATTTATACGATATTCGGTACAATTTTGTGCGAAACTCGCCGGGGGTGAGACACCGGCAGTCGGCGTCTCACCCCCGGCGACCGCCACCCCCTGGTTACGCTACTGCCCAAACCATTGGCTCAATGACGGCAGCGCTCACTGGGGCCCCAAAGTCATGGACATCAATCTCTTGCCACCACTGGCAAGCCAATAGATGGCTCACTGTGAGCAGACCTTGTCAAACACTCGGTAGAGCACAATGAACCTTATACTACAATCACGACAGTCATATGCACAACATCCAACATCTAAGACCACTGAGGTTTGATGGGACAGTGACAGTCAATACTAGCACGCGCACACTCAGCATAAGGTTAGTTAGACCAAAATCTCAAGACCAAGACCACAGAATTCCAGACCAAGACTGAATACCTACAAAGCCAACTGATAGCATCTTAAAAATAACTACATTATAAGAAATATTGCATTGTATTTTATTGTCTTGCTTCTGTTGGCTGCTGCAACAGAAATGGCACCCAACATGTAAAGAACTGACGCAACAATTCCCTAGCCTGGGGTAAGCTAACCTGGAGTAATTCTAGAAAAACGGGCTAGTTAAACAAAAAACACGCATGTAAAAACAAGACAGTAAATCAAACAACACAACATTAACACAGTAAAATACACACATACAATGACATAAAAGAATAAATGCACAACCTGTAAACATTATTAAGTCAGTTCAGTGCATTGGTAGCAACAGTACATCAAACTGTAAAATCACTGAAATGATAACAAGCTGAGTTTCATTACTTTTAGGCATAAAAAGTCCACAGGCACTGCAGCTGCACTTAAATGTGACCAAATGTGGCCAAAAAATTGGAGCCAGATTTGCCAAAAATGGGTGGAAGCCGGACCTGCCGGAGTCGAGATCTGAAATTGGAGTTGTAAACATTATATACACTGTTAGTGGCAAAATGTGAAAAGAGATATATGTGTATGACTCAGTCTACTAAGAAAAAATTCACACACTGATTGGCAGTAACTTACTCTGTCACAGACCGCAGGCCAGTAAAAATAATGGCACAATTTAACAGAACATCTGAATGGCATGCATGTAGGACAGGAAGAAATAAACGAATTAATGTTATGATCCCAACGTCACAGTAGTGTTCTGCTGTTCACAAATCGAGCTTGTTGCAACTTGCGCATCCGACCGACCTTCGTGCCGTCCATGAGTCCACAGGCAGAACGCACATCAAGCACTGTAAAGTACCGGTAGTAAGGGTTTGGGTAAACAGCACCATCATCATAGTAATCAATGACATCACACGCATTTGCTACAACGATCGACAATCCAGTCATGCCGGTCAAATGACAGTTCATACCTGTTCACACAGCAAACAATGTCTAATGCCAAAACTATTCAATAAAAGTAAGCAAACTCATGCTTTGCTTCACCTGCATCATATGCCAAACTACTTAACAAATAATTCAATGGAAATTATGGGCCTGGCTCAGTGTCTGAGTCGCCATCAACGTCCGAAGGCTGACTGGCTGTACAGGTTTGCTTGATGCGATTTGCTGCTGCTGCTGAATACTGTCGTTTTCTACCTCCATCACGGTCTNGGGCCTGCCTGAGCNACGACTTTACTTTGGCTTCAACAGCTGCATTAGTTGCCTCACGAAAGTTTGCCCATACAGCTTCTGCAACACAAGATAAAGGCACACCGAATAAAATGTGAATATCACTACAATATTCATTTAATAACAAGCAATGTAATAAGTAATAGTATATGACCCTGCAACCCTATTGCTTATTTATATACAGTAAATGGAGCAATGCGAACAGGAGTGGGCATATGATTCACCTAACAAGTACAGCTAACAGCGTGTGTAGTTTACTGGATGGAGCAACAAAGAAATAACTTACTCAATAACTGACTCCAATACCGTCTTCTAACCTGCTGTTGTATGGAACTAACAGTATGGTATGTCACACGTGTAAAAACTGAAAATTTTTATAAAGTGAACACTGATATGCATAATGTGTGACTGAGTAGTTTTACGTCTTGCTCAACAGGTCACTTTGTAAACGAGTCTTTTGATGCAATCACTTGCATCATGGTACTGACAATTAAAGTCAAAAGAAACAGCATACACAAAAAGCAGAAACCCGAAAAAACAAACATGCCGCAGGTAAAAAGGTGCAAAACTCACAAACTGCCTGAAACTGAACCTAAATCAGCAGGCCTAAAATACTGTAACTTGGGAAACATCATAAACTGTTTGTTTTTAAAATGCAACAACTTTAATAACATCAATGATCAGTAACTGGTACTATAAGAAACACACAGTTTGTTGAACTGACCCATTTCTTCCAGTCACTCTACGATAGGTTACTGCAGGTTAGGCTGGAACCCAAAAGCAAACTCTTGGGAATTGTTGTGTCATAACTTTTACAGACTGGATGCCCTTGATGTCAGACAACCAACAGCATCAAAGCACTGAAGAATGACACTGTTCCTGACTAGGGACACCATGCTGCCAAGAAAGGTCAGCCTACCTCGCCCTCCTGCTTCAAAGAAGCATCCCTCCTGTGAGGATAACACTTTTCCTGACTTGGATGCTATCACGGTGAGCCAGGAACACTGTTGTGGAAGTACTTTTTTACAGGCCAGATGCCCTTCCAATTCAACCAACAGTGTCAAAGCACTGAAGGAACCTATGTTTGTACTGATTGTTATCAGACAGCTCATACCACATATAACTTCACGACGTTGTAGTCTTCCAAAGCTCTGCTTCGTCGCTGTACCAATCCAATTATACTGTTGGGCGAGTGCATTGGTCATCAACTTTGACACGACAGCACAGACTGCTCCGGTAATGCTTGTTCCACCAAAACACTGAAAAGTACGCTGTCTGACATGCAAACCAAAATAAGCTATTTGCCAGGCTATTTCACAGTCATATGCACATATCAGTCCTTAGAATGCATCTTATCCATTTCTATCAAGATAGAATAAATGTACACATAAAAAAGAATGTGCTGAATAGCTCTCCTTAAACTGTCTATACTGTTATTGCACTGTTTAGCTGTACAAGTAATACAGAATAAACTACAATTCTATTCTGCACAGAATAAATATATGAAACCTGAGTATAATGTTCAAACTGTATCTATAAATCATCATCGTCACCGCTCTCTCACAAAATGATCCGCTGTTATGCAAATTTATGCACTGTCTTCTTAGCATTCCTTGACTATGCATCTGTACATTTTACTTACTATGCATGATTGACTATTGTATCTGCCACTAGTGCACTATGCCGACAGTTAACTAACTAGACACCACAGATGGTCTGTCCTACAGTCAGACACTGTCTCACACATGTACAACAGTAATATTCGGCCGGCCAAACGCCAACATTGTGTGCTTTACAAATTCATTTACTTACTTACTTACTTACAAATACATTCTATTTCCAATAAATTAACTCACTTTACTTTGACCAGCTGTATTCTGCTCAAATAGGACTTGCGAGTGGGAAAATGCACTGATTATGCAGACCTATACATGAGCCTGAATTAGGCCTATTCAGCCCAGTCTGGACCATTTAGTTGCTGATCCGGTCCAGTGCATTTAAGGAACTTGATTTCTATGCCTGGTCCGGCCCGTTGAGTCTTTTTATCCCAGCTCATTTCACTGACTCTTACACCAGCTGGATTTCTATTACCATATTCAAAATCAAGAGACCTGACTATTAGCCTATGGAACGACCTAATATCATATGAAACTGTTCAGAAGGCCAAGTTTAGAACAGAACTGCAATAAATCAAGCTAAAATGCGTTCTGTGCCTGTGAGTATTTGAAAATTTTGTACTCTCAATGTTGGACCAATTCAACCTGCCTGACATGTTTGGCTGAGTCGATTTCAAGGCTCGGCCTGGTCCGTGCACACGTCTATAATAACTGTGTAAATCAGTGTAACAGAGTCATGCTCTGAAGTAGCTTTTCAAATGACATTTTGTAAGTGTGTCAAAGTAACTCACCAACTTCTTCCTGATGTCTTGATCACAAGTCACTTTACTATGCAATTCAGACAGCCCACGTACACAGTCAGCAGGGAGACAGATACCAGGAGGCAAGCACGGTGCATCATCCTCATCAGCTGCAGAAGACTGAACATTCAGTTGGCTTTTATTAGACAAGTGATTTATTCTCCGTAACATCACATGCACTTTTTCATCCAGATTGTTCAGTTTGCAAATAATCATGCCATCAATGTTTAATTCAGATGCTGCAAATAAGTCATGCATATGCAGTAGCATAAAAACAGCACTACTAGTTTCTACATGGTATCTCAGTGCAAGTTAATGTGACACTGTCAGATGCTTAAACACATATTCGAATATTAAAGCAAGCAATATTCTACTGAATCACTAAGAACCTGATGCCTTCGATAAGACACTGGATACTGGTGTAGTAACAGCCCGACTCACAATGCTGCTGTTGACGTCACATGACGAGGCTCACCTACTACTGCTGAGGACTGACTAGAAAATGGACCCATCATGGGTGTTGGACTCATGGGTGTCGCCATGCTCAACGTAAGTGCCACAAACAAGTGTATCCAGTTACTGTTATCATTTACAGTGAAATAAGACTGCAGTAGAAAGCACTCAATGAGCTTATGCGACTTCGTATTATCACTAAAGTAATAGTAACCTTGGTTCTATCTTGCAATGTTTTCAGGAATGGCGACTTGTGGTCTAAAAATTGCAAATTTTTCTTACCCCACTCTTACTTAATGCCCTCCATCGGGGTGAACCCTTTCAAATTTATGGACGGGCGTTTTACTGCTAAGCCCAAAGTTCTTGCGCTATCCGTGGGTGAAGACTTTGTGATCTTAGCTTGCATTGTTTCAACACCAGCATGTGACAGTCAGACAGACAACTGTAATACAGGGCCTCTGCATAGCAGGTACCTTGAAGCCGTTAAAAAATCAGTGACTCAAAGACTAGATAAAAAATAAAAGACGCTGCAACAAGGTAGCATAACAAAAGTAATTTTTTAATAGAAAATTTAAACTAAAGCAGATGTTTAAACTTGACACAATCTCTGGATGCTGCCGCCTGCCCGTGACTTTAAACTCTGAGCTTTTGAACCAAAAACTTAATCAGTTGTGAAGATGCATTAGCGACAATTGTGTTGTGATTGTGAAATGAAAATCCATCAATGCATACCACAGATATCACGGAAACATCATCATGGACAGACACACACAGACGTACAGACGCACGACATCAAAACAATGCCACCTTATACATACACAAGAGTGAAATAACAGTGACTCAGACAAATCACATGTATACACTATACTGAAACACAGTACATGCTAGAAATTGTTTGAACCTAACAACCTGAAGGAAGACGCAGTGGTTTTGAAGCCGGTCCAACGCATGATGTTGACGGCTGAACCAATGCAGCTAATGCTAAGAGCAAACCAGGTGGTGCAACTGGAGGCTGCAGTGAACATGACGCATTTGATGCATTCTTCTTCGTGCTTAGTTGAGTCGGGCTGTACCGGTCTGGTGTATGATATGCTCTCCGAGAACACTCATTGGCACCATTATCAGCATCAGCATCTGTCGTACTTAATCTGACGTTTCAAGAGCTTTATTCGCTTTCTTGTGTGCAACTTCACACATAAAATGACCAATAACAACATCTATTTTCTCAGTGATATCTAACAATGAAATATGACGATTACTATAAGCAACCAGTGATTATTTTTTGTACAAATACATGCACACTTACGTATATACGCGCATTTGTGATGCACCGCACAGTCAAGCATACCTCAAATAAGAGGCATAAGCTATTGCTAGGTGTAAGTTAAGAGACAATAAGAAATTTGACGGGACACTTAGGACCATTACACGCCATCGTGGGTGGTCTACAAATGGGTTAACAAAATGCAAGACGGCGCACGGCGGCCATTTTGTCCAAAATTCAAATGATGTCATGATGTGCTGACATTTACAATGATGTAATAGGAAATTCACATGTGACAATATGATACACTAGTTTTTGCTGTTTTCTATGGCCGATACTATTGTCATTGTTACAAGTGTACTTAAAATGGCAGATTTTTAACATAAATTTTAATAGTTGCAACTTGCAGCACACCACACCAATGTGCAGATTACGTAGTATCTGACAGTTACACAATGTAAGTTCGCAGCTGCAATTACTTCATTAGCATTCATTGACAGCAACTGACTAAAACAGTGCAAGCAGGCTGGATTAGCCAATCACAATCAGATACCCCATAACATAGCTGTGAGCAATTGACATCTGGACTAATTACCCCATATGTGTGTCTATATAAACACTAAACAAACCAAAACTAACTAGAAAAGCGATCAGAGAGCGCAGACCTCTGCCAAGGCAGTTCATCACCCCCATATGGCATTGTTAGAAAGTATCCCGATCACCCTCACAATTTAAACAATTGCTTAAGTAACATTAAGACGCTCTTGAACTCTCATCCGATCGGTCCGACAACGCGGTCGTCCAACAAAGGGCGTTGTGGCATCGTTTGCAGTAGACGCTGCCCGCCGGCTTGCGCGCTAATCCTACTGCGCAACAGCCACCACATGCCGTACTTCCGCAAATTGACGCCCCCCAGCCAAGACAAACAAACGACGGATCACCCCCAAAATTCAACCAGTTGTTCCTTGCGTCATTGCCCAGCTATCCTGAAAATTTTATCAAAATCCGTTAAAAACTTTTTGAGTAATCTTGCTAACAAGACAAACAAACATACAAACCATCGCCGATGATTTCATTACCTTCGCCAATTCTTGGCGAAGGTAATTAAACTACGTGTATGAAAACATTACTGATAAACTGTAATATTTTTATACCACTATTATTACATGAAAATTCAGCTGACCTTCGCTTTGCAAAGTAAGTATGGCAGACTGACAGCATGTGAATAACAGTAGGACCAAATGCGTTCTACCTATTATATAGTGCATGGACAACGGTGCCATCTTTAAAGGCTAACCATGATGAGCCAAATCCACAAGACAAAATAATTCGCCACTGCCTAAATGTATGTTGATCATGTTATATGCATTAAGTAAGACACTGCTAATTGTGTAGATGACAACTGATGCTGTAAACACAGAAACACATACCACATTTTCTTTTGACGGTAACAGAATACAGTCTCCAATTTTTCTGTGGGAAAGTTTGTGACTGAATCATATCCAGCAGCTTTTTCCGACCTTTTGTTGGTGGCCACAAACAGTGCACTCCGTCGACATAGATAGTTATCCATAACTCCAGCACAACTTCAATAGATTTATCACAATCAAACTCCACAACGTAAAACATCTGTCAAGCACACAGCAACTTCGCAAGGAAACTCACTGTACACAGTTAGACGCATCTGAGGAAATTATAACTTCATCAGTCACTGTCCTAATCAACACGGAAATTGATGCAGAAGGGGAAAGATGACGAATGTGTTTTCTTCCAAAGGAAATATAATACACTTCCGTGAAACATCATCAACTGAAATTATTCGATACTGTTTGCACAAGTGGGATGCTTTCAGAATCCCAAGAGAAGTCGATGGCAGTGGATAGTGGAAAAAATTAAATTTTAGTTAAATGCTTCACAACAAGAGCATATAGCTACATTCTAACTGCGATAACACAAGTTGAAAATAGGATCATAGGATGGGCATTAACTTCTCAAACATGTATGCTACCCACATACAAAGTTTCAACTTGAGATTGTTGTACTTCCTGGGATATCATTTGACAAAAAAGCATTGCTACCCCTGCATTGCAGCCAGCTACCCTCTAAATTAGCTCTAAATCTGACAGCCCGCACCCTCTGTTGTGCTGAGGAACAATATATCGTTTTATTTTTTTTACATGTAACGACAATCCCTTCAACGTGCGCGATTTTGCCACTTTACAACGGACAACTTACGACATAGCAATGCCGCGCGCGGTAATGACATTATATTGGTGTCCGCCGGTGTCCGGTCTGTTAGACGCTTCAAAAACCACAACGGCGCAGGGAAGATGACCGCCGGTTTCGTAAATAATTATTTTCCGTTCGTACGGACGGATAATTAGTCATACCGTTAGCTATTTTCCGTGCGTGAATTAGGGTTATGGTTAGGTAATATGCATAAAAATAGCGTAATTCCTAATTTATTCTCAGTTTGTGCAAATGGAAAATAACAGTATTCCGCCGATTTGCTAATACGCTATGGCGTCACGACCGCAATGACAGCAGATAGGCCCCTAACAACATCGAATGACAGTTTCTCTGGATCTACGAAAACAATAAAGTTATAAAACGTAAAATAACTCGGTCGGCATTCACCACTTACCGCAATTGATTGACAAAATGCTCAACATACACCTGGAACAGATCGCATACGTACAATTTCACATCTCAAAATGGCGCCACGACGTACGTCTGCGTCGCTGCAGGCAGCTGGGCGGCGCGCTGGCCTATAGCGTCTGCGCCTGCGCGCCGCACGTAGCCGGGGTCGAGTTACGTCACTGCTGTCGGCCCCGTGCCTGTACAACGCTTCCGCCGTAATCCAGCCAATACGGCACTTAGCCAACGACTTCATCTACTGGGCCATTCGGGGGCCGATGGGGCTGGCTATCTGGGGAGAGTTGAATTTACAGTGGTTTCGTATAATAGTACATTCCCAAGAAATTAAAGTTCTCAGAGCACACTTTTCATGTTCATGTGTGTGTGAGAGTAATTGTCACTGGGTTCGGTTATTTTTCTGCCTGTGTGATGTGACATTTTAATTGTTGATGTCTGCATCTCAATCAATGTCTTACCTTATCTTAGGCCGTGGTTACATATAAAATAAAAATGTTGTACAAATATATTGTTACAGTTACAGGGCGTCAGCATAGCTTGCTATGCAGAGCCCTATATTAGCTACGGTCGGGTTGTCCGTCTGTCTGTCTGTCTGTCCGTCCGTCTTGTGTTCGTGTATGTGGGTATTCGCAGGGGTTCTCTAGAAAGAAGACATCAAACGACAGTGGGGTCGCGCGTCATGTGCACGTGCGCGGGTCGTATGCTGAAGTTTACTTGCTGTGTGCGTAACAAATTAGTCGGATCATCGGTCGTAGGTTCCGCAGGTGATAGACGTAGATGTAGGTCATTACGGCAGTAGAAGGTAACTTAGGTACAAAGAAGTGCACTGCTGACGCCCTGTTTCGAAGCGGTAACTGAGCTTCTTGTTTTATTTTACATGTAACCACGGCCTATGCCAGCTTGTATCTCGCGGCGGCGTATATGCTAGACACGAAACGT
>Ga0056122_10000263_pt1 | contig 9330 bp, 10 predicted proteins | sample WorMetHEROISLAND_4_FD_55032 | JGI IMG/M metagenome (GOLD analysis project Ga0056122, IMG submission 55032) | Marine gutless worms symbiont microbial communities from Max Planck institute for Marine Microbiology, Germany - Olavius sp. 2 HERON ISLAND ...
AGGCGCCGAGTTTTCGTCTTTCTGGTATATGAGTTTACTTACTGATTCTTGTCCGAGAACGTCGTTTTTGATAATTTCTTCGACTAGTTTCAAAGTAAACATTCTTTTCCACCTCCTGATAGATGATAAATTTTAGATTTAGGTTTTTTGTGATTTAATTAATGTAAGGTGTTAGGGTCCCATTTTTTTTACCTCCTCCTAATAGAGATATACACGATTTTTAAATTAAAGGGAGAGTTCCATTTCGTCTTTTCTCTCATTGAATATTAATCGATAGTTATCTATTGCCTTTTCGTAGTTGTCTGATTTTAGAAGATTAATTATGTCTTTTATTTTTATCTTTTCAATGAATTCATCATTTTTGTGAATTTGAAAAATTGGCTCTTCATTTTCTTGTTTGCCAAATTTTATAGAGATTGAACCTGGTTCAAGTTTATAATCGAGTTCGTAAATCCGACATAAGTATTCATAGTCACCACCTCTTTCTTCTCCATTTTCATCGTAGTAATTAGTGTAATTCAAAGTAGTTTTCTCTGCTCCTCCGCTGTAATTATTAATCAGGTATAGAATACTATTCGACTTATAATAGAAATATCCGAGGAGCGCGAGCTTTGGTTCATTTTTTGTTTTCATGACTTTTTTGTAGTTATTAGACTTGATGAGATTAATAATATCTTCATCGCTCATTCCTGTTAGGAAGGTGGTGTGATTCTGATATACTACAAAGCGATCATCGTCTTTATTTTTGATTTTTCGAGAGTTATGAAGTCCTAGTTTTATTGTTGTGTTTTTTTTGATCTTGTTTTCGAGCTTATAAATTTGCGCTAATTCTTTGGTGTTAGTGATGCGTTTTTTTCCATCCTTATTCCGATAGCCTTCGAGAATAATAATTCTATCTCCACCGAAGGTTGATTCTTTGATTTTAAGTTGTTCTTTTTCATTTTCAATCATTTTTTCTACCTATCTTCTTACTTCTTAGCGCTAGTCAGCTAGCCAGTTAGTTAACTGGCCAACCTGGCTAATATATTATAACACATATTATAGTATATAAAACAATATATTTCGCTATTTCGCTATTTCATTTTTTCTGCAAATTTCTTCTTCTTCTGGAATATTTGAAGATTGACCATCAGCACCGGATATATAAAAGCAATTTCACTGAATGCAAGATAAAGAGAGTCGGACATTTGCTTTTTATTCCTTTTGTGAAAAGGAATTCTTTGTCTGGCGCTTCAAATGTATGTCGGACAGAAAATAGCTAATTTTAGTACCTTTTGAAGCTCTTTTAGAATATGTCTGGCAAAGCAGAACTTTCTTATTGTTAATTTCTTGTTATTAAAAGAATTAGCATTTCTTAAACGTCGGACCTTGACAGAATTTATTCGTATGGTATGATATAATGTTGTATATGGCTTCTCTGTTGAATTCTCTTGATAATATTAAATTTTGGCGTCGAAATCCTTCTGAAGAATGTTTTCATCCTCATTCGATTAAGAATGGATACCATCGTCAGATAGGCAGCTTCCCTAAAAAGTCGCCGTATAATCAAAGAGTAACAGTGAAAGCCGCGTATGCGCCTCCCTCAAAACTTAAAAAGCATCTTTTTTATCTTACGCGTGACAGTGCAGGGAGCGAGGGCAAAAAACCTGAATTTTTCACCCAGAAACACGAAGTTCAAAAAATAGAAGAAATATTAGGATATATGCCTGGAGAAAAGCGAATTTTCAAATTCATCATATCACCGGAAAATGGAGATAAAATTGAAAGTCTAGAAAATTATACGCAAAAAATCATGAAGAAAGCTGAGCGCTGTTTGCGGGAGAAGCTTCATTGGGCCGCAGTCGTTCACAAGAATACTGAAAATCACCATATTCATATCATTGTACGTGGGCTAACAAAAGATAAAAAAAATCTCATCATCGATTCACGCTTTATGCGTTATGGCTTCCGGGAGATTTGTCAGCTTGAAGCAACCAATGAACTTGGTTATAGATTAAAGAAAGATATTTTAAAAGCGCGCATCAAAGAAATTGACGCTGAAAGATTCACATCAATAGATCGTAGAATGATAGCCCTCCGGGAAAAAGATGGTGTTATTGTACCGATTAACGAACCGGAGAAAAAAAGGTTACAATTTTTATCCACTTTAAATTTGGCCACTCACGTCGTTTTTAATCGATGGCGATTAAAGGAAAGTTTTTCTGAAGAGTTAAGAAAAATGGGTCGCCACGGTGACATTATAAAAGAAGTATATGGAAGAAAGGGTATAGAAACTAAAGGCCGTTTAGTGATCCATCAGCCAGGGATTGACATAATGGGTGGGAAAATTATTAAAACAGGAAGCATCGACGAGCTTCGTAATAAACCCTATGTAGTGATGGAAAAAGGAGGTAAACACATTTTCATTGATGGCCGTGTGGGAATGAGGCTTAAAAAAGAGTTCGAAAATAAGAGGATTTTTCAGAGAGAGGAGATAGTTTCATCGTGAAAAAGCATTCTTTATTACTTCTTTTCTTATCTTCGGTGATGCTCGGAGGATTGATCGGAGGTAATCTTTTACCTCGTTTGGTAAAGAATCCTCAAATTTTTGGTTCTCCTGGATGGGGTGGGTCATTTTATGGACCCTTCGAGATAGTAAGATGGCATTTTAAAATTGATTTCTCTGGTGCTAAGAAGGCATTGATCATAACGTACATTGTCATGGGCATAGGCGCCGCTCTTCCTAGTGTTTTTCTGATTCTTCTTTCGCGACAGGGGAAAAAGAAGAAAACAAAAGAGAACATTCACGGAGCTTCAAGATGGATGAAAAAAAGAGAAGTGAAAAAAAGTGGAATGCTTGAAGCTGGCGGCGTCATTCTCGGCCAGACACGAGAAGCGAAGTTTCAGCGAGAAGTTGTACTTGGAGAAGAAAAATGGAAGTTAGAAAAGCCAGGAAAACTTCTTTTTAGTAATTCTCCGGAACACGTTTTGATAGTTGCACCCACACGACGTGGGAAAGGTATTAACAATGTGATCCCGACACTTTTAAACTGGACTGATTCTTGTGTTGTATACGATATTAAAAAGGAAAATTGGGAGAAAACAGCAGGGTGGAGAAAACAGTTTTCTCATGTGCTTCGGTTCGAGCCGACTAGTGAATCTTCTGTATGCTTTAATCCACTCATGGAAGTTAGAAAGGGACCCAAAGAAGTTCCCGACGTTCAGAATATAGTTGAAATGATATCAGATCCATTCGGGGAAGCAAAGAAGGATCACTGGTCTATCACAGGTGCGGCACTTTTAGTCGGAGTAATTTTACATGTATTATATACCTTTGAGGAAAAAAGCCTTTATGGTGTCTATCGAGCACTTAATAACCCTGGAAAACCCATTTCTGTTTTACTTCAGGAAATGCTACTAACAAAACATTTAGGAAATCGACCTCATCCTACTATAGCAGAAGTAGCAAGAAATTGTCTGAACAAAATGCCCAAGGGCACAGCATCTCAAGAACTCTCTTCGATTGTTTCAACAGCTTCAAGTTATCTTTCACTCTATCAAGATCCTATTATCGCGAGGACCACAGCGAATAGTGATTTTACTATTGACAGTTTAATGGATGCTGATCATCCCATATCACTCTATCTTGTTGTCAGCCCACAGGACGCCGATAGACTTCGGCCATTAACCAGGATGGTTATCTCAATGATAGGGAAAAGACTTACTGGCGAAGGGATAAGAAAAAGAAATCACCGGCTTCTTTTTTTAATTGATGAGTTTCCTTCACTCGGGAAATTAGAGTTTTTTGAAACTCAGCTAGCCTTTTTTGCGGGTTATGGCGTAAAATGCATGATCATCATTCAGTCTTTTAGTCAGCTTCATAAACATTACACGAAAGAAACTTCGATTTCATCAAACTGTCGCGTTAAGGTCTTTTTGGGCGCGGATTCTCCAGAAGAAGCTAAAAATATCAGTGATTTTTTAGGAAAGGAGACTGTATCACAAACGAACATTACCCGCTCTGGCCAGTCTGCATCTATGTTTCTTTCCGGACTTTCGGAAGCGTCATCTCAGACTGGACGATCTCTACTCACAGAAGATGAAGTTTACAGACTTCCTTTCGATGAAGTTATAGTTTGTCAGGGCGGAACTTATCCATATAACGCGAAGAAAATAATGTATTGGGGAGATCCTAAATTTTCTCATCGTGCAGAACTTTCAGCTCCAGATGACCCTGTAGATCAAAAGGCATACCTGCCACCTAGGAGATTCATTCACCCATGGTTGAAAATGAAAAAATACAAGGAGAAAGTAGAGAAAAATGAAACTTCAGCTACAGGTATAAATAGTCCAACGGGTGCATTTGCGGACGCCGCTTTGGTTACAGTTCCAGAAGAAAGAATGAAAGAAATAAGAGAGAAAATGAAAACGAAGTTTAAAAAGCTAGAAGCTCCAAGGGAAGCTAGTAACAATAGGAAAAAACCTATAGTTACGGTACCACGTGATACCATAAAAGAACCAGTAAAGACCTTAAAATTGTTTGAGAGTAAGGGAATTATTCAAGAAAAGGCGGTAAAATTATTTTCATGAAGATCATAAGAGATGTAAAAAAGAGTGTGCGTTTTTCGCGTGAAATGGTGAAGATGATAGAAAAACGTGCTGCTATAGAAGAGAAAACACTTTCAGAAATCATAGTCAATAGTTGTCATTTTTATTTAGTTCAAGAAGAAGAGGAGGAAAAAAGATGGGAAATTATCTTAAAACGTTTAACTCGACAGTTAACTGAAATTAAAAGCCTTCGGGAAGACGTCAGAGTATGTATAGCCGCTATTGATGGTTTCTCTAGATTCTTTTTTGCTTACCAGTCTAAAATACCTGAGGCGGAATGGGAAAGCGCTGAATTGAATTCTGCAGAAGCACATGAACGAATGATGGAATTTATATTAGATAATATTCGGAAAGACGGAGGGCTCATAGAGACCTTGAAAAAATTAGAAGAAGTGGAGGAAGAAGAATAAAGTAAGACATTTAATAGGCCGGGCAATTTTGCCTTATTGCAAAGACGGAAGGTTCGTGGAATCTTGAAAAACTAGAGGAATTTAGATAGGTGAAGAGAATTAATGGAAAGTACATTTAGAGAGCGATTCAAGGAGATGAGAGAAAAAAGAGGGAGTGGGGATAAAAAGGTCAAAGAAATTGAGATTGAAAATATCATTCAGCGTGAGCCCTTTAACAGAGCATTTGAACTAGAAGGTGATGAGTTCGATCAAATATGCCTTTCGATGGGGAATGAAGGTTATAGTTTGCTTTTCCCTGTGTTCATCTGGAACAATGATGAGGGTTATGTTCTTATTGATGGACATCGCCGTGTGGCGGCTGCAGTAAAAAATGGTATTCGAAAGGTGCCAGCTGAAATTCTGCTTTTAAGCGATTTTGCAAATGACGATGAAGTTCTTGCGTATATAAAAAAGATTCAGTATGGCCGGCGAAATGTTCCAGAATCAATAAAATTTAAAGATATATTAGATTCTTATCTTGAAGATCCTGAGTTTTCTTATATTCCTGGGGTTGAGGGGAAAAACAGACTCCGTGATAGGGTTGGTAGATTTTATGGAATGTCACCCACAACGGCGGCTAGATGGCTGAAAGTAATTCGAGAAGGTGAAGAATATCATTCGAAAATACTTAAAGGTCTTTATAGTGTCAATGCTATTTTCAAAGTAATTACTGAGGAGAAAAAAGCAAAAAAAGATAATGTCCCCGAGGACGTCGAGGTCAAAAAAAGAAAAGTAGAACAGCCTAAAGAAGCGGCAGCAGTTGTTTCTGATGCTGAAGAGAAGGAGACAAAGCAGCCTAAAAAAGAGAAGCTAAGTTTTAAAATGGAGTTAGAAGAGAAAAAATTTCCAGAGAAAACAGCGTCTATAGGGAGTAAGCTTTTTTTTCTTCTTTCGTCTCTTCGAATCTATCTTATAAATTTGGGAGCACAAACGCCTCATGAGGATGTGCGTGAAATCATGAATGTTTTGGATAGATTTGAGCTAGAAGGTGTTGATAAAACCGTAGTAAAAAAAGTTTTTGATGATATTGAAAAACTAAGCAAACAGGGAGAATAAGATGGAGAATCGAGGAGGGCAGGGAGCCGCAATATTAACTCAAATAGAAGAGCTCCGGTCTTATGTCGATTCTTATGATGATTTATCTGAGATCATCGTTAACTCGGATGGCTCGGTTTGGATTGAGCGCGCGGGAGAGCTCCTTAAAACGGAAGTGTCCTTCACCCAGGCTAGGGTGGGAAGCATTATAAGGCTAGTGGCTGGCTATCATCGTTTTATAGTGAATCAGGATAACCCAGTTCTATCTGCGAAATTTCCAGCTTTTCATGGTGGGCGCTTTCATGCGCTTGTGCCGCCTCTTGTTGCTGCACCTGTTATTTCTATCAGGATGCCACCTAGACGTGTTTTATCGTTAGAAGATTTATACGATAATGATACGGTAGGTCAAAAAGATTATAGAACTTTACTCGACGCTTTGAAAAGAAAACAAAATATCGTTATTGCAGGTGCCACGAGTTCCGGTAAAACTACAATTGCAAATGCATTGATAAAGACAATTTTACAGAATCATCCAGACGAGCGGTTTATTATTTCTGAAGATAATCCAGAACTAATAACAAATTCTTCGACTTGTGTTCATATTCTGATAAATTCACATTTTAGTCATCGTGACTCGGTGGTCAATGCGCTTAGGCTCAGGCCTGATAGGATTATCATAGGAGAGATTAGAGATGGTGCTGCTGCGCTAGAGCTTTGTAAGGCGTGGCTTACAGGCCATCCTGGCGGCATAACAACAATTCATGCATCGAATGCATCTGCTGTTCACGATCGTTTTTATAGTCTTTTTCAGGAAGTTGTAATTTCACCCGACAGAAAGTTGATTGACGCTGCGATCAATCTGATAGTTTTTTGTGAAAAAGTAGTTATTTCTTCTGGGAAAGTAGTTAGAAGGATTACCGAAATTAAGAAAGGTGTGCTATAATTGATTTAGAAGGTAGGAGGAAACTGTGAGTGAGAGAATTAAACCAAAAATGCAAATGCCAGAGTTTGAAGACTTTAACGGAAATTTTAAGAAATATCACGGAAGTATTCAAGATTATTATCATAAAACTGGCGACGAACAATGTTGTGTGACATTTTTAATTACGGCTATTAATAAAGCCAAGGAAATTGGCGACAAAAAGGGATATTGGAATACGGTAAAAAAATTGCCAGATGCGATTAGGAGAGCAGTAAAATATAGAGAAGTGCGTGGAATAGATGATGAGTTGTTTACAGCAGTAGATGATAAAGAGCATGGAATAGATGGTGAGTTATTTTCAACAGTAGATGATGAAGAGCACGAAATTGAGTCATTTGCAACAGCAGATGATATAATTAATTATTTAGATAAAAAGTTTGGACAGAATGAAGAAGATTTGTCTCTCTAATTTATAATGCGATATTGTTTTTTAGAAGAGGAGAAGAAAATGGAAATTCTTGAATATTTACGTTTTGTAATTCTCGCTGGCGCAATTGGTATCGGTGTATTGTTTTTCTGGACTCTTTTTCTTTTTCGTTTTCTTGATTGGACGTTCATAGAGATAGCAAAGATAGGGATTTTCAGAGGATAAAAAATGAAGTGGAAAATGGTTTTTCTTGTTTCAATGTTGTTAGTGCCATATGTGATTTTTGCAGCTGGAGGAGAAAGCATGCCCTGGGACAGCGGACTTGAAAAAGTGGCTAATGCACTTTCTGGGCCGACTGCTAAAGTTGTCGGGGTTATTTTGTTCATCGGGGGTGGGATAGCTCTTGGGTACACAGAGGGTCAAGCGACGAAGAGAGTTTTTTGGGTAGTAATAGGAATTGGGGTTGCGTTGAATGCGGCATCTATCGTGAGTATGATTTATGGTGATGCTAGTGGTTTGCTGATTTCAAGGATAAGCTGATGATTGCTGCAAAAGTCTATAAATCTTTACTTTTTCCTGCCACTTTTTTTGGACTTCCTAGAAAATTTACGTTAGTTATCATAATTACTACTTTTTCGATGGTTTTTGCACTAGGCCAGTTATGGTTCTCTTTCATAGCTGTGATTCTTTTGATTATAGGTGTGTATGCTAACAAAAACGATGCTTATTTTTTTGATATATATCTTGCTGCAATAAAACTTCCTAAGGTTGCGGATTAGATAATGAGACTAAAGGAAAAGAAAGTCGAAAATTTTAGTGATTATTTGCCCTATGGTGGTTTTGTCGGTGATACAGAAGAAGGTATTTGTATAACCAAAAATGGCTTTTTTTTAAGAACTTATAGATACGCACTTAAGGATTTTTCTTTTGCGATTGAATCTGAAATCATCGAAGCCTTTAGAGGAGTAGGTAATTTTTTTAAGGTGTTATCTAGTGAGGGTTGGGCATTCTACTTAGATTCTTTTCGCGGAAAGATAGACGCATCAAGGAAGAATATTTTTGAAAAAAATGCGCCTGAAGCTGCAAAAAATTTTGATGTTTTTCATTTAGCCGCGCTCGGCGATTTTTTTGCATCTGATCATTTTATTACTTTCTGCTATAATCCGTATTTTGGCAGTCGCATGACTAAATTGTTGTTTCGAAGTAAAAACAAAACATACTCAAAGAGTGAATTTTTAGCGGCTTTTCGTATTTTCAGGGAAAAGACAGAGGATATTAAAGGAACGCTCTCGAGTGTTTTTAGCAGTATCAGGGCTCTTAGTAATGATGAATCCATGACTTTTTTTCATCGTTGTGTGTCTCCTTATTTTCATCCTGTAAAGGCGCCAGCCGAGGTTCCTTTTTACTTAGACTATTATCTTTCAGACTCAACCTTTGTGCCTGATTCGGTCACGACTTTAGATGGTTTTTATGTTCATACTTTAAGTATACATGATTTTCCTATTGAAACACGGTCCAATATGATCACCACGCTCATGGCGAGCAATATGAATTTCCATTTTTCGCTTCGTTTTGTTTGTATCCCTAAAAGTGAAATAGGCGGGAAAATAAAGGGAATTCGTCGTGCTCATTTTCAGAAGCGGAAAGGTCTGGGGGGGATTATAGCAGAAGCTATAACAAAAGAAGGAACAGCGCTTGAAGACACTGAAGCAATAGCGCATACAGAGGATTCATCAGAAGCTTTATCACTTTTAGCGAGTGATATGCTTTTCGGATATCTTACTACCACTATTGTTGTGATGGATAAAAACTGGGAGACGGGAAAAGAGACTATAAAAAATTTGAAAAAAATAATGAATGTTCATGGATATGTGGGCAAGGAGGAAGGCCTTAACAATCCTTTGGCCTTT
>Ga0056122_10000284_pt1 | contig 8587 bp, 8 predicted proteins | sample WorMetHEROISLAND_4_FD_55032 | JGI IMG/M metagenome (GOLD analysis project Ga0056122, IMG submission 55032) | Marine gutless worms symbiont microbial communities from Max Planck institute for Marine Microbiology, Germany - Olavius sp. 2 HERON ISLAND ...
GTGTTTTTATGTTGTGTTTTATGTTTTTATTGCATTTTTGGTGTTCATATTGTACATATCTGTCCTCTTGTCTGTCTAGGCCTAGCCATTGTCTGACTTCATGTCGAATTAAAGTGTTCATTAAGCCAACATTGTTCCAGGAAAGGGGATGCAGTTGGCATTAATACAGTTCATTCAGTGATATTAAGCAGAGGTATATACGCTGAGAAACAGATGTGACTGGTGTAATTAGTGTGAAATATTGTTCACTCTGCAGGTTGTAATTGCTCAGACTTCCAAGCTGCTGGAGGAATTCTACCCTGAGCATGTGCTGAAACGCCTTCGACGGCCAGAGTATGCATTCTGGGACGACTGTCATTTGGAGCCTGGCGACTGGCAAGGTTTCTGAAGATTACATTTGTTAGCATATTTGCAGCTGTGCATTCTCCACAACTTGCTGTTGGCATACGTGTCTCCAGTGTACTAAAAGATCCTTTAGTAATTGTAGAACATTGGTCTCATACAGGCTCTGGATGCTGGGGTTTCATGTAATAATAGACATGATCCATTTCCTGACTGGATGTTAAGGCAAGTTAACTGAAGTCTGGTTCAGTGCAGTTGTTTGCATTCGTAGATTTGATAGTTTCATTGCCAAGCAGTTGGCTGTTAAGAACCCTCAAGGAGATTTCTAACAGGTTGATCAGATTTTGGTACAGTTTATAAACATTAGCAAACGATTTTCTCGTGAACTTGAACAGTTTAAGGACAAGCCTTTGAAGTGTATTTCCTGAGAAATTGTTGGATGAAAGAGTTACCTACTCATCCAGCCACACACCCAATTGCATAGCTCAGAGCCACAGTTACACATCACTGCAACGTCAAAGTCAGGTAGTATACATTTTCACTGTCTGCCTGTATTTGTTACATTGTTTTTGTTGCCTAATTGTTTATTTGTTACCTAATTGTTTATTTGTTACCTAATTGTTTATTTGCTGTAGCTCTAGTTGTATACATCAGTCATACTTCACTTCATTGCTGTTATGTAACTTATCTGTTGAAGGTGCTGTTGAACACCAGCAAACCAACCAGCCTGTTCATTGTTGTTAAAGTTGTATTCGTAAAAAATCATATCTGTATACAATCATAAATCCTTTAGAATTGTCATAACACAGTTCTTGAATTGAGATCAGCTTCTTATCTTTCACGTCTTTGACTGGTTGCAGCTAATATTTAATACAGTGGTGTGTCTGTAGTTCAATATTACTATAACATATAACTTACATTTTGCTATAACATTGATATTTTGTTATCTTGTTGTCATAAAAAGCTATGTTTTAAGCAATATAAATTATTATTTACGTTCAAAGTTTATATTATACATACAGAGTTACTTTTTCTAGTAAACATGAAAATGCTGAAATTATGTGCTATTAAATTTTACTTTGGTATCTGTGTGCCAGTTCAAGGCTTAATGTCAGAAATTCTGATTACAGGTATAACATACAAGTATGCTGTTCAAATTTGTTGTATGACAGTGCTTGAACATTCACTGCTGGTGTTCTATATGTGGCTGTTGTGATGTGTTCTGACAGGCTTAGCAACACAGCTGCTGACTGAAGTCTTCTCGTCGTCTTTCCTCACGCCACTCGAAGAGACTGACACGTGCTTCCAGCTTGAAGTGGGAATCTTTATTTGTTGTCACAAAACCTGATTTATATCTGGAGTTATATCTGCTTTCCTGTAGCTAGCATAACAAGATTTCTAACTCCACAACATAGGTGGATAATTACACTGCTGTCCAAATGTTGTAAGCCTAAACCAGCATTTAGCTGTTAACCTAGCTGTGAATGTTAGGAGGCACAAAAGTAGATAGTAAAAGCTTCTATTAACTTTATTGTAGTTAATGTAATTAAAAATCAATCACTATACAGCTTCTTGATGATGGTATGAGGTGTGTTAGTGTATGTAAGACTTGTGTTCTTTCTTTATTATGTTAACTCTGTATATCACAGTAATGGAGCTGTTATGTGGTGTATGAATGAGCAGCTGTGTTATGACTGCAATAGGTTCATCATCTGAATCTGATGCGCTACCTGGAGATGCTCAAGTCTGCAGAGTTTCGTGATGATCTTGACGTGGCTAGCACGATACACACTCCCAAAGGTCAGTATGTACTTTGCAATACACGTGGTTGAGCTGGCTGAAGAAAATCGAATCACTTTGTCGAGATATGACTCAGTTCTGTATCAGTATAGCAATCTGCGAGCAAATGTTGTAGATATATGCCTAACTTTTATGCCTAATTTTGCTACCTTTGAGTGATTTAATGCTGTTGTTTGGGCAATGGGAAGGGCATCCGGCCTGTTATAAGTCCTGCTGCAGCAGTTTCCAAAAGTTAAAATTTGGGGACCTGACCTGGCCTAACTTCGAATAACTCGTGAGTAATTTGGGTGATCAAACAAAAACCAGAAGCGGTGGTAATGGAACACAAAACGTATTTGTGTGATCTTATTGACGTTTGTAAGATATGTAAGTGGTTTGAAGACGTTGCCTCTGATTTGTTTTTCAGATCAGAGCTAGGTTTGAGGGTCACGAATTGAAGTTAGTTAAATGAAGGGCCAGATTAGACTTGAGAAAATATTTTTCAGTAACAGAATTGTGGAGGAGTGTAATAGATTACCTGATGATGTAGTATATATGTTGTAGCGCACCTAATTTAAAAAGAAAATTAGACTGTCACGTAAAATTTAACAGGAGACTGTAAGTTTTGTTGTAATGGCATGTCAAGTTCAATTTCAAGTGGTGGTGGTAGTAGTAGTAGTACAGTAGTAGTAGTAGTAGTAGTAAAGCCTAATTTATGCTGGTTTGTCTTGCAGTGGACATAGAGTGTTTTCACTGCATACATAGTGTTTATCTTGGATAGCTTCACATAGGCCAGGTTGTGATCCATGATAAACTCATTATCAGGGAACCACGCCTATCTACAAAGGCTCTGTAGCTGATAGTGAATTTTGTACTGTCGAATGTTCTGACACATGCCTTCAGTACTGTGATGTTGCTGGTTGGCCGACAGGAAGAGCAACTGGCCTATGAAAAAACCTGCCACAGTAGATCTCAAAGAGGTTCTGGCTTGGGGATCTCGCCTCAGTTGGAGTAAGTAGGCAGGTTAAACAAAAACCCAATATGTGACTGTTCTGACTGTGCTGCATATCAGCATAGTGTGTTGTGAACTTTTAAGCCTTTGTTACGAAAAGGTATTTGTATGTAGCACACTATATGCACAGCAAGCAGTACATGAAGCTGGTACGAGTCATCTGACAATAAATAGCTGACACATGCAAATGCCAGTTACCATTATATCCTGCTGATTTTGTTGTTCTCGTGCACAGCCATACTACATTTTAATCAACTTGCAGTATGTGAGAAGGGCCTGACTTATCCATGAAATTGATTCTGATTTCTAATTACTCGGTGGTAGATGTCTGTGCTGTGTTGCTGTTTGACTGTCCAGGAGACATTGATGTGGAGACGCCATACTTGGACGCTCGCATATTCAATGCACGTGCTGAGTCTGCAAGTTACATTGATGATACGTTGTCGTCAGTTAGACGGTCTGTCATGTTTCTTGCTGATTGCATGCACATTGTCAGTTCTATGCTGTCTTTACTTACTGTCAATCGACGTCCAGCACTAGATTTAGCAGTTATACAAAACCGTTTGCTGTCATGAAGCAGGTATCATTGGCAAACTTCATCTCAGTCATTCTTGTCTGACTCATTCTTAGCTATTGTCAGGCCACGACCAACCAGCTCTGTTGATCCACTCATAGTGAATCATATATTAGTGGAGTGTCCCAACTTGCAGGATGTCTGGCAATAATATTTCCCTGTTTTTACTTTGAAATACTTACACAAATGTGTTGACAATGAGAACGTCATTGATTTGATTAAGAAACAAATTTTTACTGTCACGTATAATATTCAGTTTTATTGTTACTGTTTTATTATAGCTTTTATTTTACGACTCTTTTGTTTGTCTCCGTATTTATTACGTGAGTTGGTCCACAGCTTGCAGGTTGTCTGATTATGTTATGTCTTGTCGTATAAAGTCGACGTAACTGGCGTCGATGTCCGTGGAAAGCACGCGACAGTGGACTGATGCTACCACTGGCAAAGATGCGTGTTCCACTATCAATCTGTCATCCAGTCATCATATCAGTACTCATTCACAACCGGTAAGTTGCATAGCATGTTGAGATGTCTGGCTTGGTTTATTGGTACCGGTAATAGTAGTGCACTTTGTGTACTTCTGAGGCATGTGTACAAGTATTAAACCCAGCGCCTGATTTTGGCATAAGCTTAGCTTGTAGTAGTAGTTTTCTGTTAATAAGTATCAAGCTAACCCGGGTTTGTCCAACTTTATTTGGAAAATAGCTGTTAATATGTTGTATGTGTGTGTATGTGAGTGTTTCTGTTAATAAACGTCTAAAAGCAGGATAATTAAAGGCGTGTTTTTGAAGTTGTAATAGAGCAACCTTTCCTATCACCCTGGACTCATTTATTATACATCTTGGCAGCATTCTTGTCAAGAGCAGTAGGTACGCAGCTTTTTCTCTCTGTTAACTGCGGGCATATTGTGCCTATACAGCTTGGCATATCTTAGGATGTTGTGTCTGAATCTGGTCAAATGATGGTAATCCATTGAAAAAAGGTAGTAGACTCACTGAGTGAAGTACACTGTTTACCGTCCAGACTGCTCGTGGATTACTAGACCCTTATCAGATTTTGGTTACATCTGTGGAAGGAAGGATGTTATGTTTTTACCTCTGTCTGTCTGTCTGTCTTTCCACTGGATTATTCAGAAGTTTTAATCGGATTTTGATGAAATTTTTTGGAGGGTTGGGGCATGGCCCAAGGAACATTTTGATGGCGATCCAGATCATGGTCTGGAATTCCGGATCCAGGAACCATAGAACGTGATGTGGATCCTGGAATTTTTTAAAGGATTCTTTATTTACTATTTCAGTTCGTATAGACAGCCAAGAATAAAACTTGAAAATCCTCTGCAGTGGTTTGAACTCTGTGAGTGTTTTCTAGTTGTTTTTCTTCGACTGTTTGTCAGCTTGTCGGATTTCATACTCATTGCTTTTCTTTTTAGTTCTTTCAAGTTTTATTCGTTAACTTCTAGTTTGGTTTCTTGTGTTCTACTAAACTAACAGTTTTTCTCAGTTTTCAGGCACACATTAAATCTCTTGTCGTATCATTATTACGTGTTATTTTCGAGGAGATAGACTGCACGATTTGATGCAAGACAAACAGTTGTGTTTACAGTAGTTGTCACAGGTTTGTAGTAATGGTTGTGGGTAGAAGCAATGAAAGCTGAATGTTTGCAGTGATGTTGACGGAGAGCCAATCAACCTTGATGACAGCATCTGTAATCAGATCTTGTCCGCTGCCGAAGCACTGCAGTATGTGGAACTTGGTGATGGTGCTCTGCCTGCTGGCACTAGTAGCTACGATGTTGATATGGACACAAGTACACCGGATCACATGACGTCCAGCTCAGACCCTGATGTTGTCCAAGTCAGTGATTTTGAGTTTTTGTGGGCATAACTGATTACATGATGGAATTGTGTATTTTGCTGTTATCTGTTATGTGTGCCATTGTCAGCAGATGCTGCATTGGCTCGTTACTTGCAGGTGCAAAAATGAGTACATTTGGCAAGGTAACGTAGGTAGATTATAGAAAACTGGTTTTGCTGTTAGTAGTTCTTCTTCTTTTACAAGTTTATGTACTAAAGATGTACTCCTAGCCATGTGGCTTTGCCAGTTTGAAGAAGGCACTTAAGAATCTACCAGCATATCACAGTTTACAGTTGAACTTTTGAAGAATGCTGTTACTGCCAGACAGCCAGTACCAGTACAGCAATAAATCTGTGAATGCTAATATATCTTTGTACGTTTGATTCTCTCACATTTTTCGGTGCTAGATAAATTTGTTTTGATTGATTGAGTTGATTGATTGAGTGATCAATACTGTGGCACATTATCTGACGTAGGCTGAAAATGTAATTAGTTTGTTTTGACATTAGCCAGTGTGTGTTTCAGGTGCACGTAGCTATGGAGCAAGAGATGCCGGTGGTTGGCATGTCAGCTGCTGCAGTTTCAATGCCAAGTGACAGTGAAGTGCGATCTTCAAGCACTGCAGAGCCAAGGCTTGTTTATCTGGCAACTGCTGCCGACACGTCTTGTGTCAGTCATGATGATGACAGCCGTCAGCGCACAGTGGTCAGTGTCGGCGATGTGTCATCACACATGATCATGGACATTGATGACGGTTCTGATAATGACGATGATGGTAGCACTGAAGGGACGCAGCATAATATGTCGGACACATATTGTACTGCCACACGGCGAAACTAGCTAGTCTTTTGTTGATGTTATTGCATAGTCAAGGATTGTAGTGTCACTTCCCAATGACCGCGGCAAATGGCACATTTGTGTAATAGATGACTGGTCTTTGACACTGAAGAATGATGAACCGTTGTGATTTGATCGCTTGCTGCGCTCTTCATAATTTTCTCTTGCACATTTAATTGAATATTTTGTTGTTCAAAACAGATGAACAACTACTCTGTGTGATACAGTCACTTGCATGTCAAATTTTGTAATAAAAATCAATTGTTGTATATGTAACAAATGTGTATATGTTTGTTCGTTGCTATCCACTGCAGGACATACTGAGCCATATGCCATTTCTGGCACTAGATATAGTTTCAACTTGTGGATTATTAAATGTTAGTTGTTGCAGTTGTTTAGTTTTTGCAGATGTATCAGTGTATCTGTGCCGTGTGACTGAATAGATAACTGTTTTAAGTTGCTTTAGTCTGTTTCCTTCGGTTGGCCATTGTGCTTGCGTCCATCTGTGTACTTTGCATTGCTAGTTGTACACCAGTTGCATGCATTGCAGTGTTGAAAGTGGTTGAATTTCTGCTTCACAAACGTTTACTGTGCAGACTAACTGACATGTCACAGCACTACACAAAAAAAGCCATAGTGTGAAATAATTTTGATTGATTGCAAGATTTTTGGTTTAATCTATTGCATATTTTTGCAAGTGGAAATGCTTGGCAAAATAGTGAAACAAACTGGTTTTGACCAATCGTTCCAATGCTTTTGCACAGTCTGTGAGCTTATTCTTTCGACAGACATGTTGGATTGTTTTATGTTTTACTGTTTTATTACATTGTATTTTGTGTGTTGTTTTGTGTGGCGTATCAGTTACGGTTATGCAATGCATGCTTCTTGCCTCATCGTCTGCAGTTATGTAGTCTTGAAGTTAGACGGTTGCTTGTGCATTCGAAAATAATGTGGTTAATCTTGTCCTGTAAATGCTGTTAGCAGTGTTAGTGGTTTCAGGCATTGATGTGATGTTTGAGGTGACAACCTTCGCTGTTTCTTGTAACTTGATGAATTTCAGTTACAAACAGTTGAAAGGTGTTCTCACAAATGTTCACTGTGGAATGCACACTGCTGTTGTCAATCATCCTTTTGTCATTTGTGTTAATTTGCTGTTCCATGCGTCTGCCATACTTCATGTTTAACTTGTATTGTAAGCTAAATCTCTTTTTTTGTGCTCCTGTAACTTAGCTTTCTACCATGGCCGTATTTAAGGGTGTTTGTGGGTTGAAAACCCCCAAAATATTGGAAAAGATGTTACCACGACATGCATTTTGAGAGCTGTTAATGTGTCAAAATACATTTGTGACAGGAGCTATGCCCCGGACCCTGCTGGGGGAGCTTACAACGCTTCCCAGACCCCCTAGTTGGATTTGTGGGAGGAAGGGAAAAGAAAGGGAGGAGGGGAAGGTCAGACCCCAAGCAAAAATCCTGGCTGTGGCTCGGCTTTCTACACAGAATAAACTTCTAACATCAAATCTCACATAATAGAAGAAGCATATTTATTTTGCCAAAATTATACACTCAAATGATGATTATAATACAGCAAGTACACAGACGGGCTGCCAGAAGAGCCTGTACATTCACCAGTGCTGACCACCCATGCAATTAACAATATTGAACTCCTGAAAAAGAGTGCATAGGAAACAAAAACATACATCATAATACTGTGCAATAATAAAACAGTCAGCCAAACATATTACATAATATGTTTGGCTGATAATTAATAAATGACAATTGTTTCTCTTGAGTACCTGAATACCATTGTATGTCTGATAGTTTTAATTCCTCAGCACAGCCGAGGCCTTCAGTGTCAAGTTGAGCTAATTTGGTGGGCGGGCGTATATGAGTAATGTTTTCTTCGTGGCGCTAAATCAGTTACTTATTTCTTTATAGCGGCATACATGACATGATGTCACAAGTAATTACGTGTACAGTAAAACGTTGTAACTTTTACACTTTTCTTCGTCAAAGTTCAAGCACATCACTCCGCTCCTGCACCAGCTTCACTGGCTGAAGGCCCCAGAGCGGATTGCATTCAAATATGCAGTCCTCGTGTACAAGTGTCTTCACGGGTCTGCACCTGCATACCTTACTGATGAGCTTTGTCAGGTGGCAGATGTCGAGGCTCGTCAGCGACTCCGTTACAG
>Ga0056122_10000296_pt1 | contig 8322 bp, 4 predicted proteins | sample WorMetHEROISLAND_4_FD_55032 | JGI IMG/M metagenome (GOLD analysis project Ga0056122, IMG submission 55032) | Marine gutless worms symbiont microbial communities from Max Planck institute for Marine Microbiology, Germany - Olavius sp. 2 HERON ISLAND ...
TCCTTATCAGCAAAATGCATACCTGGATGAGGACACAGTCGTGCCACCTGGCGAGAGGCGGGACACTACTCAATAGGCCTATAATTTTTTCAAACATCACGCGCCAGGTGGCGCCACCATAGGTTCAGATCACCGATATGCAGTGGTATAATAATCCACTGCACATTTTCTAGTTGTTTTTGTTGTGGTATTTGTTTTAGCTGCACCTTGTATAAATCGTTATAAAATGACTTACTTTGTACATGATAATAATAATTAGTTCATATTATACCAGTTCAGTATTGGAGTGTTATAGTTGTTTTACCGGTATGCAACCAGTGTTGTTCATTGTTCATGTTGCACATTTAACATAATTATGATAATGTAAATAGTTGCTAAAAAATTTTACAAGTGTGTATGTCTGAGTCCTTGTGTGCTTCTTGTTAAAATGCATCTTTTGTTACAGTGTACGATTGTCACATAGCACATTGTTGAGTATGAATTTTACTGTTGGAAATTTTATATGCAATATGATTACATTATCTGTAGTAAAGTTTTCTTGAACGTGTTTTATTGGTCAGGTTAATCTTACTGATAATATCAACAGTGTCACAAAGACTGGTTTTGTTGAAATTATTATTATGTTATTACAACACGTACTGCCTGTAAGACTGTGAAGCTTATTCTGCTGGTGCCGTTGCTTCTGTTTTTAACTGACACTTTTAGTGATTCATTAGGTACACTCGCGAAGGACGAGCCAGCAAGTTGGTCGACTGTCAGACAAAGATGAGTGACTTAGACCAAACGAAGTTGGAACTGGAGGCTCAGAAGTCACGACTCATTGGCACCGTTGATGAGATTCGTCAGGAGTTAGCAGCACAAAAGGTCGGTAGATTTTGACGCTCACTCAGCGCATTTGCAAACAAAGTTGCTAACCTACAATTTGCTTGCACCAACTCAACCTACTAACCTCAGTGGGACTGAAATTGAGTAGTAGATTACAGGCGATGGGGTGAAGGCCCAGTGTGGCTGATTGGGCTGTGGTATATCTGCTGGCTGTGGGTCCACTTGTTAGTGCGGGCAATGCATGACCACATAGTGTCTGCATAATCATTGGCTTGTACCAATCAGCTGCCACTTCCGACATTGTAAAGTGTTTCTGATCGTGAGTCTGACTGGTATAAGCACTGCTATAGTAAGTACCAGGGTAGTTTTGTTTTGCTGTATTTTAGGTTGTCTACTTTGTTTGATTTGTATGTAGTTTTTGTGTGTTTATTTTCTTGTGTTGTATTTGTATTTAGTTTCTGTATGTTTATTTTCCTGTACTGCTTTGTTTGTCAGTATCAGTCAACTGATTGGCTGTTTGGCTGTGAAGACCGCCTCCGAAATGACCTATATTGTGTCGGGTGGGGCGTTATTAACTCTACTCACTAAATCAGCCTTTTAATCTTCCACAGTTGATGCCATTAATGTGTGAATTAAGTTAATAAATTAAATTAAGTTACGTGCTAACTATATGTTAATATTTGAAAATGTTGCAGAGTAGCAGTGTCAAATTTGAATTAAGTGAAATTATGAGCTGTTCTCATCTTGTGACTGTGCTTTTCTGTGTCTCAGATTCACCAGCGTGAACTGGCTGACAGTGTGAAGTTGCGTGAAAGACAAGCAGAGATTGAAGTGATCAGTGAAAAAATTAGAGTCCAGGAACAGCGTTTGGATGGACTTGACGTCAACAATTTGATGAGAGAACGAGATAGTCTCCAGCAGGAGATGAATAATCTTATGGATGAGGTACTGTTAGTCATTCATAACATGAGAATTTATTACTTTCTTACTGATATTATTACTATGAGTTGAATTTGATTAATAGATTACGGTGGTTTGGATGTGTTGAATATACAGATGATTCTGATTGTGTCGAGTGATGTTTGACGACAGAGTTAGATAGAACTATACAGGGTGTTCCAGAAAAATTACACAAAGTATTACACGTGATAAATTTAGAACCATTGGTCGTAAAATGATGATTGTGCACCATAATGTTCAGCAGACATTGCTGTCTACCAGTCGGTGCAAAATGTATGTAAATGGGTTTAATATTCTTTACTAAATAGGCGGAAGTGGTTACACGTCAGCAGAATGGTGCGCCGTTGCGCAGATCGATACACAGTTAGCCATCCTGCAGATAAATGTTCCTGATTTTATTAAACGGTCAAACTGGCCATCGAACTCACCTGATCTCACCTTACTCCGGTGGATTATGCAATTTGGGATGCTCTTCAGCAGCTGGTGTATCATCAGAAGTTTGAAAACATAGACCATCTGAAACAAGTCCTGAACAGTTGCTGGGACATGATCAGCCAAGAACTAATCAACGGTGCTATTTGCCAGTGGTCTAAATGACTGTTATTGGTTGTTTACTTGGCAGAGTGGACACATTGAACATAGTTTCCATTAATTCTGTGATCTGTGATTGTTGCAAACTATTTCTGTAATAAACTGTGTTGTTGTTATTGATGTTTTTTGAGTAATTTACTTTCCAGGCACAAGGCAGTATTTAGCAGCATTGTGCAACTTTGCCCTTCCTTGTATTACCAAATAATTTCCGAACATTTTGGTGAAAACCGTGTAACTCTATGACTTATTGTTATGCTTTTTGTGCATTAGTAATATATTACTGTTACTGCAGTTATGTTAACCTTGTGCCATCCTTTTGTTGTGATGATTGTTCTTCTGCTATGAAATGTAATTGTTTTGTTTGCAGCGGGATGTGGCAAGAAATCGTCAGTTTGCACTCAAAGGTGAAATTGCTGCATTCCGACGAGACCTTCAGGATGATATGTACAAGGATGCTGACGTTAAGTACAGAGACAAGATGATACAGCTTAGAGTATGCTAACTTTGTCTCTATGTTGTTGATATTCATTAATTTTACTCTACTTATTATTGTACAAGGGCTCACTAAGCTCGTCATTAAGCTTTCATGAGATTGAAGTCATAATTGAGAAATATATTTTGCGTATTCTTGCACTGTGCATCCTAAGCTATCCTGACTGTATATTGATTGAGATTGAGACAATGTTGTAACATTGTGATAATTTGTATCATTGTGATTTGTAATTGAGATTTTTCTTGACTGCTGAACCTTTTAATCACTACATGAAATATCACCTTTTTTACATCAGCCGTACGACATGAGTACATGCCTCTGATTTACTTGTGATTGCTGACACTGTGCACTTATTATAATTATTTTTATATTTTATTTATGTATTATTATTATATTATTATTAAATTACATTATCGTTGTTGTTGTTGTTGCATATGTAGACAACAGAAATGGCAAACAGTGATCTTGATAAATACTACAAAGCTCTTGATGGGTTTGTTTCACTGTGACTTGTCAGAAATACTGTATTACGTCAGTTGTAACAGTTCTTCTATTTTGATAGTTTGTTCACATGTCAGCTGTAGATTTGTTGTATTCTGCTTTGACTTTTATGTTTGAGATAAAAAGGCAGCAGATATTGGAGTATGGTAATTATTTTGTTGTATTCTTTAAACTGTTTTTTTTAGCCAAAAAACTGTTTGTAGCCAAAATTTGATACTTCTGCAGCAGTGCAGCTAAGCGAAAAAATTTTACCTATATTTTGGGTACAAATTGAAATTTCTCATGTTTTCTGCTTATGGATGAATTTAATTTGCTATCAGTTGCTTCAACGTGTGACATTGAAATTGCTAAATTTAAGTTATATATGTTTGCTGTTTATGCTAGATTGTTGTGCTGTAATCTTTAAAAACATTTTTTTAAAATTATCACATTTGTGCTAATGTCAGAACGATTATGAATTACCACAACAGGAAAATGTCGGAGATCAACAAGATTATACGTGAGCTGTGGAGAAATACGTACCGAGGAAACGGTTTGTTTGCTGCCTCGGTGCATTTATGTGATGATCAGTTTGTGAACAGGTTATTCACTTTGCCGACAAGTCACTGTCTGTCTGCATGTACAGTTACATAGACTGCTTGCCAGGATCTTCAGTCGGAGTAGAATAGTAGTATGTATGTACTGAATATACAGCAGGCAACTGACGTAAGCCATCCTGCGCCATAAGACACTCAGACAGCAAACCAGCCATGGTGCACTAAGTCTTTGTGTAATTAGCACAGTCTGATTTTTTATTCTACTCCGACTGAAGATCCTGGCAAGCAGGATCTTCAATCGGAGTAGAATAAAAAATGTACACAAATGTACACAGTGTGACTGTTAGATGCATGCTGATAAGATCTTAGCGTTTATGTGTAAAGTACCGTATGTTCAGTACTTTAGAACATAAAAAGTCATACAGTCATAACAAACTGTGCTAATTACGCAAAGACTTAGTGCAGTATGGCTGGTTTGCTGTCTGAGTGTCTTATGGTGCGGGATGGCTTACTTCAGTTGCCTACTTGTTTTTTTATGTAGTGATATTGATGACATTGTGACACACCTGTGCATGTCATGACGTTGATCTAGTTACAGCTATAGTCTTTTATACAGTTTTATGAACCCCACTTTTTCTATGTTGTGCTCTGTGTACGATTTTAATAATAATAATAATAAAATAATTTTGTTGTATCACAATTTTAGGCTTTTATCGCCAGTTTTCTGCTTTTGGCATTTTGGCTTATACATATACAAATAATTAATTTGTTTGTTTTGTTTATTTGTTTATCTATTTATTAGTAGTGAATTTGTTGCAGATATTGAGTCGATAGAGATACGTTCAGATGAGGAGGAAGGAAGTGGAGCTTCAAAGACACGTCGTAGTTACCGGTACCGAGTTGTCATGATCAGAGGCGGCGCTGAGCTCGACATGCGTGGACGCTGCAGTGCTGGTCAAAAGGTTTCCACGCTGTGTCTAAAAAAGCCCACTTCATTTTTGCTCATAACTTTGACATATGTTAACCAGTTTTAATAATTCTAGATAGACATGCATTATGGGACATTTGCAACAAGGTGTAACGCAACGCACCTAATACAGTCTGTCTAGCTGCACTGCCCTGTAAAAGCTTGATCACAACTTTCTGTTGTATTCACTGCTATATTGTCTTTTAAAAATTTTTTGTTGTTTTTGTGCATATATTCACAATTTTTGAAAGGGTGGTACATGACGATTACTACTTGCAAGTTGTTGTCCTAGTTGATGTCTGGAACTAGCTTAATGATCAGACCTGATGCTATAGTACCAGATGACAAATCAATGTAAATGACATGCCATGGCTTAATCTACATGGTAGCAATGTTGATGCCAAATGAAATACATGATTTGGTTGTTGGGTGGAGTGGCAGACGAGCCACTAGTTATGGTTGATAATTTGTAGGTTCTGGCATCGCTGATTATTCGACTGGCACTGGCTGAGACATTCTGTTTGAACTGTGGTGTCCTTGCTCTTGATGAGCCGACAACGAACCTTGATCGTGAGAATATTGAAAGTTTAGCATATGCACTAGTAGAGTAAGCAGCAGTTTTCACATCTGGTTTATTAACTGCTTTCATGTTGACTGCAGTTTAGCTTGATTGAGGTGTTGCATTTTTTGCTGCATTATGTTAACTATTTGTAGAAGAAATTGACAAGTTGTATTTGTGTATTATACAATACAGTAGCTGTGGATTTAACAGGAGTTATTGTGACCAAGTGTGTTGTGGGAGATAACTAATAAATGTGTCAGCGTGGGTCATATATCTGTGTGAGGTCACTGATTCTGAATGACAAGTAGTGGAATTTACCGTTAATCTAGAAGTCCTTATTAGTTCTTATTTTTTTCCCAGGTGATTGCTAACGTTGGCTGATTGTGATATTTTCTTTTGTATTTCTGTTGCCGGTCGATAAACATTTCATATATATAATATGCACTGTGAGCCACAAAAAACGTCCGTGCAAACACCCATGCAGTCTTTTTGTGATAACTTTGGCAAATAAACCTTTCACTATTACATTCTGAGATAAACTGCAAGAGAAGCTGTTATGTAATCTACCACCTCGCCTCAAATATGTTATTGCACTACCTTCCAAAATTTGAATATTCAGCTGTACAACTTTACAGCAGAGTTATTAATTTCAAATGTGCAAAATCACATTTATTTACAGTAAATATGTGATATATGAAGTGTCATAATCTCGATCATTATGTCTATGCAGATTAATTTACAGTATTACAGCGTGTCCACCATCAGCATACTTCTGCCACTTTCCTTTTATCAATTTGCATGCACAACTTTTGCTTCATTCTTGTTTGTTTATGCCGTGCGTCAGAATCATCAAAAGTCGCCAGAAGCAACGCAATTTTCAGTTGTTGGTCATCACGCACGACGAGGACTTCGTTGAGCTTCTTGGACGTTCTGATTACGTTGACTCATTTTTCAAAGTCTCCAAGAGTGACTTGTTAGTTGCTCATTGCTTACTTACAACATTATAAACTTTGCAGTAATGATAAAGATATGATAGTGACGGTAATGCACTCTTCTGCACCGTGTGTTAAAAATAACCAGCTGAGGTTTTCCTGTGGCAACCAGAGCAAAGGTTAGTGCACCACAACTGATGGAATGGTTTTACGAGCTTAGAAGAAATAATGCACTGTAGCTTCGGCCATGAAAAGTCATTTCACTTCGGAGGACATTAGTAGAAAGTGGTGTGTCTGCATGCTGCACTGCAGGTCCCGTTGTTTACTAGCATGGACAGTGGATGGCTGCATAATGCACTGTGGTATCATTAACTCATGCTAATCAGGCTAGCACTTACGAGATTGTGAAGCACTTCTGGTCACAAGTTGTAGGCAGTGCCATAGCAAGTACCCGGGTTATTACCCTTTTCCTTTAAGCATTATAAGTCACACAAAACAACTTTTGAAACATAATTTTTTTACAGTTAAACTGATTTATTGGAGTCACATGCAATTGCTCGATTACCATGTGTTAGCACGTGCTACGGTTGCCGTTCTTGTATCCTTAACTGGTTCCGTGTTTTGGATNCCATTTTGTGAAGGAGTGATTGCACTTAAATGAAAATCAAATGATTGCTCTTTGTACTGAAATTTATTTGGCCAGACTTGGAATTATTTGAGAATATACATCATGGGTCCATTTTTTGCCTCTGCCACTGGTAGGTGCGGCTGAGACAATATCTTTTCGGGTCGTCCATCCATGATTGCATGCATGCATCCTGTTAGTGCGATATCTTAGAACCCAGCGGACGGAATTTCGCCAAACTTTGGTTGATGGTGTAGTTGAGGTGAGAGATGAACTGAGGTCGAAGGATCAAAGTCAAGGTCACAGCAAGGTCACGTATTTGAGTGAGTTATTGCGGCGGCTGCAGGCTTGGGTGCTTGGGCATTGAAGCATCATCTAGTTTTAAATGCGATGAAGTTGTTATGTTGCACTATGCTATAATAATGTAATCATTATAATTTTATGGCATGCTGCTCCCACTTCAGTCTGTGTATTATATCTTGTGTATGTATATTTCAGCGGCTGTTCACGTCTGAAGCAGGCAAACGTGCAGGATCTTCACAGCAGGTAGAATGCTGCGTCAGTCTCATCGACACGGGAGAATGAATAAGTGACTACTGAACAGTCATTTACTGCAATTGCTGCTGTCTTTCAGATTTCTGTGAATTCTTGACGATGTATGTTGTTCTTGTCAGATTGTGGCGTTGTTATTAACTCTTGTTCCGTTTACTTACCTAACAACATCTAGTTTGCTGTTGTTGAGAGTTACTGACTTACGAATTTTCAGTTTAACTATATTTGACAGTTTCTGGCACTGTTAGTACTATTTCCATCAGTGTTTTGACACTGTAGGTTGAATGACATGAATGGTATTTAGCCTGTAAAAAGTTGTGCTCCACCAATTCCACAAACACAATTGACACCTGCCTAACCTGGTGTAACTCTGGAAGTAGGTCAGTTAAACAAAAGTCGAAAGTGGTAGTAGTGGTAGTCTGCTACTGTTGTCGTAAGGCGTTGAACTTGTTATTCTGTTTTTGTTACTAAATGCAATGTTTGTGTTTACCAACAGAACACACACACATACTGACCCGTTTACCAACACCACTACACTGAGTATCAATGGAAAGGATCACTTTGTCTTTACTCATAACTTCGAGACATGTCAACTGATTTTCGTAATTTTTGGCAGATGTACAATGTAAGAAATTCGCAAAAACGTTTTTGTATAATTCACCTAATGCGTTTTTGTGTAACTGCACTACCTTGTAAAACCTTGATCTCAATTTTTGTTGTTTGTCACTGCTAAAAACATCACTGTTTAATTCTGGCCATATGTTTGTCATTTTTTTTT
>Ga0056122_10000308_pt1 | contig 8092 bp, 3 predicted proteins | sample WorMetHEROISLAND_4_FD_55032 | JGI IMG/M metagenome (GOLD analysis project Ga0056122, IMG submission 55032) | Marine gutless worms symbiont microbial communities from Max Planck institute for Marine Microbiology, Germany - Olavius sp. 2 HERON ISLAND ...
AACAAACTTGTTGCTGCAGTCACGTGATGTGAGAACTTGTGCGTCAGCACTATTAGATGCTAAGTTATCTGATATTAAACAGTTTTGTGGCTATAAAATTATTTATACGGAATTACCCTCGGCTTCTATGCGTCTTAGTGAGAATAAGGTGTTAGTTAGTAATCAAGAACATATTGTATTGAAATGCAATAATTCTGATGGTTACCAACAAATTAATACATCGCAAATTCAGTTTATTGTTCATATAGGTTGTTTTTGCAGATTGCAAGTTGGATCGTATATATTCGAGAATGAGGAATTGAAATGTGAAAATAATACACATAATTTGCAACCGACAGCTGTTTATTATATGTTAAATATTCCGTATCTTTCGACTATTTTTCCAGACAATTGGGTGTCAAATGTAGAACCAAATTTCTTATTTAACGAATCAGTTACTGTAGAAATTCCTAATTTAATGATTAATCAAAAAAAGGTGGAAGACATTTTGATTGGGGATGGAGGTTTGAGCTTTGACATGGAAAATGTGATTAATCGAACTTTGCAATCTGAGACAGTTTTCAGTTCTTTGTCGGATTACTTGTTTGATCAGATAGTTAAGTCTAAAGGTTTAACTGATAATTTAAATCTATTTTCCTGGCAAACATGGTTGGAACTTTTCACTGTATTAATATTAGTTATAGATATTTTTTTGGACAGCAGTGATTCATTTTCGATTAAAAGCTGTATATGCACTGTTAGCGTTAACTCCACACACTTCCGCCTATCCTGTTAAGCTTATTTATAATTTGGCTACTGAACAAGCTTATATTGAGGAGAAATCAGAGTTGGATTACTTAGAAATTTTACGTAGTTTAAAATCATATTTACCCTTAGAGATGAGTTTTTTGACTTTGGTAATTGTGTTTCTGTTGATTTTGGCTATTGGATTTTTATTTAAAAAATGTTCTAAACCTAATCATAACACTTTTTTATGGCTGGAAATTGGTAACCGTACTGAAAGTGTGTGGATTTTGGTTGGCAGACTTAAGCATCCTCCAAATTTTTATCGTTTGAACGTGTTCATAGACAAGGTTTTATTACGTTTAACTGATTTCTTCTTCGTTGGATTCGTAACGTGGACTGGTGTTGTTATTACTCATAAAATTCTCGAAATCATTGTTCAGCCAAATCACGAAGTAAAAATTTGGGGTATAAATTTGTTTAAAATAAGAAAAATTTTGAAAAATGACTACTTTATTCTTTTGCACGTTTACGACAATAAACAGCAAGATATTGAAATTTTGATTTTGAAGAAAATTGCTAATCAAGTAGTCAGCACAGTTTCGTTATATCCTGTCCAGCAATTGAGTCAGATGCAGTCTGAACTGCATAAGTAAGACGACAAACGGTAGTTAACAAATGAATACATTTAAAAATATATTGTTGGCTTGTTTAAATTAACCTACATTAACATAGTCAATATTGGTAACTTGTAATTGTATTTGTTGGTTGTAGTTTGTATTTTGCTTTAGCGTTAGTTGCTTGTTACTAAGTTGTTTTGCAGCTGTTTGCTCTTGAGTTATTTTCTTGGACTCAAATGAATTCAGTGAAGACCAGACGTTGTAATGACAGCAGAGTGATCGCTGTGTACTGCTGCGAGTTGGTTACTGAAGGTCACTGCTTACGTAACGCTGACGTAACAGCTGTTAGCTGTTAGCTGCGTACCTACGGTGTTGAACGTGTGGGAACGGCTTTTGTGTGGCTCGTCGGCGAAACGGCAAAGCGCTTGCCATTTGGACAAGTTCAAGCAATGAGTTAATACTNTCACAGCTACTATTTTAGACAGACTATAAAAACATCTAACGTCTTACATCGAGTACGGTCACCTTCGAAATAAAAATTTTCGGATGTCAGTGTTCTAACGTTGAGGTTGTTTTTGTTGTAGGTATACGGCGTTCGTTACAAGTCACGTTTTCAAGACCAGGATTCCCCAAATAAGAAGTTTTGAAATATACATATATACATCTAATATTTATTGCAATTAATCTACTTATACAACATCACTGCATATAAAAATATTTGAGCGAGATATCATTGATATCGGCCACATATTAATGTTTGCGGCAGACTTGTATTTTTGTTTTGACTTTTAGAACCCTATGATTACTAATGGGTGCAGCGGCATTATAAATTTAAAATTAATCAGCTCTGATCATTGTGGTTAGACCAAATACGACGCTGCATAACAACGGTGTGGCCATTCGATTTGGTGCCCTTTATCAACTGGTTTTAGATCATGCACTAATGATCACTTCGTGGGGTGATTCTTAGAATAAATTTTGTGATTAAAATTGGGATATGACTGAAATAGGAATATACAAGTCTTAGGGGATGAAGCCCAGTAACTATATATTCTTATATATATATTTAAAAAATACATCACTGTACAGTGTATTTGTTCTNGTTACTTGTAATTTACAGTGATGTAACGTAACATATTATACATTTATATTATGTTACGATTGTTTTTTGTAATTTGTCGATTTAAATGTTGAAATTCATTGAACTTATAGTATACTTGGAGTTAATTAATAATATATATACTATTACTATTCATATGGNNTGGTAGTTTATTTTTAAATTAATTAAGATTTTAAAATTAATTAATTTACTTTATTAAATTATAGTGAAACATGAAATTTCAAATAAATTTCAGTAGTTAATTAAAATCATTATTTGAATTAAGATAATTTGCTTATGTTATTACATATCATTTCTTCGTTCAGATAAATTAATTAATGATTAATATATTAATTATTGAATTATGCATTAATTTGCATATTTAAGATGTAAGGTTTAATAAAAATAAATTTAAATTAAAAATATATACAATTTCTTTTGAATTCAGAATTATTGATTACTTATGTTAAATTTTTGTTATTTGTAATTGTATTATGATGGTGTATTTATTTGTGTATTTATGTGTTGTTGTGTGTAGGAAATGTGAGGTTTCCAAATTAATTAATTTACTGAATTAAGTACTAACATTATACGAATTATTTAAAAAAAGAGAAAAAAATATAATCTACACTCAAGCTGTATTGAAGTTGGATATACGCACTATATTGGAATTGGAAACCTCACAGCTATCTATANGAAATAGAAGATTAAAGACGAAGATTAAAGAAGAATTCAGAAGAGCATTCGTTTTCACAAGAATTCCATTTCATTCACAAATCCAAATTTTCCATTTCATCTCCTAACATCTCTTCTGATGCTTCGACTTTCTATTTCCATAACTTTGACTTTCACATTATTACAGATCGTAAATTGATAAATGTTGTTATATTGTTTTCATACATTATTGTTATATAATTTAGATGTATTAATTATTGAATGTAATTAAATTAGCGAGAGGTAAAGAATATATTATTGCAAAATGTTCGATTTAGTTGCTGCATTCTCTAATTTGTATTTTGTTGTCAATATACGCTATTTTATTATTTAGTATGACTATATATTGTATTTCACACAAATTTTCTTTAGTATATANGTAATGTCGATTGTGTATAACTTATATGTATAACTTTCATTAATATATAATGATAGAAATATTTCTTTAGTTATCATTTTCAGACATTAATATTACTGAATTAACAGTTTACATTAAGAAANATTATATTATATGCATTATTTGACTTTCATTATAGGCAGTTAATTTGCTTAGTAATAATATTACTTGTGACATTAGTTATAGTTATTGCTCGTAGGTTTGTCTTGCTAGACGCTGATATTCGCTGTGAACTTACTATAGGGCCATCTAGCGAATACATAGGAAACTTAAGTCAAATTTATTCATCATTCACAATATTTATTTCAGTACCTAATTCTTTAATATTAAATTTATTGATAATCAAATTACTAATTTACATTTTATTTCTTCGCATTGAGAGTTTGGAATGATTCGAAAGGACAGTTGGATTATTGTGCAGATGACAACTATGAAATAAATGTTAATGTAGGCTGTAGCCTACATCTTTCATTTGCGGTTTAATGTCTTTTACCGACAGTGTCACCGCATTTGATTGTATTGAATACATATGAATGAGAACTTCAGACTTCTTTCATTTGCGGCTTAATGTCCTGGCAGTAACGCCGCATTTGATTGGAAAACATATACATATATACGATATACGTTTACGTTGTCATTCTGTTACAACTTATGAAAGTTTTGGACGAACGAACGGTATGGGTTAGATGCGGCGATCATAAACGGTCTAAATATTGGCCTAAATTTGGTAGTTGGGATATTTTTCTAAATCATTTCAAAATTGTGATATTCGGCATATTTTTGGTTATTACTGACTTTAAAAATTTGTGAATGGTGATTACAAATAAAATTATACTATAATTACGTTTATATTTACATAATTATTTAATATTTGTTCATCAATATTTATAAATAGCTAATTATTGTTATTAAGATTATTCTAAATACTGTATGACATTTGAGGATTATGTATTCTTCATTAATTTATTGTAATTTATAACTTTATATTGGAACATTACTTTCAATATTTTACATTTAGGACTATTTTCGAGAACTTTGATGACATTTCTATTTATCCTAATATTATAATTGCTATTTTATTACTGGCATGCCTGTTATTTAGTTCAAACCTAATTGTTTCATTATAAATTTCTATAAATTTAAATTCAATTGGGGATAATTTCTTTTTATATGGTTTTCAATTTTTCGGGGGAGGGCCGGGTGTTGCGGCCCAGAATAGTTAGTAGCAGCTGTTGTAGCTGCCAGGCGTGTCAGTAGCTGTAGGCCTAGCGCGTCTTATATTTAAGTTAGCGCTTGTGGCAGTTTGGTTGGTCTTGCGGTTGGACGACAACTGTATTACCTCTGTTTTGTTCCTAATCTTTACCTCTCGTTAAAGCATTAAATTGAATAAACGAAATTATAATAATAACCTGGTTACTGTTTAACACTTGGTGGAGNAATTAAATCAAATTATTCCCCNTTAAAAATATTAAATACAGCAGTCGTCCAAATAGCNTAACGAGTCGGGCCGGAGCAGGAGCGAGAACCGTCGGACAGCCGAGTCGACTGGTCGTCGCGAGTCTCTTCAACTGAGCCAGGGGGCCTTTGAACGGAAAGTAAGTTATTGTTATATTGATTTAATAATTTTAATAAAATTTAGTTAATTGGGTAAGGGAGGTTAAATATTAATTAATTGTTTNAGTGAAATTAATGAGTAAAATATTTGCGAAAGCAGCAAAGGTTAAACAAAAGAGATCTCTTAGTGATTCTTGTCCGGTATTAAACGAAGAAATAGAGGAAAATNAAATTCATTTGAGNTCTAATAGACCAGAGATTGTGTANAGTTCATCATCGTCATCTATTCCTGATACGATCCAAGAACAACCGAAACCCTCTCCAAAACCACCGCTTTTAACCCCCAAATATCAACAAACACCCCCGACAACACCTGGGACAGCGACATCTGAAATTTTTCCTGAAGTACAACAGTTAGATTTTGTAGTAGGCCCGGAGGAAGAGGTGAACCAAAATATAATTCCTCAAAATTTGATAGAAAATTTAAATTTATTTGAGAATTTAAATCCAGTAGAAGTTCCGGTTCAACCTCTGGATCAAAATAATCAAAATAATCAATTGCAGGAGGAGCAAAATTTAGAACACGAAAGTGACGAAGAAATGTCCGACGACAGAAATTTGCACCCTGGAACGTTTTAATGGTAGGCCCGATGAGAATGCGGGAGAATGGTTGAGACATTTTGAGAATTATTGTGCGTTTAAGGAATTTAATGATGCCAAAAAATTAGCCCTCATTAAAGTACTTTTGAATCAGCATGCAGGAGTTTGGGTCGAAACATTAAATTTTGACCAGTTGCCAACTTTTGCTGCTTTCAAGACGGTGTTTGAACAAAGATTTAAATCTCCGGAGATGATCAAGTATAAATCTGCGCGAGAAATTTTTACTAAGAGACAGGGCGACAATGAAACGGTGGATACGTTTATAGAATCGATGCGTAAACTCGCAAAAGAGATTGGGGCTGATGAGAATATGACAATTTTTGCAATTTTGGCTGGATTAAAAAGTAACATTTCTAATTATGTGACACAGAAAAAGCCTACTACTATTGCAGATGTAGTGACCCATGCACGAGTGGCTGAATTAACAACGACAGATCAAAATTCGGCACAATTGGAAGAATTAAAGAATGAGATTAAGCAATTATCAAGTAAACTTTTGGCAGCCCCTGTAGCTAATCGTTCACCGTCGCCAACCAGAAGTAAAAGAGTAACGTTTGCACCCGAACAAAACGTGCAGGATTATGCTCAGGGTGAAGTTCAGAATTATGTGCAGAGTTATACGTATAGACCAATGTCACCACGTTTTGGAAATAGGCCTACCAGTTTTAATTACCAACGTGCAAGTAGTGGACAAAATAGGGGACAAGCGTATTATCGTGATGGAATAAGAGGAAATTATTTATCGGGCTATCCTTCTGCAAGAAATTTCAATCCGCGAGGTCCAATGCAAAGGGGGACAAGATTTGGACAAGCACCAGCAATGATGAGGGGAGGGGGAGCTATGAACAGAAATGAACAGTCAAGTTGTTTTAAATGTGGACGTGAAGCCCACGAAAATATGCTAATGTGTCCCGCAGTGAATAAGCAGTGTAATCTGTGCCAAAAAAGAGGCCATTTTGCCATCTGTTGCCATTCAGCGATGCGCGGTCGAGGTGTTAATTTTGCATCAAGGTCAGATTGACAATTTTTGCCTGCCAAATCGAGCGACAGCAATTGTAATAAAGTGGTTACTAAAGAAATAACAGAGGATCATTTCATATCTCTATTTGTAGACGATACATTAGTAGTGGCGTTAGTTGATACTGGTGCTAGTAAAACGTTAATGTCAGAAGATACTGCAAAGACCTTAGAACTACATGTTGAACCATTAAACAGTGGAGATTTAGCAATGTTGTTTTCGGCCGATGGTAACCCGTTACCAATAGTCGGAAAGGTAATAACTAATTTTAATATTAATGGCTTAAAATTTACGTATACTATTAACATTGTTCACAAGTTAAGTCATGTGCTGATTATTGGATGTGATATGATGCAATATACAAATGCTGTAGTTGATTTTGGCAGGCGAAAAATTACATTTACAGAGCCTTCTAATGATGTGTTTACTACTCCGTTACAAAGGTCTGTCTCTCAAGGTGAACGGTCGACTGAGATGTATGCTAGAGCGGCGGAAACGGCATGTATTCCTGGTTATTCGGAGGCGATTGTGCCAGTGGTTGTAGCGCAACGGTTTAATGGATCTGCGATTCTCTTGGAACCTAATCGAAATTCTTTGAATCCTCGTTTTGCTGTGGCAAGATCTCTGTCGCAGTGTGATCGTGGGCGTACTTATTGTCGAATATTGAATTATCAACCTGGAGATTTGACTTTGCATAAGGGTTACAAATTAGCAAAGGTTGAAAGCATGTCTAGCATAAACAGTTGTACTTTATGTACTGATAACGATATAGGTCTACAGGGTGTTTCTAAAAAAATGGAAACTAAGAATTTGCAACTACGATCAAAGTTGGACGAATTTTGTAACGACTATAAGTTTAAAATCAATTCTAATTTGACGACTGAACAGAAATATCAGTTATTGCAATTGCTGTGGGAAAATAAGGACATCTTTGCGAGAAATTTAGGTGATTTAGCGAGTTATCCGGGGTATCAATTAAATATAGAATTGTTGTCGGATCGTAAGGTGTTTAAGAGACAATTCCGCCTGTCACCTGCAGATAATTTTGAAGCACAACGACAGATTGATTTAATGGAACAGTATAATATTATTGAGAAAACTGATAATTGCGATTATAATAGTCCAATCTTTCTCGTTAATAAGAAAAATAATACCAAACGTCTTGTGATTGACATGCGCTCATTAAATGCAATTATTAAGCCAAAGTTAATACAGTTACCACGAATAACAGATTTGGTAGAAGAAGCAGCTTTGAGAAAAGCAAAATATATGACTGGTATAGATCTTTTTTCAGGGTATCATAATAT
>Ga0056122_10000314_pt1 | contig 8010 bp, 8 predicted proteins | sample WorMetHEROISLAND_4_FD_55032 | JGI IMG/M metagenome (GOLD analysis project Ga0056122, IMG submission 55032) | Marine gutless worms symbiont microbial communities from Max Planck institute for Marine Microbiology, Germany - Olavius sp. 2 HERON ISLAND ...
ACGCCAATCAAGGCACGAGGAGAGAAGTTTGGTGACTCCAATCGAACGACGAGCAACGCCAAGTGGCGTGTATTCAGGCGCAACCCGAAGGGCTGGGCCTCATTTTTCGCCCAGCGGCGTTATCGTTCGCTCATGTAGCGGTGCTACAGATCGCTTACTCTGCCTTGCTGGACGAAAACTGAGACCTAGCAGAACCTATCCGACTGGTGTGAACAGGCCCCTGGCGTGACAACCTTTCGTGCCCTCGTTGACGCTTGTCGAAAAAGCGTTGGCGAACTTTTTCCCTGGGATCTTGCAGAGGCATTGGCGGAACAACAGCCACTACTGCTGCTGGATGTACGCGAACCCTATGAGTTCGAGGCAGTGGCCATCCAAGGCTCGCTCAACGTACCGCGCGGCATTCTGGAGCCCTCCTGCGAATACGGTTTTGAAGAGACGCTCCCTGAGCTGGTGCAAGCGCGCGATCGGTCTATCGTCATTGTCTGTCGTTCGGGTAATCGCAGTCTGCTGGCGGGACAAGTGATGAAACTTATGGGTTACCGAGACGTACGCTCGCTGGCGACAGGATTGAAAGGTTGGAACGACTACGATCAACCGCTCTATGACCTAACCGGTAAGCCGGTCGACGCCGATTCCGCAGAACTCTTGCTCTCCCCTCCCCTCAGCGCAGAACAGCTCGGTACCGCCGGTTGAAACACCGGCTGACCTGCCGTTTGAACTACTGTATGACGGTGTAACCTTTGGACTGGATGAAAGTCCGGACAAGATCTTGATCGATTTTCCCTGAAGCAACCTCTTGATGGAGTATGTCGAGTGCCTGCTCCTCGGGCAGACCGCGTTTGTAAGGTCGGTCACCCGCCGTCAACGCATCGTAGATATCGGCAATCGTCATGATCTTCGATTGAATCGGTATCTCTTCAGCCATCAGCCCACGCGGATACCCGGATCCATTCAACTTCTCGTGATGCGCATAGGCAATTTCGGGAACGGCTTTTAACGTACCACTCCATGGGATCAGGCTCAGAAACGCAAAGGTATGGCTAACATGAGATTCGATCTGCAACCGCTCATCGGGGCTCAAACTCCCTTGTGCGGCGGTGAGATCGGAAAACTCAAAGTCTTCAAGAATAGAGATCTCTTCCCCATCTTCCCCTGGGAACGAGTAGGAGAGTAGCTCGCTAAGTTCGGTAGGAACCTCTCGCCGTGAAACCGAAGGTTCATTGGTCTTCAATATCAGTTCGAGAAAGCGATCCAATCGCTCTCTCTCGGTCACCAATGCCTCTTCAGTCGCCCGACGCAACTCCAACAGCTCTTTATCCTCCAGACTCCCCTGCTCATGCAGTTGGATCAGCTTCTTATACGCCCGGCGTTCGAGGCTGGCGCGCGCGTACTGGAAACGCTGCTTAATGAGTTGGAGCTGGTGCGGGTAGAGCTTTTTGGGTTTAGTCAGAACATGTTCGCGCACACCGACTTTACCGAAATCATGAAGCAGCGCTGCGTAACGCAATTCGCGCATCATATCCGCATCAAACTCGACCTTTTTCAGGGCCGATTCGCCAGACCGATCGACCGCCGCCGCCAAACGCTCCGTGTATTCCGCCACGCGAAACGAGTGACCGGCGGTAACCGGGTCTCGTGCTTCAATGGCCTGCACGGAAGCGCGGATAAAACTCTCGAACAACTCTTCGATCTCGGAATAGAGCTGCGCGTTACGAACGGCAATGGCGGCCTGGGCGCAGACACCGGTCAATACTTCCAGGTCAGACTGATCGAAAGTCTGGGGATCGGAGGTACTGTGGACCTGGATCAATCCCAATACGTCGTCACTGACCAAGAGTGGCGCGCACATCAGGCTACGCAATGACAAATCGAGTATGGATTCCTGGGATTCGAATCGCTTGTCGCCTTGGGCATCCACCGACAGGATGGCCTGCTTATTAGTGATCACCTGATTGACGACCGTACGGGAGATAGCGACATCTTCGCTGTCATGTTTGTCAGTCGATCGGCTCCTATGAGCCACGGGAACTAATTCGTCAAGATCCCGATCTTTGAGTAGCACAAAAGCACTTTCAGCTTTTGGAAAAATGTCGAAGATGTAATCCATTACCGTCAACATCAACTGCTCGCGGCTATCTACCGCCCCCAACGCGACACTGATTTGAGTCATGGCTTGCAAACGACGCAATACGTTCGCTAGAGACGGATCTTCTCGCTTATCGAGATCGAGTTTCTGCAGGATACTCTGCGATGCGTCGAGCATGACACTCATTTCACCGAGTGACTTGTCATTCATACGTAGCGCGGCATTATCCGGCGCGGGGTGCCTGCTGAAAACGCTCTGTCCCGCGTGGGCGGTTGTTGCGGTTCCACCCGTATTCATAATCACGCTGGTCTCTTTATCACGGTAGACCAACAGCGTGGACGAGATAGTTATCTCATCGCCATCTTTCAGTTCGCGGGGTTGGTTGGGAGTTAGGGTTTCGTCGGAGATCCGTGTTCCGTTGGTAGAACCCAGATCCTCGATTTGATAGCCGTTACCCTTACGAAAAATACGGGCATGTCGACGACTCACTTCGCCATCAGGCAGAGGTAAAAACACGCGCGCGTCTATGCCCTCGGGACAGCACCCGAGGTAGACCTCCTCATCCAGCCTGAAAACGCGGCCGGTATCGTGACCTTCGCGTATTTGAAGGGTGGGCACGCTTAGCCTATCCCCACCATGTTTTTTGCTGTTCTTCCATAGGCTTACTATATCAAGCTCGAAGCAACATCCCTAGCCACAAACAACTTATCGAACACACAGGAGTTTTCGCACTCTATTCCTTATAGTCCACCGTCGAAACCCTATGGTAAAGTATCTGATCGTAAAGAAAAAATGGCGGTTGGGGCACCGAGCGATTTACCGTAAGTGGATTTTGCCGGGCGAAACAGGTGGATATCAAACTAGATGACCTACTAAACGTAGGGGTGTATCTATGCCTTTGGCATTGAATCTCTCACTTAAACCACAACCCACCCTGCCGTTAATCGTTTTGGACGGTAAAGACGTCGCGAGATCATTGAGCCCTGCCTATGGGAGGAGTCATGGGTTCCAAAAACCTGATAGTCCCCAAACAACTGAGCCACGTAACGCTCTGGGTTCACCCGGACGGCATTGTCGAGGGATGTTTGTTTCTCAGAATGGACGATGGAGAACTGAAACCCGAAGTTCCGATCGAGGTGTTGAACCACCCTTCGCCCTTTATTGTGGTAAGAAGGGAGGATCCTCAATCGATTAAGTTCTACAACAAAAGCTCTATTGTTCGTGTCCACTACAGTGCCGAGTATGAGGATGACCGCCGTCTCCCTGAACTCCAGTGTTCGATGCAGATGATGGATGGCTCACTGCTTAAAGGCACCATACGCAGAGAGCTGCCTCCCGATTATTCGCGGTTGTACGACTATCTGAACTTGGAACAGGAGCGATTCGCCAAACTCTATCTCGATGACGACCAGGTCTGTTTGGTGAACAAAGCCTATATCGTCTGTGTATCCGAAGTGGGCGCCAGTAGCATTTCGTAGCATGCAATCACTGGTGATCGTTGATGGGGTTGAATAGCAAATAAGATGGGGATTTTAGACGGATTCCGTGCCAATAAGGCTGTGGCGACAATAGTTAAAGCCAAAAACGCCGCAACACCGGATGTGGCCGATGCGGTATTCCAGCTCAAACAGGCCGGTGATAGCGCCGCCGAAAAACTCATCGAAGCGTTGGGTCGAACCCGCACACCCAACACGGTGATCGCGGTGCTAAACAGTTTTCTCGACAATTCGACACTCCGCTACTTTGCGGAAGGTCTGACCAGCAAGGATCCAGCGATCGTGGACGGTGTTGCCAAAGTCCTCACTACGGGGACACGTTACGATCCCAATCTGCTTTTGGAGGTCTATGCCGATCCCGAAAGTCCCAAAGGTTTGTTGTCCAAGATCCTCTTGGCGCAGAAAGATCGACTCAAACTGAAATCACTACTCCGCCTGATCGGGCGCATTCCCCCCGAAGCGCGTACCGGTGTGTTTAGAATCATGGAAGAGGTCGCAGCGACCGAGAATGTCGGCGAGCTTATGGGATTTGTAGGAAGCGACGACCCGGTTATTAGGCTTCATACCGCGCGCATACTAAAGCGATTCAGCACGGCAGAAGTGCGCGACACCCTGGTGAAACTCCTCTCCGATCCCGCGAAGGCGGTAAGGCTGGAAGCGTTGACCGGCGTAGGCGAGTTAAGCATCCCCGTGGATGTTCAACCGATCTGCAAAATGTTGCGTGATGCGGATATGACCGTACAGAGCAAGGCCATCGACACGATCATCAAGATCAACTCGGCCGACTCGGTGAAGTATTTGTTGGAGATTCTGCAAGACGAATCGGAGTATGTTCGACGCGCTGCAGTAGAAGTTCTCAATGAGGTCGGCAATACCAGCGCCATCAAAGATCTCATCGATGCGCTACGCGATCAGGACTGGTGGGTACGGGTACGCGCTTCTGATGCATTGGGCTCGATCGGTGGCCCCCGGGTAGTGGAGTCGGTTATTTCGCTGATTAAGGACGAAGATGAGTTCATTCGTCGATTCGCCATAGAAATCCTCAACTCCACGAAAGACAGCCGAGCCAAAAACTATTTGGCCGATGCATTGGAAGACGACGACTGGTGGGTACGCGAACGGGCTGTCGATGCGCTCGCGGCCATTGGTGATCCATCGGTTGTACCGCGTCTCATCACGTTGATGCAAAAAGACGACCGCGCGGCACCGGTGGTCATCCGCGCTCTCGCCCAAATCGGCGACATCAGCGCGGTAGAGCGATCGTGGAGATGTTGAAGCACCCGGAGAATTCAATACGCAAAGAGGCGTTACGCGCGCTCGCCACGCTGACGGATAAAGAACACGCCGATAAGGTGCGACGTGCCACGATGGAATTGTGCAATTCCTCCGATGCCGACATTCGTGCGTTGGCCGACAATACGATAAACACTCTGATAGCCCTGCCCTCTGATGGCGCTCAAGGCGAACAAGGCCAGCGGGCTAGATCACTTGCCGATGAGCCGGTACATACCGGTTCCACAGTGATGCGAGCGCACTCCATGTTGACCGATCAGGATCTCTCCAACTCCAATGATGCGACCATCATTGCCGGCGGAGACGTTGCCCGCGTCGACACTATCGATGCCGCAAAACTGAAGCCCGGTGAGATACTCGCCGATCGTTACCGCGTTATCCGCCATATTGGCCGTGGAGCTTTCGGAGTCGTGTTGCTCGTCGAGGATATGATGGTACACGAGGAGATCGTTTTAAAATTCATCACGCCGCAACTTACCTCCAATGAGGACACCATCAAGCGTTTTGTGTTGGAGATGAAGTACGCACGCAAGATCACTCACGAAAACGTGATCCGAATTTACGATTTCATCACGTTTGGTAACTCCTACGCCATGTCGATGGAGTACTTCGACGCCCACTCGCTGGCCTCGGAACTGAAAACCGGAACTCCCATTGAAACAGACCGCAGTCTACGGATACTGCGCGACATCTGCCTGGGTATGACGGTTACCCATAAGGGTAGCCTCGTGCACCGCGACCTTAACCCTTCCAACATCTTGATAGATGATGATGATTTGGTGAAGATCGTTGACTTTGGCTTGGCCGCTGCCGCTCGGGAGGGTGAATCGCGTTTGACCAAAACCGGTATTATTCTTGGCACGCCTACCTATATGGCGCCCAAGCAGGTCAAAGGACAGAAGGTCGATGCGAAAACGGATATCTACAGTTTAGGTATCATCATGTATGAGATGTTCACGGGTCGACCACCCTATGTAGCGGATGACCCGATGGGAATTCTGTTCCAGCGTATGGAAGCGAAGGCGAAGCCTCCAAGAGAGATGAATCCCGACATCCCCGAAGAGATCGAAGCGTTGATTCGTAAATCGATGGCGCGCAAGGCGGAAGACCGATTCACCAGCATGGATGAAGTTCGCCTCGCCATCGAGAAGATCATGCAACTCAGGAGTACGGATTAGTGGCGGCCCGTATTGATGCCTTCCTGCAACTCGGTCGCGAACAGGGGTGTTCGGATATACACCTGGCGGTGGGAACCCCTCCCATATTGCGTCTGCATGGAGAGCTGACGCCGGTTCGCTATCGTGATCTCGATCATGACGAACTGGAGCGGCTCATCGACGAAATTCTCACCGAAGAGCAGCGCAAGCAGTTCAGCCAAGGCGGCGACCTGGATCTGTCCTACGAAAGCGAAGAGGTTGGCCGCTTTCGCGTCAACCTATTCAGGAAAGTCGGCGGGGTCGGTGCGACATTTCGTGTCATCCCCTCCGAAATCCCCTCGTTGGAGAGTCTGAACCTGCCGCCGGTCGTCGAAAAATTCAACGATCTTCACCAAGGTTTGGTGTTAGTCACCGGTGCGACGGGAACCGGCAAAACGACCACGCTCTCCTCCATGATTCACAACATCAATCAGCGTCGTAAACAGAATATCATCACGCTGGAAGACCCCATCGAGTTCGTCCACAAAAGCGATCAATCGTTAGTGGTGCAGCGTGAAGTCGGCGTTCATGTACCCAGTTTCGCGGACGGCCTTCGTGCAGCGCTTCGCGAAGACCCCGATATCATCCTGGTGGGCGAACTCCGTGATCTCGAAACGGTCACCCTTGCCTTGATTGCTGCTGAAACCGGCCACTTGGTGCTCGGTACACTGCACACCACGTCGGCGACAAAAACACTGGATCGTATTATCGATGCCCTTCCCGCCGAGCAGAAGCTCCAAGGGATGACCTCGTTAGCCCAAAACCTGCGTGCCGTCGTCAGCCAGAGTCTCGTGCGCACCGCCGACGGCCGCGGGCGAAAAGGCCATCTGCGAGATCATGGTGATGACACCGGCCATTTCACACCTGTTGATGAGCGGAAAAGTGTTCCAGATACCTGCCAAATTGCAGACCGGCCGCGACCAAGGCATGCAACTATTGGATCAGTCACTCCTGGAAGCGGTACAAGCAAGGGAGATCGACCCGGATGACACGTATCGCCACGCGATCGATAAGAAGCAGTTTCAGCGCTTTGTTACCGATCCCACGCTTCTTCCCTCTGTAAGCCTGGTGGGGCAATAGGCCATGGAGATCAGTGGAATCACCTCCGGCGCCATCGAGATGCGACACCGTGTCGATAGTTTTCTGGAGCTGGTAGTCAAACAGAAGGGGTCTGACCTTCACTTGGTATCGGGAAATCCTCCTCGGATCCGCCTCTTCGGTGAAGTAGCCACCATCAAGTATCGTGAACTCTCCACTACCGAGACTGAAGATCTGCTTTTCGAGATCATGCCCAGTATGGCGCGGCGTACTTTCGATACCGAACATGGCGTCGATTTCGGCTATGAGATTCCAGGCATGTCGCGTTTTCGCGTCAACGCCTTTCGCCACTTGGGCGGCATCGGCGCAGTATTCCGCGTCATTCCCAGCCAAGTGCCTTCGCTGGAGGAGATGCGCCTGCCGCCGATCTGTCGAGCTCTCTGCGAGCACCAGAAGGGCCTCATCCTGGTGACGGAACCGACAGGATCGGGGAAATCCACCACCCTGGCGGCCATGGTGGACCACATCTAATGATTCTAGAAAAAGCCACATCATCACCATCGAAGACCCCATCGAATACCAGCACACCCGCAAAAGCAGCTTGATCAGCCAGCGCGAAGTGGGAATCCACACCGAGAGTTTCGCCTCCGCCCTGCGGTCCGCCCTGCGCGAGGACCCTAATGTCCTGTTGGTCGGTGAGATGCGCGACCTGGAGACCATCCATCTCGCAGCCACCGCCGCCGAGACAGGCATTCTGGTGATGGGAACTCTACACACCAATGGTGCAGCCGCGGCAGTGGATCGAGCTATAACTGAATCGGGTGTTTAAAGAATGTGAAAAATAGCGGTGTATCTGGTTGATGGGTAGTCGCCAAACCAATCACTCAACCAACAGGGATAC
>Ga0056122_10000316_pt1 | contig 8009 bp, 7 predicted proteins | sample WorMetHEROISLAND_4_FD_55032 | JGI IMG/M metagenome (GOLD analysis project Ga0056122, IMG submission 55032) | Marine gutless worms symbiont microbial communities from Max Planck institute for Marine Microbiology, Germany - Olavius sp. 2 HERON ISLAND ...
TCTTTTGTTTAGCAAAACCTCAAGGTTGTCACCCAGTAAAACACTTGTTTCACTGACACACTGCTAGGCCGACTGGCTACATTTTATTCCTAGGTTCAATAACTGTAATATCTATGTCCCACAGTTTTCTTTGGGCCACAGAATTTTGAGCTGAGCTTCGGAATTTGCCATTTGCCATGAAACTTTCATATGTTCCTGCAGAATTATGTGAATTTGATAAATGAATGGTGACTATTGCAAGATTTGTTCATATTTGTTTGTATTCTCGATCCTCGCCAGCGTGCTGTCATGTCCAAAACACTTGCAGATTTTCAGTCAATACCAAATATTTTAAGTGCAGCGTCTGAGAGATCCGTCTTGACTTGGCTACAGAAAAGAGCGATCTGATGACATGGTCACCCCTTCTGGCGTGCAGGATAGGACACTGGTAGTGCTATTGAAGGTTACAGGTCACTAGTCCGAAGGGTCACTGGTCCGAAAGGTCACGGGTCCAAATGGTCACTAGTCCCTAACCCTAACAGTAACTCTAACAGATCACGCAATCATAACACTAATGTGACCCTTTGGACCCGTGACCCTTCAGACTAGTGAACTGTCCCCCTATTGAAGGCTTACATCACCCTGCAGTTAGCCTCTGTGAATACTGAACGTTCCTTTTCCAAGCATGGTCAGTCACTGTGACCAGTCTATGCTACGTTTCAGTGTGTCTACCGACAGTTTGAGAACACTATGTTCTGTTTTTGATAATCAGTCAGTTCAGTGATTTGAGGTGGATGACTCAGATCAGATTAGTTACATATTTGTAATTTTAGACAAACAGTCTATAATTACATAGTTTAATTATAATTTCGTGTCATTTTACTGACGCTTTCATAACTGTTGTAGTGGGAACATTTTGACAGAATGACAAACATTTTTAAAATCCATATTCATCACATTTCATTCTTCACATATTGCTTTCATCACACTTTTTTGTAAAAAAAATGATATTTTTTATTTCACTAACAGTAAATTAACTCAATGCCAGCCTTCAGTCACTGAAAGCAAACAGTTCAGTTTACTCATTAAAGGAAGCTGTGGTTGAGTCGTGGAATTTGCATGATTTTTCCACAGTAAGCTACAGAATTTCCTGAATTGGCCCGTGAAATTTGGCAAAATTTTCCGAGAAAAATGTGGGCCCTTTGAATACACTGCATTAGTGAAGCCATCCACTATTACAAGTTCATGAAGTCTTTCGAAGTCAGTGTGGGAAACAAAGATAAAGTTTAATGTGAAGACTAGACTCATGTAATGTGACAGTTGGCAGCTTTTGGTGTCTTCTCTGTAAGAATATTTCTAAAAATAATATGGAGCATTGCGTGGTTTGCTTTTTGTTATATTTCTACCTGCAGTGTCAAGCGGTTTGCTTTTTGTTATAGTGTCAAGCGTGTAGAAAGCTAGCTTACTTCATATTCAGTGGTCTAAAAGCAGTAGCTTCATTTTGATAAGCCTTTGCAATTTTTTGTATTTGCATTGTTTAGTAATAGGTTGGTTAAGAAAGAGCATTGCTTTTCAGTAATGCTACTTTTGTCTGTATGTCATTTGCCTAACTTCTGTGAGGCTGCCATGTGCACAGCTTAAAGGGAACAGGACTGCTTTAAACGTTTATGTATGTCCCCAAAATTTATATGTTTTCAGCTATGCTTATTTGAAACAAGAGTCTTGGCTTACTTGCATTGAAGTTATTAAGTGTGGAAAGTCTGCTAGCTTTTTCTGTTCTGATATTCCAGCAACTGTGCCAAGAAAACAACCATTCGCAAGACACTTGTCATTCGATCAGATCTGTGAAGTTGCCACCATTGAACGTGAAAAACTGTCTTCAGTCGAAGGTAATCAACGTAATGAGCTGCGTTTTTTGTTTCAAAGTATTTACCAGCAGTTTCATGTCATGCTGTCTTTGAAAGAGTATAAAACGAATGTTTGCAGTATCAGCAGTTAGTTGTACATTATACCAGTCATTAGTATCTGAAATAGTTATCCAAAAAAAATTTATCATTAAATTTGGTTGAAATGAAAGTGATAGAACTGACATTATGTCTTTGTTGCAAAGTAATTAGAATGAGTTGTTTACTATTCATTTGATTAATTCAGCAAGTTATGTTCAATGCCGTATATTGTCTAATGCGATATAATGTGTTGTTTATTTGTTGTGGTGATAACTAATTCAGGGAAGAGTAACATCTCATCGTTGTGGCCTCATCACAGTGATAAAGCAGTTAAGTCAGATGTCTCCACTGAGCGCTTGCCGATGGCTGTTGAACTGGAGAATAGTGTATCAGTACGTATGGTGCAGTCAGCCCCACAACGTCATTTATCCTGCTTTCTGCGAACGAAAAGTGATGGAGCAATCAACAGCAGCAGCAGCAGCATTTCAAGCCCATTGTCATCAGCTGTAGATGCAACCAACAAGCCGTTAGCAGTGACCCTCCACGCACTGTCAGGCTACTTGCAGAGTCAGAATAGGATGAAGACTGGACAAGCAGTGCATGATATTAAACTGAAAAAGAGAACATATCAGCCGGAGCAGAGTAATTCCAGATGGTGGCCAATATCAACGCAGGGCACTGTCGTGGCTAAGAGCGAGTGTTGTGAATATGCACCTAGTGTTGATTCTGTTGAGTTTCAGCAGAAAGTGCCAAAGTCCAGTAAGAGTGATGATCATAAGTCGTGTCAGAAGTTGCCAGCTCATCTGCTGTCGTACTCATCTGATCAGTCAGGGAGCAGCTTTCAGCCAGCGTCAGCGATATGTTGGAATGGCAGATCAACGGACATTTCCATTGCCAATGCAGTTACCGTGCAGAAAGTGTCGACAGTGGGAAAACTTAACGTGAATATGTCTGACATTAGATGCTGCACAGCTGTGCCACTATCAACGTCAAATATTGTCAATGTCAGTCATCCTTGCCCACTTGCTGGACAAAACACTAATGCTGTTCGTCGACGAGTTATTCTTATTAAACGACGCCAAGATGTGCCACTGACTTGATACTTAGATAAGCACCATGGAGTCATACAGATGCTTGCATAGATGCAAATTTTTTGCAGATTTTATGTAGTTTTTGGCAGCATTTGGTTATGATATTTGGTTTTCGTCATTGTCTGCCCATTGCAGCGTATGGCGCTGGTGAGGTTGTCAAGTCACTTGTTGTATTATTTAATTGTAAAAAAGTTTTGTTTTGTTGTCTGTTATTCATTCATTCATTCATTGGTGATCTTCTCACTGAGCAGGTTTACGACAGTCTCTTTATTGTTCTCCAGACGCTCCTATCTTCAGCTGCTTTCTTCAGATCTGCATAATTCTTTGTTTCTAATAAGCAGTCTACCAGCTGAATCCGTCTTCTTCCTCTCGTACTTTTGCCTAGCATCCTTCCTTCTAATACGTCGTGTCACACAGACGACGTATTAGAATTCCATCATTCAGTAAAAACACGTGACCCATTCACTTGTGCTTTCAATACCATATTGTGTTTAAAATCTTTCTGTCTTCTTGGACCATGCGTAAAATTTCCTCATTTGTCTTCTTGTCCTTCCAATTGTTATTATCTCCGCAAAGTGAAGGAAGTGAATGGCGGAGATAATGTGTTTGTTCAATGTGTGTGTTTCTGTGTCTGTGTGTGCACAGCGGAACGGTCAATCTGACCAGTTTAAAACGGGCGTTAAATGCAAATAGCTCCAAAACGGTTAAAGCTACGGACTTCAAATTTGACATACGTGTTTCCAGCGACAGTCTGGATATGACCCCCAAAATATTTCCGAAAAGGGGGCGTGGCCAGGGTCACGTGACCCCCTAAATTTTTGGGCGTTAAATGCTAATAGCTCCAAAACGCTTAAAGCTACGGACTTCAAATTTGACACACGTCTTCCCAGGGACATGCCGGACATGACCACCAAACACTTTTCGAAAGGGGATGTGGCCAGGGTCACGTGACCCCCTAAATTTTTGGACGTTAAATGCTAATAGCTCAAAACCAGTTAAAGCTACGGACTTTAAATTTGACACACGTTCCCAGGGAAAGTCCGGAACATGACCACTAAACGTTTTTCAAAAGGGGCATATGGGGGACATGACCCCTTAAAAATTTTTCGAAAGGGGCTGCTGCAAAAATTCACTTGGCAGAGATATGCACTCTCACGAGCGCCTTCTAGTTATCCACGAATTTTTTACTCGTATGCTGTGTGATGTAGTAGACTGCTGTTTCTGACTCAATCTCAGTGTTTGTTTGTCAAGTTTCCAACAGTCTGTTACTCTGCTGTGCAGTTAGCCAACAGGGTGAATACTGCTTGTTAATGCTAGACATTCAAGCCTTGTGGATGACAGATAAAAACAAGGTATACAGCAAGCAGCAGTGTAATCATTATCATTGGTGTTTGCTGTCCTCTCTGTGCAGTAATACAGTTGTTGTTTGCACTATTGTAGTCACATTGTTAAACTGAGATACGTCTTGTTAAATTCTGCTAGCACATGAAAGAAAACTTTGCTTACATTGAGACTTAAGGTAGTCAGGTTGGAGGTTGTTGCTGTGTGGACAATCAGGCATAGTTCTTGACATATATGCTTGTATATTGTATGGGAAACAGTGCACAAGTGGTGAATTAATTTTGTGTAACCAGATACTTTGTGTACTAATTATGGACACAAGAAATTCATTTTGGATGAAGAGCGAACAAAATCGCAAAATCTAACATTTTGGACAAAGAAACGAAATTCACAGTTTGGGACGAAAAATGAGCAAGTGATTGCTGAAAAAAGTTGTCAAATTCTTTCACATTTATTGGCATTACCATGATGCTTTTACAGAACGGATGCCTAGAATTATTGGGATGCGAATGGATTAATTTTCTTTCACAAAACAAGCGAATGCATCAAACTGCTGGGACCACATTGTGACACAATCACTTGGGGCATACCAGTAGTTAAATCAGTCCATAAAAGACTGTAAATAATTATTAATTATGTATGTGCATTGTGCACTCTTAACTTTTCAATGAAATAAGTCTACCGTAATATAAAGAAATGCTTCATCGAGACTTGGAAATTAGTACATATTTGTCCGTTTGCAAATTAATTAATTACCTTTTAATAGCTGGACTACATTTGGACGAAAATTAGAAATTTGGACGAAATTGGTGATCATTTTGGATGGACGAAAAATGACATTTTGGACAACATATTTCTTGTGTCCCTTGTACTANTATATGTTGACATGTTTGTAATATATGTGATTGTTTTATTTTGAGATTTCAGTGTTGTGTCATTTTTCGTAAATATCAATGACAGCATTCTGCACGAGTAGGAAGTAAATGTTGTGTGTTGTCCATGCATATTTTGAACGTGGCTTGTTCAATGTAATTATTTCACTGAGCAACGACAGACGAACAGTAGATGCATTGAAATGTGGATTTGGAAAAGAATGGAAAGGATCAGTTGGTTAGATAAAGTGACTGATGAGGAAATTCTGACTAAAGTGGATGAAGGAAGATATTCTATATACCGTCAGCTGGGGCACATCTCCCCTAAGAATTTTTTTTGGGGGGGACAAAAATCTAAAATTTGCCAAAAATTCAGTGCAAATTTGCGTGTATCTTAGGGATCTATGGGGAACCACTCAAAAATTTTATACGTTTTATGGTGTTAAGTATTACATACAGTGTGTGGCAGTGTAAGCTTGAGTACTTTGCTCCACTAACAACAAGTTACTATTCGTAGTTTTGATCCCCATTGTGTAAATTTTTCAAACGACCGTGTCTTGGGTGATAAGGATCTCTGCTCCCTCAAAATTTTATCATTGCTAGAGGGTGATGATAGCTTACTAACCCTTCCCCATCTGGGGCACCGTCCCTGGGAATGATTCTAAAAAGGTCGGCCATCGGGTGCCAGTGTAATGGGGAGATGCTACATCTAGTTTTAATTTAATTTTTTGTTGTATCGTTGTTTTGATATTTTCTGTCTTATTGACAAATTTAGATATTCAATTATTGTCATGTCAAAACAAAGTGTACTTTTTATTCGTTCACTTTTTAACATATTTTAAAGCAAAATGCTGCAAGTACATTTTACTGATATCGTTGACCTACACTTCATGCGTGTCATCTACAGATGCCATTGGTACTAACTTTGTGATGTGATTTCTGGTTTATTGTGCTTTATGTTGTTACATAAGTTTTAACATTCACCTCTGCACGTTATTTTACTTAATTTTAGTTTTAAAAATGTAAGCTGCTTGCATGTGATCTGTGTAATTTGTCAATACTGAGTGTTTTGTTTTATGGTAGTTTTTCTTTCACAAATTAACCACTTTATTTTATCCATGTTAAATATAACTTGGAAGAAAGCAAAGACGTCTCTGTATAGCGTTAAATCCGAGTGTTCTGTTCTTGTACAGTAAAATTGTGGACAGGGTGGCCACAAACCTGAAATACTCAGGGATTTCTCTGAACATGGAAAACTCAGGGAATTCTGTGCAGCCTCAGGGAAGAATTGTAACAAACAAAGTATTTTTAGTTCGTCATTCAAATATTTGTTGTGATATCCTATGGAAAAGTAAGTTTACGGCTCTGGAACACCCTGGAAAACTCGGGGAATTTTTTTCTCCTACTTTGTGGCCACCCTGAATGATGGACTCGAATTAGGAGTAATGTATATTACGCCACTCATGCTATTACATAACAAGTTTCTCGGTTTTACTGTCAGTTTACAGTGTATGCAGTGGTGAGAGTCGGCGAGTCGCGGGATCTCACTACTCACTCCCTTCCCTTTTCCTCCCCTCCCGTTTTCTCCCCTCTTTTTCCTTGCCTCTGACTGGGGAAATTATCTGGGGATGATTGACCTGGGGTTTTGGGGCAGTTATATCTGCCCTGCCCCACATTGACATGGAATGGACCTGGGGTTTCGACACCGAGCCACAGCGTTAGAACTACACCGTGAGCCAAAAAGGAGGGACGTCATACCAAATATACTGTATAAAAGAGCATATTTAATCATACTCTTGTCCATATGTTTTACTGCCACATTTTCTAGGAAATTTGAATTAGGCAATGACTAAAGATGCCACTACATCTTAAACGCATTGCTACACTACCTTCTGAAATTTATTAATGTCAGAAAACTATCACGAACTGTCTGCTGGAGCACTATTTGCTGAATTCGCTGGAAGCCTGACATATGGCAGGCAGCAATGGTTATGTCAGAAGCAAGTCACAGTAACATTTTAATTGATTTTGATTTTGTGATCAACAGACATGAAATTTATCTGGATGACAGACATCATCGGTGACTGACTGAACATCAACTCGTGCAAAGAAAAGCACGATGATACGTTCAGATCAGTGATCTGATAGTTGTCAACAAATAATTGAATATGTTCAGATTGCTGATCTGATGGAGCCTCTTCTACGTTCAAATCGTGGCATACAGTATGGGTAATTGGCTATCTCGTATAGACAATATCCGCACAACTTTGTATCAACCTGACAAACTGTATGGTAACGTAAAGCCCATTTGTCGTTGCTTAGTTAACTCACACCCAGTTTCTGTCTTTAGTAATGCAGTTGTGTGATAAATATATGAACGCATAGGTGATTTTATACAGAAATAACACATCTTGTGTATAACACTGAAATGGTTTTATTCTTAGCTTTTTGCAAACTGATAAAAGTTACTCATAGTGAAAAAGTAAAGAAAAGTTTTGACAGGTTTACAATGCTAGGGGGCCACTTTGACCAGTCTTAAAATTTTAATGTTGCTGAAGAGATTATTCTTGTTCTCTTTTGTAATCAGCAATGTCAAAGTCAGATCGCAAGGGTTAACATCTACAACAGAACAAATAGGCATGAAGGCTTTAAGCACAAGCTGCAGAACAAATATAATTCAAACATAACACAACCTGTAGCATCATCATGGTTAGGTTGGACCACAAAAGTAAACTTTTGGGAATTGTTGTGGCAGGCGGCATACCCCGCATTCCCAACCA
>Ga0056122_10000322_pt1 | contig 7936 bp, 5 predicted proteins | sample WorMetHEROISLAND_4_FD_55032 | JGI IMG/M metagenome (GOLD analysis project Ga0056122, IMG submission 55032) | Marine gutless worms symbiont microbial communities from Max Planck institute for Marine Microbiology, Germany - Olavius sp. 2 HERON ISLAND ...
TATACTTACCGAAGTCGGCGGTGTCTGGTGCTAGTGTATGCCGCAGCGCCCAATAAACTACACTACACAACTTAATCTATCACAATTTTACACATAGCAACAATAATAACACACAACTACGACATCCTGTACAAACACCTGCACAGATATTTCGCACTAAACCCACACCAAAATGCAATATTTGCAAAAAATACTGAAAGTGGTACACAACCTTCGAGCTGTCAACAACATAGGAACTGTAACGCAGCAACTTGGCGCCATTTTAGCAACAACGTCAGAATTTTTTTTAAAAATATTAAACATCACATTGTACATATAACTACCGATTTAGGCACTATTAGAAGAGGTATACTAATTATTTCAGCAATTTTCAGCTACAGTTACTGATTACAGTCTACAACGCTCTCAATTTTCGACTATTACGACATTAATTTAATGTTTTGATCTATGGTGTTTCCATGGTAACCTGCGTCGCCAACCGGTGCTAAATTGTCCATTTCATCGTCTAAAATCTCCCGTTTGCTCCGTATATGGCTTGGCAGACAAGCAGATTATGTTTTAATAAACTTTAAACAACAACGTTTCGGTAGCCTCCGTTCCCCCGACTTACCGTGCAGCATTCACCTAAAGTAGATTTTGGACTACCGGGGTATTCGTCGTGAGAACATTTAGCAATCGAGAAAATTTGTTGGCGTTTTTGATACGTTTTTATCAAGGGAATTGGAAGCAGGGTAAAACATCAATGTCAGTAACCTTCCTAGATGAAACGAAACCCAATGTCATATTTGTTATTACATACGTCAGATATTTCAGTTTCACAATGTTGGACTGTGCCGCCGGGTGTTATCGTGCTATATGTAAGGCGGCACAGAAAGTTACTCTTAATCTTTCATCTACTTCGTCGTCAGTGCTCAGAAATTTATTGCAGTTGGCTAAGAAAGCAAAGAAAAACTTGTTCACCAGTGTTATGCTGTTAGTAGTAAGGGTAGATGTCGTTAGTATAGGAAGGATGAAATCGAACTGGATGTGGCACAATGATGTCATTATCACGAAGCTGCTGATGCTGTGGACGACGGCATGGGGTGTTGATGGGTTGACCGACGGGATGAAAATGGTAAACGATGTTAATGGGGCAGCGAGCATGAGAGTAAGGATGCGTTGGTTTTCTGTTTTTGCGACAGCAGCCAGGCATTCCTGTACTTTCCGCACTGAACACACACCATCACATCAGCAGATGCACTGGATAAGATTCATGAATGACAGCATTATAAATCCCGNTCGCCACGTACACTAACAGGACACATGGCGACCTAGGTTTTTATTAACCATCCCAATAACAACGTAGCCTGTAAAAATCGTTATTACGATGACACGACTTTGAAGATCTACAAATGATAAACATGACAGTTAAATGCAAAAACGTCAGGTCAGGAGGTCAGGTGCTGTGCTGTGAGTTGAGACCAGAAGAGCTTTACAATCTGAGCTAATAGTGCACTAGCATGTTACGCAGCCATCTGTTGCCTGCACAGACAAGACAGCTAGCCCCGCGGTGCAGCTAGCAGACCTACCACCTCCCAGTCAGCCAAACTACGAGAACGACGACAGCAGTCACTATAGCAACATAAAGACACAACATAAAAGACAGTGATTAACATGAAATTACGCAGACTCTACCTGCCATGATTAACATCTTACTGTTTTTACCAGAATTGATCAACGCCACTTGACTTTTGTCGAATTTTATTGTAGCCTATTAGTTCAACTTTCATTGTTGCTGAGCCTCAGCCTTGGTCTTGGACCTTTAAGTCTTGGTCTTGGTCTTGAAATATTGGGTCTGGCTATTGTGTTACTTTAACTACTGATCGGATTCATTATATCATCTGTCAGTGATACTATCACTGTAAATAGTCTTTTATAAATACAACAAAAGCAATGAAGCATCTTTAAGGAATGAGTATGTTATAAGTATGTACATGTTAGTCAGAGGAGCATTTTGATCACAATACCCAGGCCAGCACTAGCCTTAATGCAGTTCTGGCTATCATTTTAGTTATTGTTAATAATTTACAGTGAGGTTACTGACTAAGTTGATTGCCGAGAGAAGACGATAATCAGTGTGAGAACAATGATTACCGGTAGAACAGCGGCTGCCATGACAGATCCAACAATTATCAGTGTAGTAGGTGCCGGTGTAGGGCCATCAACAGGTCGCCGTGTAGTGGTAGCAGTAATCCTTGTCGTGTGGTCACCAGTTGCCACAGCAGTGCTATCATATGGACTAACTGTGGTCATTTTACGATCACCAGTTGACAATGTACTGCCAGTGCTACCCGGACGGATCCAAGTCGTGCTTTCACCAGTTGCTGCTGTACCACCGGGACTGATCGATGTTGTATATGGTGTACCACCGGAACTGATCGATGTCGTTCTACCACGATCAGCTGATGAAGTGGTGGTGGTGCTACCAAATGAACCGATACTTGTCGTTTTATCATCATCAGCTGACAGCGTCCCGGCAGAGAAACTAACAGGATGGGTCGATGTTGTTTGGCCATAACTAGTTGCCGATGTACTACCGGTAGTGATAATATCTGGACTGGACTCCACGTTCAGCACTTCAATGCTAAGTGACTGCCAACATACAACACAGAAGCCAATAACTGCAGTGGTATAGCCAAGAATTATTGACTAGGGGTGCATCTCCGCCCTTTCCTATGTGTCACGGTTACTGCAGTTCCTAGACACTACTGACTCTCTTGCACAACCTTATGCAGTGTAGCTCATACCTTCTACCCAAGAGAAGGAAAACTGATTTGGTTTGTGGAGCCAACTTAGCCTCTTCCAGTGAATTCATTTCAAACGATTTTTCCAGGTTTCTCTGTTTTCCAGAGTTTTCATGATTACGTGAATTTTAGCCTACGGTATACATGTGATTATTGTCTATGTAGATTGGTTTTATAATTTACATTTTACTCCATATTTAGGGCAACTGTTAGTGCAGTTCGCTGCTTGTTGTCCTGCCACTATTGTAATTCTGTACTTGCTGTTTGTCTGTGCTTGACGTTGGCAAATAAAAAGATGATGATGATGAAACCGAGGCAGGTGAAGCCTGCTCAGCCTTTTTAGGTCAAATCACCTAGGCCTACCGCCGACAACTCTGTTTGATGTCAGGAAAGGCTTCCGGTTGTAAAAAGTTTGTGTTAGAATATTTAGCATGGATATGTGGCTACGGTATTCTTCGGAAACGACGCGCACCATTGTCCAGGCAGTGTGAGAAGTGTTCAGGGGACTGCTAGAGTGTACTCTGTAAGCGATAAACCACATATGAAGACGAGATTTGCAAAGTGGAACATTGGCAGGTTCGCTGGAAAATCAAAGGAGGTCACAGATGTGATGCAGAGGAGAAGGAATAATGTCCTGTGCATATAAGAAATGAAATGGATAGGACAGAGTGCTAGGCAGCTTGGAGATGGCTATGAGGTTCTTTACAGCAGCAGTAAAAGCAAAAGGAACGGTGCTGGTGTAGTCTTAGATCCACAATGGAAAGAGGCAGTGGTTGATGTTGCGAGGCGCAATGATCAACTTATGGTAGTGAAGGCTGCGATCAACATAATCTCTAGTATTGTGGAAAGAAAGAACGTGTGTGGTGTAACAAGAGGCCAAAAACGAAAAGAACAGGGTATGTGATGGTCGTCAGAGGATGTACAGAGAGTAGTTAAGAATACGAAAGACGCACTCAAGCATTGGCAAACTATGCGACAGGATGCAGCATTGAAGGCTGCGAACAAAAAGACTGTAAAGAAATGAACAGTGTTGTCGGCAGAGTAAAGAACGATGTGACGAAACACATTTAAGAACTGGACACAAAGGAAGGACAGACGAGGATGTATGAAATCGCAAAAGCACGTTAGAGAAGTAGACAAGACAAGCAGTCAGTAAATTTAATTAAAAACAGAGATGGAACAGTATTGACAAATGAAAAGCTTATTCAGGCTGGACGGAAATCCTACTTTGAGGAATTGCTGAACGTAGAAAATTCTAAGAGATCCACTGGAACAATCCGAGCCAGTGGAGGGCCCAGAAGATGAGATTAGTCATTCAGAAATTGAGAAAGCAGTAAAACAAATGCGTAGTCATAAGGCATCTGGATCACCTGGGATTACTGCAGAGATGACCAAAGCCTTCGATAAACTATAAGTGGATTGGCTTTACACAATACTCAACAGTTTTTAAACGATGAACTGATGACATGAAGGAGAGTGAAATAGTGACCACTTACAATTGTAGCAAAAAGGGGATGCCCTTAAATGTGGAAATTACAGAGGCATCAAGCTGCTGGAAATTGTACTGAAAGTCTATGAACGTGTGATAGCAACATGTATCAGAGAAAAAGTGCATATTCATTCCAATCAGTTTTGTTTTATGACAAGAAGGGGAACAGTTGATCCTATAATCACTCTCTGCCAAGTACAGGAAAAGATTTTGGAACGGAATAGGAAACAATATTGAACATTTGTGGATTTGAAGAAGGCATCTGATCAAGTACCGTAATGGAGGTGTTATACTGGAGTTGATAACAGAAAGGAATCAGTGAGCAGCTGATGAGGGTTATTAAGTCAATGTGACAGAACAATGACAACAGTGAGAAGTAGAAAAGGAAATACAGCAGCATTTGAAATGCAAGTTGGTGTACATTGTTATTTATTATTGTCATGGATGTAATCAGTCAATTTGCCAGACGTGACGTGCCACTGGACGTTATATGCAGATGATCCGACTATAGCAGAAGTTTCACCTGACAGGCTTCAAGCGAGGCTTAGTGAATGGCAAGAGGTCCTAGAAACTTGCAATGGACAACGCACCAACTGCTTTGGACATTCTGATTAATACGTGACGTACACTGTAGGTTAGTGCGGGGATATAGCACGATATGCTGCTCTTATGGTGAACAGTCAATGTAGCGTAATGTTTACAGGCAAACTTTTTGCCAACGCACTGCTAACATTGTTTGGGCAAGTAATTTAACGTTTTGCACATGCTTACATATACGCACAACAATGACGTGATATTTGACTTGCTCATGCATAATTACTGAGAAACATATTATAAACCTCTTAGTACTGAGTAAGTGAATAAATAAGTAAGTGCTAGGCGCTAGATGCCGATTGGAAGTAGTGTGTCTGTAGACGGCGTCTGAAAGTGAAAAGTGAGTGTAGTTCTGTTATAAGTGTATGCACTGTATGTGTTTCCAGATGTTTGCATTACAACCATGCAAGCAAACGTATTAGGCCTATAGTTATAGCTAATATAATAATAATGTCACATCTGAATTGTATTCCAACTGTACTGATGTAGGCTTAGTGTCGTTGTATCTTACTATTTTATTTGCTACCATCATTATGGTGAATAAAGCTTCGTGTGTTGTTCGCAACTGCTGTTGCTAGTGATATTACCAGTTTTGCAATAACTTTCCGCTAATACTCCATGCTTAACATTTCTTACATACACATTACAGTTACCGTTACTGTCATTTTCAAGATTTTGAGTCACCATTACAGTTGTCCGATTAGTTTTTGTATGAAAATAAAGCTAAAAAATTAAGAAAAAACAACTAATGCAGTGCTCATTTATAACTGGACAACACTCAAGATAGATGAAGGAAAAGATGGATTGATATAGTCCTGCAATTGCACGCACCGAAGCCATTCATTTGACTATATTGGTACCAGAATGCATGACCCCCTAGCAAAGTTTCTGGTGCCAGAGTCTGGTAGCAGTTTCTTGGGCAGAGAACTTTGTCATCTGCCATGGGCCTAAGACCGATAAACGTAAAGAAAATCTAGCAAAACCTGCGCAATTTCATCTCTGCCAGAGTCAACACCCTGCGTCATGAAGTTTCTGTTGAGATACTGAAGTTGGTCTTCGTCTGCCTGTCTCTTGCGACGTGAACTATCTTTGCTACAGTGAGTATGTAATCGCGACGGAGCTGCTTTGAACAACATTCGCACCCTGACAAAGAAACACGCGGTATTGTTCAGATCACAATGGCTTGATTTCAACAGGACAAGTCATGCCGTTCTCACTGTTAAAATAATTACCGTCAATTCCAGTGCGGTGACTGAAATCATTTTAGAGTTAGACGATTATGACATAATAATAACTGGTCAAATCCCGTCAGAGGCGAAAGACTTAGTATGCCGAATGACTGTCGCAGACGTCATTGAAACTGAAGTATTGTAATTGTTGGCATTTTAGGAATGAACAATGAAAATCATATCAATATTACTAGGTATGTGTGGAACGCACGTAGTGTTGCCTTGTGAAGTATGTGGAAACCCTGCAGCGATGCTTGTACCTTGTCGAGTCACAATCACCATGTTGTCAGATCTCGGATTCACTCTACACACAACACGTTCACAACTTCAGTTCTTCGCAGTCACCTCAAATTTTAGTTCTCGCTCGTAGGCTACAGGACTATGACGCAAAGTTGCTGAGACAAAATGCATATGTGTCTTAGCTGATTAAAGCAGGAAACTTTAAACAGAGGAATATTCATATCCCTTAAACAACTGGTCTCAAGCTGTTTACAAATGATACACTGTATCAATTATTATTGCATCAGTGTATCAATTATTAGGTTGTGTTTTGTTCTATAGTTTTACTGTGGTGTTTTACTGTATATATTCTATCCTCTCTGTCTGTTTCTGGATTTATTATTTCAAAAAAAAAACAACTAAAACTACAAACTTGGTACTTAAAATAATAACTGTTTGGTGAGTTACTCAATCTATTCATTATCATAAACAGCTAGCTCAGATGTTCCTTAATTCTAACTGCTCACTTACAGCATTTAGCGGCAAATTTTTGCTAAAGGTTTATAAAACAAAGGCACGAGAGTCGAGGTGCCGAAGCCGCCAAGGGAGTGGGGTCTGGGGAAGGGTATCCCGGACCCTCCCACTGGAAGGGGACTGGAGAAAGGGCAGTGCCCACTCCCCAGAAATTTTGGTTTTATTTCTTTGCATTCGAAATGGCACATTTTGACGCATTTTGGAACACATTTTACAATTCAGATGACGTTTAAAACCATACGCTATAAAAGCCAAACAGAATTGTCGTTTTTGCTCATAAAGATGTCAGTCTGTTTACAGCTGTCTAGCAGACTAACACAACAACAAATATTTATCAACATTGTTCTGTGGTATCAAATAAGTAATTACACTGCACTGTAAACAACTGGCTAGGTTACATTAATACAACGTAATATGGAAAAACCACCCACGAATGCATTTAATATACCGTGGTACAGACGTTGTATTATTATTGCTGCAATTAGCTTGCCTTCTGGTTCTGGTGCCTCAACATAAAACAGGCCAAATACTTAAATGGGACACCTTTTTTGACACTCAGTCCATTATATCGGGAGCACCATCCATCCCAGAGGCACAGTCCCTGAAGGCCCATGGCGATGCCCTAAATTTACTGGTCGGCCAATCTTCACCAAATTTTACACTTGGCGTGGTGTCCCGGATGTTTCCTAGTTTTGAGTTTCATCAAGATCGGTCGAAAAATGGGGAGCTGTGGGGTCGAAATTTCCCTTCTTGCACTGAAAAGGCACATTGCTCATACAACAGCCTGTTGCTACCGCACAAGACGTGAAGTGACTTACGACGTTTGGTTGAGAATTTGGCGGCAGGACGAGTTTTTGTGTTCGTTCATGTATCTGTTGACAACCGAGTTGGTGGTATCGATAAATCGGACAAGATTTGACTGATCTAGCAGCTGCAATAATCAATTATGTGCACAACGCTAGATGCAAGGAAAATGTTTATGGTGCTCTCACAGCCAATGCAACAGTTCATGTGACATACGTAAAACGCAGTGGCTTACGCAGGATTTTGCAATGGGGAATTCAAACATCCACCTCCTTTTCCGGGTC